>Ga0209123_1003789_pt1 | contig 10946 bp, 11 predicted proteins | sample BarGraIncu00431A_FD_184500 | JGI IMG/M metagenome (GOLD analysis project Ga0209123, IMG submission 184500) | Arctic peat soil microbial communities from Barrow, Alaska, USA - Barrow Graham LP Incubations 004-31A (SPAdes) (version 2) | ecosystem: Environmental > Terrestrial > Soil > Wetlands >...
CTGGCCCGGCGCCTTTGGTTTTTCACCGTCCATCTTGGCACCCGGCGCCATCGGCTTGTCGCCGTCCATCTTCATGCCGGGCATGGAGCCGCCGGTACCCTTGAGCTGGGACTCGGAATCGATCAGGTAGCCTCCGGATACCGCCACCTTGTCGCCGGTTTTCAGGCCGGAGAGGATCTGGACCTTCTCGTCGACCCGCTCTCCCACCTGCACGTCGCGAGGCTCGAACATGCCCGGGGTCGATTCCACCCAGACTACCTGGCGTTTGCCGGTATCGATGATCGCAGTCACCGGGATGACGATCCCCTTCACCAGCGGGACCCGGATGATCGCGTTGACGAACATATCCGGCTTCAGCATCATGCGGGGGTTCACCAGCTCCACGCGTGCCTTGACGGTGTGGGTTTTGGGATCATGGAAAGGATAAACAAAGCTGATCCTGCCGTTTGACTGGACGCCATGTTCGGCTGCGGAGCGGATTTCCACCTGCTGGCCCACCTTGACGTAGGGAACCTCGTTCTCAAAGACGTCTATCTCCACCCACACCTTGGAAAGATCGGCGATATTGAAGAGCACCTCTCCCGTAGCGACATACTGACCCAGCTGCACCATCTTTTCGATGACGGTGCCGGAGAGCGGTGTGTAAATCGGCAGGCGGATGGTCGGCTTGCCGGCCTTTTCCAGTTCGGCTATCTGATGATCCTTCACTCCGAAGAGCTTCAGGCGCTCCCTGGCTGAGGAAACCAGATCATCGCCGTTAGCGGACATAGAAGGGATCGGGGAGTCTTTCAATTGGTCGCGGCTCTTGATAGCCAAAAGGTATTCCTGCTGAGTGGCCAAAAGGTCCGGCGAGTAGATCTCCGCCACGGGTTTGTCCTTGGTCACGAAGGTGCCGACGGTGTTCACATTCAGCTTGTCGATGCGCCCGGCGACCCAGGCGGTGACCTTGGCCTGGCGCGACTGGTCGAACTGCACTATCCCGACGGCGTTGATCTCCTTATTGAGGGTGCCCTGAGTCGCTGTCACAGTGGCGACGTTGGCCATTACCCGCTGGGTCGGGGAGAGGGAGATGTGGCCGAGCATGTCGGCCTGCTTCTGCTGTTCAGGGGTCGGGGCGCCGGCCGCTACCGCATCGATCTTCTTGATCAGCTCCATGCCACAGATGGGACAGACGCCCGGCTTGTCCTTGATGATGAAGGGGTGCATGGCGCAGGTGTAGAGCTGCTTGCCCTGGACCGCCTTCTGTTCCCCCGCCTTGCCGGGATGCTTCTGCTGCCAGAGGTACCAGCCGCCGCCAGCTGCGGCCGCCAGAATGATGAGCACCAGGGGAATCGCGATTTTCTTGTTCAGGGCCATGGGTCGTACCTCGGTATGGTGAATTTTAATGATTTGGGGAGTGGTCGGGTGTCGCCGCAGGCACAACATGCGCGGCTGCGGGCGCAGCCGTTGCAAGCTCGGGCTTGCCAGGTGCAGACGCAACAGATGCAGGCGCTGGGGCTGGGGCGGCAGGTGCAGATACAGCCGCGGATTCAGGCTTTTCCGCAGCTGCCGCAGCAGGCTGTGCCGGCGGCGCTGAGTCCGACACGAGATCTGTCCCGACCACCGCTTCGAGCTGGGCCAGCGTCATCATGTATTCGGCCTGGGACTCGTACAGCTGCCGGTCGTAGTTGAAAAGGGTCATCCTGCTATCGAGCAGGTTAAGGAAATCCGCCTTGTTCACCCGGTAGCCGATGATGGCCGATTCCAGCGACTGCTCCGCCTGCAGGATGATGCCGGTCTTGTACAGGCTCACCAGCTTTTGGCTTTTTTGCAGCTTGGCGAGCAGGTCGGAGATGGCCGGGTTGATGGTGTTCCTGAGGCCGTTAAGCTCTTCGCTGGCCATAGAGATCTCCGAATCAGATTCGGCAACCATGGCCTGGCGCCGTTTATGCTGCACCGGCAGGTTGAAGGTGACCCCCAGAGAGTACATATCCAGTCCTTCATCGTTCATCGTTTTTTGGCGCTGCATGTACTCGAAGGATACGTTGAAATCGGGATAGGATTCCTTCTTTGCCAGCTTGTATCCCGCTTCCCCTTTCTCTATCAGGGCCCGCAGACTCTTGACCAGGGGACGCGTTTCCCAGGCCGTGCGCCGCAAATTTTCCGCTGAAAGCCGCAGCGGTTGGAGATCGAAGTCGTGGATTCTCCCCACGACTGTCTCGGGCGTTCGGAACAGCAGGGCATTGAGAGCCGTCTCGAGGCTGGTCCTTTCCTGCTCCAGGGATATCTTCATGTCGAGCATCTTCGAGCGTTCCACCTGGGACTTGAAGACGTCCTGCTGCATCCCCTGGCCGACCGAGTACTTGATCTTCGCCAGGGAAACAAAGTCATTGAGGATGCTGATGTTCTTCTCAACGATCGCCAGGTACTTGTCGGTCAGGTAGATCTTGTAGTAGGTCTCCTTTACCATCCTTACCAGTTCGAGCTTCCTCTCCTCCACCTGCCAGCGGTACGACTCGGCCTCCTTGGCGGCAATTTCAGCTTTGAGCCCCCGCTTGCCCCAGAAAGGCAGTTGCTGGGAAATACCGATCACCTTCTGGGTCATCGGGTCCTTACTGAAATTGAACGGATCGGTAACGATGCCATTTTGGATTTTCAGCATCAGCATCGGATCGTCCAGAGACCCGGCCTGATCGATGCGGTTTTTGAACATCTGCCAGCGCGATTGGGAGGACTTCAGCTCCGGGTTGTTGGCAACCGAGGCGGCAACAAGACTTGCCAGATCTTCGGTAGGCACTTTCAGCTCTTCCGACCATGCCGTGGCGGCAGGAAAAGATATCAGCAGCAGTAAGGTAAAGGCACGAAGTTTTATCATGGGAGCTCCTGATTAGTATATGCCGACGCAGACCTCATACATGGGCCATGCCAACTGCTATCTAGCTAATGTACCGCACATGACAGCTTTAATATCTGAGACAGACCGGAGAATAGTACTCAATAACGTAAGAATAGTATCCAACGGGTTATTCGATGAGACACCAATAGCTCCTATCGGTTTCTCTCATATTTGTGTCGGCAATGAACGATTGACAGTGTCATTTAGTGCCAGGCAAAAGTATGCCATACTTTTCGATGCGGTAAATGAGCGTATGCCGGGGAATCCTCAAAAAACGTGCGGCGGCAGTCTGATTCCACCCGTTTTTCTCCAGGGCCATGACCACGACCTCGCGCTCCAGCTGCTCGAGTGGATACCCACCGTCGGGCAGTTGCACGACCGCACCGCCGGTGCCGACCGTGCTGCCTGCCAGGAGCTTATCCGGCAGTTCGTCGAGGCCGACTAGGTCTCCGTTTCGCATGATGAGCAGGCGCTCGACGGTGTTTTCCAGCTCCCTCACGTTGCCCGGCCAACCATAGTTGACCAGGGTCTCCAAAGCATCCTTGGCAAAGCTTACCTTTTCTGCGCCATGTTTGCCGCAGAAGTATCTGATGAGCAGCGGAATGTCGGGGCGCCGTTCGCGTAGCGGCGGCAGGTGGATCGGGATGACTGACAGGCGGTAATAGAGATCCTCGCGGAAAGCGCCGTCGGCTATCGCTTTGTCGATATCCAGGTTGGTGGCGGATACGATGCGGACCTCGAGTTTCTGAACCGCCGTGCCTCCGACCGGCTCCACTTCTTTTTCCTGCAGCGCCCGGAGCAGTTTGGGCTGGAGTTCCACCGGCAGATCCCCCACCTCGTCGAGAAAGAGCGTCCCACCTTCGGCAAGCTGGAACTTTCCGGCCTTGTCCCGGATCGCCCCGGTGAAGGCCCCTTTGACATGGCCAAACAGCTCGCTTTCCAAAAGGTCGCGGGGGATGGCGGCGCAGTTGATGGCTACGAATGGCGCATCCCTGCGCGAACTGTTGGCATGAATAGAGCGGGCCACCAGCTCTTTACCGGTGCCTGATTCGCCAGTTATCAGGACAGCGGCCTCGGTATCGGCCACCTTGCGGACCACGTCGAAGACCTTCTCCATTTCTTTCGAGGAGCCGACGATGGTGCGAAAATCGGTTTTATCGGAAAGCTCATGCTTCAGGCGCCTGTTTTCATCGGCAAGCCCGCTGAACTGGAGTGCCTTCTTCACCGTCAGTCTGAGTTCATCCCTGTTGAACGGCTTGGTGATGTAGTCATAGGCGCCCTCCTTCATCGCTTCCACTGCAACGTCTACGGTGGCGAAGGCAGTTATTATGATAACCAGAGTCTCGGGAGACCTTTCCTTGATGGCTTTGAGCACCGTGAGCCCGTCCATGCCGGGCATTTTCATGTCGGTAATGACGAGGCTTGGCTGGCATTGTCCGAACCAGTAGATGCCTTCCTCACCGGAAGCTGCGGTTTGAACCTGGTAACCCTCCGACTGAAGGTTGTATTCCAACACGCGCCTGAGCGAGGTGTCGTCGTCAATGACGAGAATTTTCGGTTTCATTTAAGTTTCTCCATTACTCAATCGGCTATCCGGCTGTCACGGCAGTGCCACTACCTTCGGTACTCTTGCCAAGCAGGCTGCCGCCGTGACTTTTAATTATTTTCCTGGTGATCGCGGCCCCCAAGCGCGAAGAGAGGAAACCTCCCCGTAAACCGAACCAGAGGGCAACCAGGATAATCGGGAGATAGTAGAGGTGCTGGAAGATGTCGTGCATATAGGGAAGCTGAAGCGGGGTCAAATAGTGCAGCAGGCTTATGCCAATGACGAAGAACACCAGAATAAGTGGTCGGGCAAGGGATGGCTTTTCCATGGGGTGGTTACCTGCTCCTCACTTGAATCCGAAGGACGGAAAAAAGCGGCACACCGAGGAGGAGGACTCACATGGTGTACCGAATAACAACTGGTCGGGGCGGTACGGTTTTGCGAGATACGGTACCGGAAAAGCTACATCTATCCCCGCTGACAGAATGTTCATCCACCCTGTCCAACGGCCCCCATTATTTTGATAGTCCTGAGAATCGAGTTCACTGACTCGTCCAGTTTTTGCTCCAGGAGCCGCCTCTCCTGGATATCCTTTGCCTGCTTAGGCAGCGTGGTCTCTTCCTTTGCTACCGCCTCAATAAGGGGGCGACCGCTCGGCTGCTTCTCGAAGTGCACGTGAGGACCAGTCGATCTGCCGGTAGAGCCTGAATAAGCCAGCACCGTACCGATTTCCACCAGTTCCCCGGTGCGTACCCGAACCAGGGAGTTGTGCCCGTAGAGCGTGCGATCCCCGTTGTCATGTTCAATGATGACGGTCATGCCGTGGCCCCGATGATCGTCGCCTGCCAGGACTACGCGTCCTTTGCGGGTAGCGTGGACCGGGGTTCCCGACGGGACGGCAATGTCGATCCCGCGGTGAAAGACCAGTTTGCCGCTGCCGAAGGGGTCGATCCGCCAGCCAACCCCGGAGGTGACCACACCGTTTTCGACCGGCAGATCGAATTCCGCCCGGGCCGCCAGCGGTAGGCTCATGATAATGAGTGCCGCGATGGTTGCGGACTTCACCTTAGCTAGCGTCCCTTTGGCAAGCTTAACCACTTACCACCACACCGTCTTTGAGGCTGATGGTCCGGTCCGAGTAGGCGCCGTTGTCCGGGTTGTGCGTCACCATGACGACGGTTTGTCCCGCGTCGTTTAATTCACGAAAGAGCGCCATGACCTCCTCGCTGGTCTTGGAATCCAGATTGCCGGTAGGCTCGTCCGCCAAAAGGATGTGCGGATTGTTGACGATGGCTCGTGCAATGGCAACCCGCTCCTGCTCTCCGCCGGAGAGCTGGTTAGGCAGGCGGTCCAGCTTGTTTCCCAGCCCCACCCTTTGAAGGGCCCGGCTGGCAGCGGATTTCTGCGCCGCGTTGCTCATTTTAACGATGGCGAGCGGCAGCATGACGTTCTCAATGGCAGTCAGATACGGGATCAGATGGAACGACTGGAACACGAATCCCAGGTTTTGTGCCCGGAAGTCCGCCAGTTTTTCGCCGGGAAGCCCATACAGTTTCACGCCGGCCATCTCGACCTCACCCTGTGTGGGATGGTTCATCCCTCCGAGAACCGAAAGGAGGGTACTCTTGCCGGATCCGGACTGTCCCATGATGGTAATGAATTCACCCGCCTCGATGGTGAGGTCGACTCCGCGCAGCGCCTCGACGACATCATCGCCGCTGCTATAGCTTTTTTTCACATTACGTATTTCGATGAGTGCCATGGTTTCCTCTAACTCAAAGTGCCCGCAGGGCCTCGGTCGGATCCATCTTGCTGGCATGCAGCGCCGGGTAGAGACTCGCGACGAGTCCCAGGCCTAAGGAAAGCCCGAGGGAGCCTAAGGCTACCGCAGAGTCCCAAACCAGGTGGGCGTTTTTGCTCTCTGACATGAACGGCAGGGCCAGCTTGGCGCCTCCCATGCCGACGGCGTATCCCAGAAAACCGGCCAAAAGGCTCACCAGGGCGGCCTCCAGCAGGATGATGCGCATGATGTGGCTCTTCCTGAAACCGATGGCCCGAAAGACCCCGATTTCCGTGGTCCGCTCGTTAACGCTCCCCATCATGGTAACAAAGACGATCAGGCTTCCGATGAAGACCACCACCCCGGACATGGCGTAGGAGAAGCGCTTGAACTGATCCAGCGCCTTCAGGCGTCCTTCCACCACCTGCTGGATGGCCGACACCTTGGCGTCGGGAATCAGCTCGGCAATCTGGGTCACCATGTCACCGATGGGGCAGCCGGAACAAAGCGCCGCCACCTCGGCGAGTGTTATTTTCCCCTCCTTTCCGAGCAGCTTCTGAGCCTTGGGCAGGTTGGCAAAGACGAGCGCGTCATCCTGCGAGCCGGTCTGATCCAGCACACCGGCAACCTTGAAGGTCTGGTCCTTTATCTTGAGACTGTCGCCGGTACTGGCATTGAGGACCTTGGAGGCGTCGGAACCGAGCAACAGCTCCTGGTCGGTCTTGGGTGCTTCGCCGAAGATCTTCCACCACTGCTTCATCTTCAGTTCGCTCTCGAAATTGACGCCGACCAGCAGTACGTCACGGGTTCCCACCTTGATTCCGCCCAGCACCTTCGGGGCGATGGTCGAAACGTTCTTATTATTCTTGATGGATTTGATCTTTGCCAGATCCTCTTCGCGGATCTCGCGCTGGTCGAAGGTGACGCCCCCCAGGCTGATGCCGCCATAGGTCATGGAGAGGCCGTTACTCTGGGGGGTGATCAGTATATTGGCGCCGAACTCGTCCATCTTGCGTTCGATGTCACTCGACATGGAGCGGGTCAGGGTCACCAGGGTGACGATGGTGGCGATCCCCACCATGAGGCCGATGGTCAGAAAGGCCATCTTGGCTTTGCGGCGCTTCAGGTTGTTGATGGATATGGTGTGCAGTTTCATGGGTCTCCGCCGTTTCCTGTCAAGCCGTTAAAAGAAACGTGCTCCGGTTTTAAGATCGGCCGCCGTGATGGTTATGCTGGTGGCAGTTGCCTTACTGGGGAGGAAGGAGGGGTTGCACCCCCCGACTTCGTGTGCAGCGATGCGATCGATGGCGAACTTGCGATTGCAATTGAGGCAAACCAGCTGGTCCCCCTTCTGCTCGTAGCCCTTTTTAGCCCTGAAACAGGAGTCGCAGGCCTCAAACGCGGTCCGGTACAGGCCGTCCGAAGCCTTGACGACCACGAAGGCGATGTTCTTGCCGCCGTCCTCAAACTGGTAGTAGTGAGCCTTGCCGTCTGCTACCTTTGCTACCGGAACGGTCACCACGCCGTTTACCGCCTTGGCGCTCTGATACTTGCCAAAACCCGGGATATTCAAGGCAAATGCACTGACTACGGCCAGCAACATTGCACCAACTACCGTCGCTACCACGACCATACGCTTCGAGTTACCTGATTTCATGCGCTGCTCCTTTTCCTTAACGTTATTTGTCTGTTCCGCAACCGCTTTTGCCACAGCATCCCGATGCGGAGGCGGTATTCTGTCCGAGCGTCCTGCCGGTCCTCTGCCTGAACTGCTCCGGTGTCAGCACTTCAGCTACCTGACTGTTGAACCCGGTTCCGCTGACCTTAGCAGCGAGGCTTTCCGGTTTCACGGTCTTGGTGTCGTAGCCAACGACCACCCAGCCGCCGTCCACATCCACCTCGGTAACCGCCACACCTTGCACCGACTGTAGTGCCGAGGTGACCTTGCTTGAGCAACTGCCGCAGGTCATTCCGGTCGTCCTCAGTACGGCAACGGAATCGGCCGTGGCGGCGATCCTGACCCGAAAGGCGAAAACCAGCAAAACGGTAACGGCTGCGATGACGAGAAATGAGGTAGAAAGTTTTTTTGCGTTCATGACAATCCTCCGGTCAACATCTGACAGCGAGTACTTTACAAATACCGCGCCAAACGTCCCATACGTTGCAAGGTGCTGATATTGCAACGTTGTGTCGTAAAAATAAGCCAGCAACCTTTCGGGTCAGGCGATTTTAGTGGGGAATATTCAAAGTAGTTGGGGAATATTCTACGGAAGGTGCCAACGAGGAGGGACATCTTTATCGGCTTATCGGCCGGCTTCCCATGCCTCCTTTGTTTTATCCTGCAGTTGGGCCTATCGGGGTTGGCGCAGGGAACTTCAGAGCTAATTTTTGTACCAGCTTAAAAAAGAGGGGGGCTTGCGCCCCTCACTCACTGGCCTTGGTTCACTGCCCGCGTCGGCGCGTTACCCTGTTATTACGATCCCACATCATGAAGGCCGGTCAATGCCATCCTGATGGAGTCAAATTTTGTCAAAAAAAGTCACAGCGGATGGGGAATATTGTGCGCTGAATCATCTCTTTCCACTCAGTCCGGCAAGTCCTCATCCTGGAAGCGCTCAGCAATCTTGCGCAATTCGCCGGGCGGTATCGCCATAAATGCAGCAACCACCAAAGGATCGAAGTGACTGCCGTCATTGACTATAGTCTCGGCTGCAACTTCGTGGGTTACGGGCGACCGGTAGGGGCGCTTCGAGGTAAGTGCGTCATAAGCGTCAGCCACCATGAACAACCGGGCTCCCAGCGGGATTTCATCCCCCGCTAACCCACGAGGGTATCCCTTGCCGTCGAAGCGCTCGTGGTGGGCGCGCACCATCTCCGCTGCGTTCTTAAGAAAGCCGATCCTTTTGACGATGCGGTATCCCGCCTCGGGATGTTTGTGCATCACCTGCCATTCCTCATCAGTCAGGCCGCCAGGCTTCAAAAGAATGTTGTCAGGCACCGCTATCTTCCCGACATCGTGCAGCAATGCCCCGAAACCTATCTCTCGCCGCGTCTTTTCATCGACGCCAAAACGGCTGGCAATCAGCTCGGTATATTCGCGCACTCGCTGAGAATGCAGGCGGGTGCCGTGCTCGCGTAGGTCGAGAGCCGCAACCAGGCCGAGCAGGGTTTCCTCGTTGGCATGGGCAAGTTCCCGAAGCAGCGAGCGTTGCCGGTCGAACAGCCAGCCGGGAATGGCCCCGGCCACCCAGAACCCGGCCAGTTCCCCCACCTGGTTTGCCTGTTCCATATAGTTGCCGGGCCAGTCCAGAAACGCGTGGGCGATAAAGAGCGCGCTGACTGCCAGGGCCGTGAGGCACGCCCCCCGGAGCCCGAACCAGGCCGCAGCGATGACCGGAGGAAGGAAGTAGAGCTTTCGCAGTATGATGTGTAATTTGTGGTAGAAGTGCGTCTCGGTCGGCGTGGCATAGTGAGCCAGAGCAATGAGCGCTGTCAGTAGCGCCAGGATGACAATTTTCTTTCGTGTGTCGCGGGGGTCGTTAATCGCAGGCTCCGGGTGCTCATTTGGTCGTTGGGCGCGAGATTACTTATTCTACCTCTTTTACCGCCCGCGGAAAGCATGCCTTGAATGAGGTGCCACCAAGAGCAATTCCGGTATCCTCGCTTCCAACTTCCAGACACTATTTTGCAATAGGGCACAAATTCAGCACGTTACCCGTTGGCGATGGATTGGCACACCATATGCTGGTTTCCACAATAGCGTTCCTATTTTACTCTGGAGGATATCCTGATGAAAAAAAATCTATCTACTCTCGTTGCTGCTCTCGTCGCACTTTCTTTCTCTGCCATCGTGTTCGCGGCCGATGTTCCGGCCCCGGCTGCTGCTCCTGCTCCTGCCGGTAGCGAAATGAAAATGGACAAGAAAGAAATGAAGGCTATGAAAAAGCCGAAAAAAGCCAAAAAGGCCAAGAAGGCTGTTAAGAAAGAAGCAGCTCCGGCAGCACCTGCTGAAGCTCCGGCAGCGAAGTAATACTCATCACATCTCTGCTTGAAAAAAAAGCCGCATCTCCGGATGCGGCTTTTTCGTCGTTCCGCCATTCCCAAATATACTGTATTTCTAAACTCCATTATTTTCGACTGGCCGTTCAAGGCCAGCCAATCAGCCTGACGCTGCCTCTTTCATGATTTTGACAATGGTGTCCTCGACTTCCTGCGCCACTTCTTTAAGTTGTGGGGCGCTGAACATAGCGAGAAGAGTGGTCGGCTTCAGGGTGGCTAGTATTGTTTTACCGCCCTCCTCATAAACGGAAATCCGGCAAGGCAATGCGGTGGAGATACTCATATCCTGGTCAAGGACCTTTTTTGCTTGTTGCGGCTGACAGACCTCCAATATCAGACATTCATGGGCGAAATCCACACCTTTCTTGACCATGGTCTCTTTGAGGTTGTGAACCTGCATGACTCCAAAGTGATTCGCCTCAACAGCAGCCTGTAAGGCCGCCGCCGTTTCACTGACGGTTTTGTCGGTGGATAATTTGACTAGCATGGGGCTCTTCTCCTTGTTATTCGACTACTCCACGAACGGACCCTGAAAGTACGATTACTTCTTGGACATTTTGGCAATCGCAACGACCAGCAGGACCACAACCAGTACGCCGACCAGCGTCAAAATCCAAATCCCTCCGCCCATTCCGCTCATCCATCCGCCTGTCTGGTTCATCATAATGCCTCCTTCTCTGCGCCAG
>Ga0209123_1003790_pt1 | contig 10945 bp, 7 predicted proteins | sample BarGraIncu00431A_FD_184500 | JGI IMG/M metagenome (GOLD analysis project Ga0209123, IMG submission 184500) | Arctic peat soil microbial communities from Barrow, Alaska, USA - Barrow Graham LP Incubations 004-31A (SPAdes) (version 2) | ecosystem: Environmental > Terrestrial > Soil > Wetlands >...
TGGCTTTCCTCTGTATCTCGTTTCAAACCTAAAACAATCGCCATACAATTAAGTAACTCGCCTCTTCTGATCGGTTTCGTGAGATATCCTGAAAAACCTTGTTCTTTCGCTTTTGTAGCATCACCCTCCTGTGCCGCAGAGGTTAATAATATTAGCTTCAAATCCTTTGTAGAAGGAATCGTGTTTAATGTTGTCGCCAACTCATACCCATCCATTCCTGGCATTTGATAATCTGCCAGTACAAGCTGTATCTTGTTTTCCGTATAGGCATTATTTAGTATGGTCGCTATCGCTTTATCCCCGGATTGGGCTTCCATTACTTTGCATCCTGCATCTTCAAGATATGATCTCACTATTTTGCGATTGTTCTCATTATCGTCGACTATCAGAACATTAACGTTTTCTAGGCTGGCATACTCACAGCTAGCAGTTCTTTCATTAACAATTTCAAATCGTGCTGTAAAGTAAAATGTAGAGCCCTGACCTGGCACGCTTTCAAGTCCGACCTCTCCCTCCATAATCGTTACTAGTTCTCTAGTTATTGCGAGGCCCAGCCCTGTTCCTCCAAACTTCCTTGTTGTTGATGCATCAGCCTGTGCGAAGGGCTTGAAAAGCTTTTCAGCGTCCTCTTCAGTGATACCAATCCCAGTATCCTTAACCTCAAATTTAATCATTACAAAACCATCAGTTTCTTCAATTGTTTCGGCTACAATCGATACTTCCCCATCTTCAGTAAACTGCAAGGCATTCGAGATAAGATTGTTTAATATTTGTCTGAGTCTTGAGGGATCGCCTCTCACTTCATCCGGTACGTTCGCTTTTATTAGTGTGTGCAGTTCAAGATGCTTTTCGTAAGCAGTTGGCACAAATAAAGATGTTGCATCCTCTATAGCAGTTCTTAGCTTAAAATTTAAAATTTCCAACGTGAGTTTTCCAGACTCTATTTTAGATAAATCTAAAATATCATTGATGAGGTGTAGCAATGTTTCTGAAGAAGATTTTGCCTCATGAATGTATTCTCGTTGCTCCTGTGATACCAGGGAATGATTTAATAAATCCAGAAACCCAAAAATTCCGTTCATCGGTGTTCTGATTTCATGGCTCATATTTGCAAGGAATTGACTTTTTGCTTTATTCGCTGCTTCGGCAGCTCTTTTTGCTTCTTGTAATTCTAGCTCCGTTCTTTGATGTTCTGAAATTTCTTCCTCTAGCGTTGCATTGGTTTCTTCGAAGTCAGCGTTCATTTGTTTTAATTCAGCATTCATATTTTCAAGCTGGTATGTTCGAGCAGAGATCATCGCTTCAAGTTCATCATTTAATTTCTTTATTACTACGACAGCTTTTTTGTGTTCTGAAATTTCTTCCTCCAACATTGCATTCGCAATGACTAGTTCTGCTGCCCGTTTATCTTTCTCTTTGTTTTGATAGGCAAGCTCTCTATTGGCAATGACTAATTCCGCTGCTCGGTCTGCTTTCTCTTCTTCTTGAAAAACAAGCTCTTTATTCGCAATAACTAACTCTGCTGCCCTATCTGCTTTCTCTTCTTCCAAGACAATATTCTGACTTTGTAAACCCAGACGAGCTTTTTCAAGTCTGAGCTGTGTTTTAACCCTGGCTTTTACCTCAATAATTTCAAAAGGCTTCGTAATATAATCCACTGCGCCTAAAGAAAACCCTTTGGTTTTCGACCCACTGTCAGTAATTGCCGATAGTAAAATAACAGGGATATGCTCTAGCCCCGAGTTCTTCTTGATCGTTTTTAAAACGTCATATCCATCCATCTCGGGCATTATGATATCTAAAAGAATTAAATCAGGTTTTTGATCTTCAAGTAACTCAATCGCGTCTACCCCATTAATGGCAACAATTACTTCATAATTGTCATGCAGTGCTTCCACCAGAATAGCAATATTCATCTCAGTATCATCGACAATCATGACCGTTTGACGGCTATTCATTATATAACTCCTTTACAAGATCCATTATTTCTTCAACCATAACCTTAGCCTCTTTATAACGATAGCGATTAACCAGTTTCTTTGTTTCAATTATTTTGTCCCTGAAACGCATATCCTGAGTATTTGATACCAAGTAGCTTATACTATCTTTTATTTCATTTGCGCGGGCTTTTTCTAAAGCATCCCGTAATTTACCTAAGGCTTCATAAACATCAAAATTAGAATTGGAATCTAGTCGCTTTTCCTCTGGATCCGTTATCGGAATAACGTTATTAATAGTATTTAATAGTTCCTCATTTAAATTTGAAAGTTCCTTAAGCTTCTCACCTAAGCTCTTTTCGTTATAGGACTCATAGTGTTCTTCGAACTCAACAATAAATCGACTAAGTTTCATAGCGCCTATATTTCCGGTAACACTTTTAAGACTATGAATGAATCGTTTGGCTTCAGTATATTGTTTATTTAGCCTCATATCCAAAAGTTCTTTTACTAAATTACTATAATTAGCAGAGTATCTCTTTAATAAGTCAAAATAAAAATCTTGTTTATTGCCTAGTTGAATTAAAGTTCTTTCAAAATCTAGAATCTCAACCTTTTCACTTGAAGGTTTTTCAAGAATTTTATTACTAATACCTAAGAGCCATTTTGCAAGGGTTTCAAACAAAAGCTCCGGGTTAATTGGTTTTGAAATATAATCATTCATACCGGACTCAAGGCTTCTTTCCCGATCCCCTTTAAGGGCATTTGCAGTCATGGCTATAATAGGCAACTCCCAACTTGAATAGGTTTTTCTAATAATTTCTGTGGCTTTGTACCCATCCATAATAGGCATTTGCACATCCATAAGAACTGCATCAAATTTATTGGCACAGACATATTCAATTGCTTCTTCACCATTACTAGCAATACTTACATGAATACCCACTTGCTCTAAAATATCCTTAGCAACCAATTGATTAATATCATTATCTTCAACAAGTAGTATACGTTTATCCTTAAGCGCCCTTGGATACTTTATTCGCCTTTCTTCATTTAGGTCCTTATCAGCTTGACTCCATGCTGTTCCTTTTAGAGCATTCATAACTGCATCAAACATTAAAGATTGATTAATCGGCTTCACGAGGAAATTATTAACCCCCAATTGACTTACTTGATTATAATAGCTTTCACGTCCAGTAGCACTAACAAATATTGTTTTAGGCACTGTGATCTCAGTATTCGCTACTAACCTTTTATATAAATCAATTCCTGATAATTCTGGTAAATTAAAGTCAATAACAAGGAGATCAAAATCTTCTTGTTGAAGGAGTTCAATTGCTTCAAAAGGATTTCGGAGTGCTGTGACCTCAAAGGGAAATGAACGGAGCATTCTTTCCAGTATCATCAAGGATGTTTTATTATGATCAACAACCAACACTTTTTTTCCTTGAAAATCCGGATGTTCTTCATAACTCAGTTTTATTAAATCTACAGCTTTATCAAACTGTACAATAAATTGGAAAGATGCACCTTCACCATAAACGCTTTCTACCCATATTTTTCCATTCATAAGTTCAACCAGTTGCTTTGAAATTGTTAAACCAAGCCCTGTCCCACCATATTTCCTGGTCATTGAATCATCCGCCTGGGTAAAAGCTGTGAACAGTAGTTTAATTTGCTCCTTTGTTAATCCAATCCCTGTATCTGTAACACTAAAATGTAACTTAACTTTGTTTTCCGTTTCATCTAGACTCCTTACAGCAACATTAACTTCTCCTTGGTTGGTAAATTTTATAGCATTTGTCGTCAAATTAGATATAATTTGTTCTAATCGATGTGGATCACCTATCAATAGGTCTGGCACTGATTCTCCTGTATCGAAATTAATATCAATACCCTTATTGGTTGCAGTCATTGTATATAGATTAGATACATTCTCTAGGACCATATCTATATTAAATTTAATGTTCTCTATTTCAAGTTTACCAGCTTCAATTTTTGAAAAATCCAAAATATCATTAATAATTCTAAGTAATACTGTTGACGCTCCCTTAATTTTTGAAACATATTTTTTTTGGGAATCATCTAAATCAGATTGATCTAATAAATAGGTAAGTCCCATAATTGCATTCATGGGTGTTCTAATTTCATGACTCATATTTGCAAGGAATTGACTTTTTGCATTGCTTGCTTCTTCTGCTTTTTTCCGGTCAGTGATGTCTTGCCCTTGAGCAATTATTGACACAGGGGTTATACCATCCGAATCATATATAATTGCCGAATTCCACAAAAGAGTTCGAATTGAACCGTCCACATGGATGATTTCGATTTCTAAGGTTTCCCAACGTTTCTCTTTCTGTAAATTCTTGAAAAACTTCATTGACTTGTTTGCCTGCTCAGGTGGAAATAGCATATCAAGCGATTTGCCGAGCACCTCCTTTTCGCTTCTGCCGGTTATAAATGCAACGGCGTGATTAAAGCGCGTGATGTGTAGTTGCGGATCCAACACGATGATCGGCGCATTGGCATAGTTAATCAGATTTTCGAGATATGCATTAGCAAGAATTAACTCTGCTGCCCGTTCTTCTTTCTCTTCGTTTTGATAGGCAAGCTCTTTATTAGCTATAACTAACTCTGCTGCTCGGTCTGCCTTCTCTTCGTTTTGATAGGCAAGCTCTTTATTTGCAACAACTAACTCAGCTGCCTTTTTATCCTTCTCTTCGTTTTGAAAGACAAGCTCTTTATTCGCAATCACTAGCTCTGCTGCCCTTTTTTCTTTTTCTTCGTCTTGAAAAACTAGCTCTCTATTAGCAATAACTAATTCTGCTGCTCGTTTTTCTTTTTCTTCGTCTTGAAAAACTAGTTCTTTATTCGCAATCACTAACTCTGCTGCTCTTTTATCTTTCTCTTCATTTTGAAAGACAAGCTCTTTATTTGCAACAACTAACTCAGCTGCTCTTTTATCTTTCTCTTCATTTTGAAAGACAAGCTCTTTATTGGCAATCACTAATTCTGCTGCTCTGTCTGCCTTCTCTTCACTTTGAAAAACAAGTTCTTTATTTGCAATCACTAACTCTGCTGCTCGTTTTTCTTTCTCTTCATCTTGAAAGACTAGCTCTTTATTTGCAATCACTAACTCTGCTGCTCTGTCTGCCTTCTCTTCGTCTTGAAAAACAAGCTCTTTATTCGCAATCACTAACTCTGCTGCTCTGTCTGCCTTCTCTTCGTCTTGAAAGATTAGCTCCTTATTAGCAATGACTAACTCTGCTGCTCGTTTTTCTTTCTCTTCGTCTTGAAAGACTAGCTCTTTATTTGCAATGACTAACTCTGCCGCTCGTTTATCTTTCTCTTCGTTTTGAAAGACAAGCTCTTTATTTGCAACAACTAACTCTGCTGCTCGTTTTTCTTTCTCTTCGTTCTGAAAAGTTAGCTCTTTATTTGCAATCACTAACTCTGCTGCTCTTTTATCTTTCTCTTCGTTTTGATAGGCGAGCTCTTTATTAGCAATGACTAATTCCGCTGCCCGCTCTTCTTTCTCTTTCTCAAGATTTTTAAGTTCATCTAATTGCCCTTTTTCCCTGGATATATCTATAAAATGTGTTATTAGATAATTCTTTTCTGGGGAATATACAATGACTCTATACCATTTATTTAAAGCTTTTGAAAACTGCTCAAATTCTTTTTTATCCTCATTAATTTTTATATCTCCATAAAGCTCCACCCAATTTAATTCAGGCCCTCTTATATCTGGAAGAATTCCAGGAGCTCTTGTACCGGGTATGTCTGAATGAATTAGTCCTGTAAATTTTTCAAAAGCTACATTACCTTCGATAAATTCAAATTCATAAGGAATACCTTCTTTATCACATATTATTCTGTGATGGGCATATCCTATCGGTGAATCTTCCATTAACTGTTTATAATAATAATGATCATTCATATGGAATTACCCTCCAATTCTAAAATAAGCTTTTTATAAGAACAAGACTTATCCATTAAAAATCAACACTTTCAAATGAATTTAGGAACTACGTCTGAAGTGTTGACAAGGATTATTTGTAAAACTATTCAAATTAAGTATTCTCACATACCTGACAAAATCCTTCTTTTTGTAACAAATACTTTCTTGCACCCTCAACCCACACATCATATAAAAAATACGCTGGTTTAAGAATTTCATCAAATCTTTTTCTATGTGTAATTACTTTGTAAGGGGACATTATATTAGATGAGGTAAAATTTTAGTAGAAAGAGGTTTTGAAAAATGCCGAATAAATCTTCAGACAAAGGATCGATGAAAGCTTCTGAAGCTACAAAGATGGAAGCCGCCAAGGAATTAGGATTAGATGATGAATTACAAGAGGGTGGTTGGGAAAACCTGAGCCAGAAAGAACTAGGTCAAGTTGGAGCCCAAACTAAGAAATTGCTACACGATGGCAAATAATATTATGGATTAATAAACACAGATAGAACTTAAACCTCTATCTGTGTTTATTAAGTAGCCATTGTTTCTCATTATTGATTAAAAATACATAGAGTTAGAGAGATAAAGGGCGCAAGAGTAAGAAATTATCTTGCGTCTTTTACCTGCTTATAGATTTATAAGTTATAATTTTTCATGGTAGGAGGATTTTGGTAATTATTGTAGAATTGTTAAAAATAGGAAACTAAGATCATTCCACTCAAAGGTAGGGTACTTTTAATAGTGAGCATGTATCAATGCATATTTTGTTAAGACAAGTGAGTGTTTGGACGTCACAGTTGAATATTTGTTATAACCTGTACTTTTTCAAAGAATAGAAACCATAATGAAGCGAGGGGGTTAAGCCTACATGTTGGAATTTGATACGGACATAAAACAATTTGCAGAGATTAAAGTGATTGGTGTCGGTGGCGGCGGAAACAATGCGGTTAACCGTATGATTACCGCTGGTTTACAAGGGGTAGATTTTGTTACAGTAAACACTGATTCACAGGCCTTACAGGTCTCCCGTGCAGGTCAAAAAGTTCAAATTGGGATGAAATTAACCAAAGGACTTGGAGCAGGAGCAAATCCAGAAATAGGGGCTAAAGCGGCGGAAGAAAGCCGTGAAGAACTCGCTAGGGTGCTAAAGGGGGCTGACATGGTTTTCGTCACTGCTGGGATGGGAGGCGGAACGGGTACTGGAGGTGCACCGATCGTTGCGGAAGTGGCCAAGGAAATGGGAGCACTAACGATAGGCGTAGTTACACGTCCATTCACCTTCGAAGGTCGTAAACGAGCTATGCAGGCGGAAAAGGGAATTGCAGAGCTTAAAAGTAAAATAGATACGGTCATTACGATTCCGAATGATCGATTGTTGCAAGTAGTGGACAAGGATACTACCATTGATGAGGCTTTTCGCATTGCAGATGATGTTTTGCGTCAAGGGGTTCAAGGGATTTCAGATTTAATTGCGATTCCTGGTTTGATAAATTTAGATTTCGCGGATGTTAAGGCAATTATGTCGATTGCAGGTTCTGCCCTGATGGGTATTGGTCAAGCAACTGGGAAAAACCGTGCCGCTGAAGCAGCTTGTAAAGCGATTTCTAGCCCGCTGCTGGAAACTTCGATTGACGGGGCCAAAGGAGTCCTTCTTAATATAACTGGCGGTATTAATTTAACGCTCTTTGAAGTGAATGAAGCCGCAGGGATTATTACGGAAGCCGCAGACCCCGAAGCGAATATTATTTTTGGCGCGGTCATTGATGAGAATCTCAAGGAAGAAATAAGGGTTACAGTGATCGCAACGGGCTTTGACCAGCAATGGGCTGGCTTTGGAGCAGCGCCAGGAAAAGTCCAGGATAATATTATCAAACCACCCTCCAAAGAAGGAGACGTTGATATTCCAGAGTTTCTAAAACGTCGCGGTTAATATTTAGTGCGATATCTGCTTACGGTAGAAATCATTTACATATATCCCTGTCTACGGTTTTTCTACACAAACCCTATCCCGTCAGAATCTACGGACACTCTCAAGAAGCCAACCACGGTTGCCCTGGTCAAGCAATTACTATAAAATGACACAGAAGCCCCGGCATAGCCGAGGGCTTTTGTGTGTTAGGTAATAAATAATGAATGAAACGCGGGCTTTATGTAACAAAGGTTTATGTAACAAACAAAGGATTTACCACCGTATACTAGAAGCGCTTTCTTTATTTAATTATGCGCTAAATTTCAATTTAAGGCATAGTTGTATATCCTGCATTATCTTTATATACTATTGGTATCCAATCTACTTGTGTTGGTCCTTAAATAACGGAGGTTATTATGAAAGATAATAATGGATTTACATCCACTACCCTTCCCCATTTTGCACGAGATTTTATTAATCACCTAGCTGTCATAAATAAGTCAAGAAATACTCAATATGCATATACCAATGAACTTCATTTGTTTTTTCAGTTTCTATGCGATTCCAGGTCCACCTTCCCCTCTTCACCCATAGACATTAATTTATTAGATCAGATGGAAAATATCGGGCATCGCGACATAGAAGCCTATTTGAGCTGGGCCAGACTTGAGCGAAACAATGGAGTGCGTGCTCTCGCTCGCAAACAAGCCGTCATAAAATCTCTCTATCGATATTTACTACGTGAGGATATGATTTCTAAAGATGTCACTATAAAGCTAGACCCTATAAATGTCAGCCAAAAACTTCCAAAAGCTCTTGAACCGAATCAAATTGCTGATCTTACTGACGTTTTACAGAGCGGAACGGGTTTGTCTAAGGAGCAACTCAAATATCATGCTTATACAGAAAAACGGAACTACGCAATATTTCTGACCTTTATTGGTACGGGATTGCGGTTATCCGAACTTTGCAATCTCAATCTTACAACAACTAATCTTATTAAAGGCTGCTTTGAAGTTATACGCAAAGGAAATAAAGAAACTGTCGTATACTTTAATACTGAAATAGCCGAAGCATTGAACGATTATTTTCTAAATGAAAGACAACGTTATGCTGAGGGTAAACCTGACGCGTTATTTCTCTCGATGCAAGGAAAACGTATCAGTACCAGAGCAGTACAAAATCTCATATCAAAATATATGGAGATTCTTAAAACAATGGGCCATAATACAGATGGTTTCAGCGCTCACAAAATGCGTTCAACGTTTGCAACATTACTACTTCGCGAGACGGATAACTTGGCGATTGTACAAGACGCTTTAGGACACTCTGACCCTAGAACCACAAGAATATATGCTAAGGTTCTCGATGAACAACTTAAACGTTCAGCCGCATTGATAAAGTTTAAGTAGAGACATCAGTTATTAGACATATACAAAAGTGTGTGATTGCGGTAAGGCTATGTTATTTCAAGGAGGAGGAGCAAGATGAAGGATTACGACAAAAAACTGAGCTGCACGGATTGTGGAGTGCCAAATTGTTATAGGAAGAAGGGCACTTACCCGAAGTTTTGTCTCACAACCAACACAAACAATAAAGAATTTGAAGAAGTTAAGGAACTCTACAGGTCCGATGAGTTTGTATCTAAGTTCGCATTGGCTGCGGCTGAAATCGAAGGTTCTTACTACGGGAAACTGACGCGGGTTGAAGAGATTATCGTTTTTGCCAAGAAAATTGGCGCGCAAAAAATTGGCATCGCAACCTGTGGTGCTTTGATCAATGAAGCGAAAATATTTGCTAAAATACTTCAGGCTAAAGGCTTGGAAAATTTTGCAGTTTCTTGCAAAGTCGGTTCAACGGATAAAACGGAAATTGGTATACCAGATACTTTGAAAGTTGAAAAAGGCTGTCACGAGTCGTTGTGTAATCCAGTCATGCAAGCAAAACTACTGAATAAGGAAAAAACGGATTTAAACGTAATTGTGGGCCTTTGCGTGGGACACGACTCCATTTTTATGAAATATTCCGAAGCCCCTGTCACGACCCTAATTACTAAGGATAAAGTATTGGTACATAACCCAGTAGCCGCCTTATATGCTAGTGCACATTACTATAAACGGTTACTGGAAGAAGGAGATATTTAGAATAAAGAAAACTTGGCTAGCGCCAAGCCTTCAGGCGCCGGTGGTCGCCTTAGTTGCCCTTATGCTGCAGAAAGTATATAACAAAAAGTTATACTTTCTGACAGTACAAAAAATGCTAGTGTCTATCCTTGAAGGCAAGCTCATTTATTCTTGGATATTCTGCATTTTGTTCTCTATAATCTCGTCGGCTAATTTTGAAAGTGCCATAGTTAGCACAAGAGAATTTGTTATCTCTTCTACTGTTTCCTTCCGAAGACTGTCTTTGATTATTTCTAAATTTTGCAAGTCTTTTTCATTGAGTCTACATGACATAATTTTAGACATTATAATTCACCCCCAAATATTTATGACTATATTCTATTACATAATAAGTAAACTAGCTATGTGTTTTATTTCCCAAGCCGTTCATAATCGTTTTGGAAGCGAATCAGGGGTTCAATCCACACTGATCCGTAATTCTTTTGGTAAAGAGAAGCTATAAGAAATTATGGCAAAGGTATTGCAAAAACGCAATACCTTTTTCTATGCCCTAAATGAGCATCCTTGTCGTAACTGATCGTCATAACCCACCCGTCCCGACTGATAACTATATTGTTTAATAAAATATCATTTGAATGAGATATTATCAAAAGATAAACATAGAATATTGTAATAATTGTGAAAGGAAGGGTTTAAACTGAAAAAATCAATAACCCTAACTTTATTAGCTCCCTTGGTAATATTTCTATTAGATTTTATAATGATATATTTATGTCTAATCAGTCCTCCAAATGGTTATAACAAATTTGAGAGTGTCCTTGAAGGCGTCAAGGTCAATACAGCTATATCAAAGAGTACCATATCCCCCCGTAGAGATATTGATGGCATAGAATACTCACTGAACATTTATCTTGCCGCTGATACTTATAACTACAACACAGTTACGTTGGAACTAGTAAAAGCTCAAAACCTTAGAATGTTAGCCGTTTTAGATAAAGAAGGAAAAATGTGG
>Ga0209123_1003794_pt1 | contig 10940 bp, 6 predicted proteins | sample BarGraIncu00431A_FD_184500 | JGI IMG/M metagenome (GOLD analysis project Ga0209123, IMG submission 184500) | Arctic peat soil microbial communities from Barrow, Alaska, USA - Barrow Graham LP Incubations 004-31A (SPAdes) (version 2) | ecosystem: Environmental > Terrestrial > Soil > Wetlands >...
TCGCGTAGCGAGACAGGGGGTATTTAGCCCAGGCAAAACACCCCCCTGCCTCTCTATCGTTCGGCTTCCCCCCTATTTCATAGGGGGGACAAAACCCTCAAGGTGGGGGACAGCACCCAAAAGAAAAAGCCCTCGGCATGCGCCAAGGGCTTTTTCTTGTTTGAGTCGGAGTGAAGCCGCCTACTTTCTCTCGTAACCCAGGGCGTCGTGGCAGCTGACGGTGCAGTTGCCTCCCTTTTCGGTCCCGGCGTAGGTTATGGTCACCGCGTCCTTGCCGTTGGTTCCCTTGGGGCGGATAAGATGAAGCTGGGAGCTGGCATGCATGTCGTGGCAGGCCTGGCAGGGGACTTTGTTCTTGCCGGCGTGCAGGTAGTGCAGATTTTCCCCGCCGTCCCGGAAGGCGGTCGCTTTCTGGGTCTTCTGTTCCTCCACCAGGCTTCGTTCGTGGCACTGGAAGCACAAGGTCGGTACCTTGGCCCTCAGCAACTTCCCCAGGGAGGAGCTGTGCGGGGCGTGGCAGCCGAGGCACCCCTCGTCGGTGATGATCGGGTGGACGCTCTTCTGGCCGGCGACGCTCTCGTGACATTGCCAGCAGAGGTTGGCGCTCTTGTCCTTGACGGCATAGAGGCTGTGATTTTTCTGGTGGTCGCCGCCCGTATTCTGGTGGCAGGGGGCGCATTCATTGCCGGCCAGGGCATCATGGATTTTCGGCGCACTGACTTTGCTGCGGTGACACTTGTAGCAGGGTTTGCCGCTGACTGGATCAATGGTGCCCTGCGATTCGGCCGCCAGGCAACTTGTACCCGCGAACAGAAGGACGACAGCAGATGCGAGGAGCGCTTTCTTGAGAATTTTCATACGGCCACCTTTTTATGTGTATTTAATGATCGGACCCAAGGGTGCAGATAAAATAGGTTCAGGGTCGCAAGGCAGAGGTTGAAGGCCTTTACTTATGGTCGCACAGGGGGATGCAAGATGCTCCTTACTCGTCGGCAATATCAGAGTGAACTTTAGTGCTATTTTGGTGGGAGCTTTGTCAATCAGTACTGTATTCGTCTCTACGGCCAGTCAAGCTGCACATCCCAGCCAGGGGACGCGATCCTCCGCACCACTATGCTGCCGCCTCCCGGCACTTCCCGCCAAGCCAAAAAGTGAACCGTGTCGAGTCAGAAAATCCAGTCCCTCACGTCAGCTGATCTGCTACATCATCCCGCTTAATACGACTACACGCTAAAAACCACTACTGAACGCAGGCTAATCCGCGCTTTTACCCACGGGACACACTTCCCAACCCGGGCAGAGGTACAAAAGAACCGTGTTTCAAATATTTATTAAAGTTTCAAATACCGGTCCCGAAAAGTGTAGACAGTCAATCCGTGACACAAACTGCTCATAACATCTTGCGAGGTTGGTTTGACGTTGCTAATCGTTCCGGGTTCCATTGCTGTGATTAGTGACTAAAGCCACTCAGCCAGCCCGCACTCTATTGCCGACTTACCGTACGGAGGATTTCAATGTCATCCCTTACAAAGACGCTCATGTTATCTGTCTTATCCGCCCTCATGTTATTTCTTCAGGTGCTCCCCCTTGAGGCCACGAGCAATGGAGCGAAAGAGGTGGTCTTCAAAGCAGTTGTATAAGAAAGAACTGAAACTTTTCCATAAAACGAAACTCTCACAGAAGGTGAAAACCATGCCAGATAAGCCATCTAACTCCCTGCGAAGTCAGCGTCCCTTCCGGGCAATCCTCGTGTCACTGCTGAGCAGTCCGCTCGTGTTTGCGCTGATACTGCTCTGCGGCATTCCGCTCTGGTCGCGGCCGGCCCATGCGGGCGCGGGAATAACAGCCAGGGTTACCATGAACACCTATGCCGCGTTCATTTCACAGAACACGGGTCCTGGTGAGCTCATTTTTTTTCGTTCCAACGCGTCCCATACTAATGGCACCTACGATGAAGTGCCGAATAACAACAACGCCAGGCTCACTATCAGTGGCAATGTGACCAATTCGACGGTCAACCTAGGGACTACAGCGGGTTACTTCATGGCCGGTTTTAACGACAAGGCCAGATCTGCCCAAGCGAGTTACTGCACTATCAGCCCAATTGATTTCTTCACCCCCCAGTATCTCGGCGCCGGTGGCTCCATCGACGTGACCGTCACCTGCACTATTCCCGATACCACCCCGCCTGTTTTACAAAACGGCAACGTAAATGCAGTGGGAACGACGCTCACCCTCAATTACAACGAGAATGTTTCTACCGATTATGGCGATCCCTCCTCCTTCTCCGTGACAGCGGGAGGATTGTCTGTGGGCGTCAGCAGCCTTTCTTCCTCTGGTAGTTCCGTCATACTTGGCCTATCCACGCCGATCCAACAGGGACAGGTCGTACAGGTGACCTACTCCGGACAGAGCGACGAGGCCGTCACCGATACCTCCTGGAACGATGCAGCCGACTACACCAACTACCCCGTAACCAACAACTCGACGGTCAGCGGTGCGGCAACCGCCCCTACCGCCACAACCGGCGCCGCCACCGGTATTAGCGCCACCGGCGCCACCCTCAACGGCACCATAAACGACAACGGCGCCAGCACTGCCGTCACCTTCAACTATGGTCTCACCACCGGCTATGGCACCAATGTCGCAGCCACCACTCCCTCCGGAGGCACGGTCGCGGCGGGATCCGGAAGCACTGCGGTCGCCAAGACCCTTGCCGGCCTGACCTGCAACTCCACCTATCATTATCGGGTTAGTGGCCTGAATACCGGCGGAACCAGCAACGGGTCTGACACGAGCTTTACGACATCGGCCTGTGCCTCGCCGCCGGCGATCAGCGCCAATCCGGGAAACTCAACGGTCAACAGCGGCGCCAACGCATCGTTCACGGTAACCGCAACCGGGACCGGTCTCAGCTACCAGTGGAAGGTGAGCAGCGACGGTGGCACCACGTACAACAATCTCACCAACACCGGCATCTACACCAACGTCACTACCGCGACACTGAATCTCACCGGTGCCACCAGCGCGGTGAATGGCAACTTGTACCAATGCGTAGTCAGCGGCAGCGCCAGTCCGTCGGCCACCTCAACCGGGGCGACGCTGACGGTCAACCCCCCGCCGGCGATCAGTGCCAATCCGGGCAACTCCACGGTCAGTAGCGGCGGAAATACCTCTTTCTCGGTTACGGCAACCGGCGCGGGACTCAGCTACCAGTGGAAGGTGAGCACCGATGGCGGCACCACGTACAACAACCTCACCAACACCGGCATCTACACCAACGTCACGACCGCGACGCTGAACCTCACCGGCGCCACCACCGCGGTGAACGGCAACCTGTACCAATGCGTGGTCAGCGGCAGCGCCGGCCCGTCGGCCACCTCGACCGGGGCGACACTGACGGTTAACAAGGCCGCAACCTCGACGACGGTTGTGTCGTCCGTCAACCCGTCGATCTTCGGCCAGTCCGTCACCCTGAGCGCCAGCGTCGCCGCTACAGCCCCGGGCGGCGGTGCCCCGACCGGCACGGTCAGCTTCTACGACGGCGTCACCCTGCTCGGGGCCGGCACCATCTCCGGCGGCAGCGCCAGCCTCACGACCTCAGCCTTCAACGCGGCGTCGCACAGCATCACCGCGGTCTACGGCGGAGCCACCAGCTACCTTGTCTCCACCTCGGATGCACTGGCGCAGACCGTTAACAAGGCCGCTCCGCTACTCACCTGGCTCGCACCGTTCCCCATTCCGGCGGGGACGCTTCTGGATATCCGCGAGCTCAACGCCAGCGCCAACATCCCCGGCACCTTCGTCTACTCACCCGCCGCAGGCGCGGCCGTGAGTGCGGGGGCCGGGCAGACGCTGAGCGTCACCTTCACCCCGGGTGACGCCCTCAACTACACCAGCGCCAGCATGAGCGTCAGTCTCGACGTTCAGAAGCTGGCCCAGGCGATCACCTTCCCGGCGCCGGCGGCGAAGCTCCTGACCGACGCGTCCTTCGCCCTCGCCGCAGCTGCGGACAGCGGGCTTACCGTCAGCTACACGAGCTCCAACCCGGCAGTGGCGACGGTAGCCGGCTCCACGGTCACCATCACTGGGGCCGGTGTCACCACCATAACCGCTTCCCAGGCCGGCAACTCCAGCTACGCCGCCGCGGCCAGCGTCAACCAGCCGCTGGTGGTCGGTTACAGCGGCAGCGCGCCCACGCTCAGCGTCCTGACTCTGCTGGACGGCTCCCGCACCAGGACCGCCACCATCAACGTGAGCGGCTCGGCAACCGGTCAAAACGGGATCAAGACGATCCTCGTGAACGGCACTCCGGTCGCCCTGGGAGCCGACAACTCCTTCTCGCTAGCGTTGGTCCTCAGCGAAGGGAACAACAACGTCACCGTAACGGTCATCGACAACGCAGGACTGGAATCCACCGAAACGCGCAGCATCATCCTCGACACGGCAGCGCCGGTCGTGACGGTCATTTCCCCCGCCGACAACGCCACCCTTGCCGCGAGCCTGGTCACTCTGACCGGAACGCTGGACAATCCCGGCACGGTACAGGTGACGGTAAACGGAGGGGTTCCGCAGGCTGCCACCATGAACGGCAACGGCTTCAGCGTGGACCTCCCCCTACTGCCCGGAAGCAACACGATCCAGGTAACGGCGACCGACCTCGCCGGGAACACCTCGTCGGTGAGCCGCACCCTGGTTTCCGATACGGCGTCTCCGTCCCTCGCCATCACCGCGCCGGGACAGGACATCAGTACTGACCTTTCCTCGGTCAGCATCGGCGGGACCTTCGGCGACAACCTGACCCCGGTCACCATCACGGTCGCCGTGGATGGCGTCAGCTTCACCCCGGAGATTACCGGCGGCGCCTTCCTGCAGACCCTCGACCTGCCGCTCGCCAAGCAGTACGCCATCACGGTGACGGCGACTGACCGGGCAGGGAACTCCGTCACGGTGCAAAGAAACGTGATACGCCGCGGAACGCCGGCCATCACCTGGGCTCCCCCCGCAGCGCTCGTGTACGGGGCGGTCCTGGGCGCCGGCCAGCAGAACGCGACGGCGAGCGTGCCGGGGACCTTCAGCTACTCCCCGGCCTCCGGTACCGTGCTGGGGGCGGGCTCCGGCCAGACCCTGAGCGTAACCTTCACCCCGACGGATAGCGCGAGCTATGCGCCGGTTACGGTCAGCGTCAGTGTCGACGTTTACCGCGCGGCGCCGGCCATCACCTGGGCGGGCCCCGGCGCGGTCAATTACGGGACCGCACTTTCCCCAAGCCAGCTCAACGCGACGGCAAGCGTCCCGGGGAGCTTTTCCTACGCGCCGCCGGCCGGCACGGTGCTCGGGGCAGGGAAGGGGCAGAGCCTGAGCGCCACCTTCACCCCGACCAACGCCAATTACGCGCCGGTCTCGATGAGCGTGCTTTTAGACGTGAACCAGGCGACCCCCGCCGTCGCCTGGGCCACTCCGGCGCCGATCGTCTACGGAACGGCGCTCGACTCCACCCAACTCAATGCGACGGCGAGCGTACCGGGAAGCTTCACTTATACCCCTGCCACCGGAATCGTCATGAACGGCGGCGCCGCCCAGACGCTAACCGTCGTCTTCGTGCCGACGGACATGGCGGATTACCAGACCGTCACCAAGAGCGTGGTCATCGACGTGAACCGCGCCCAGCCGGTCATCACCTGGAGTAACCCTCCCACAATCGTCTACGGGACCCAACTCGGCGTGGCCCAGTTGAGCGCCACGGCGAACGTGGTCGGAACCTTCAGCTACTCGCCTCCCGCCGGCACGCTCCTGGTAGCCGGAGCAGGGCAGGTAATAACTGCGACCTTCACCCCGAGTAACGCCGTCAAGTACACGACGGCTACCAGGTCGGTCAGCATCGCCGTGAACCGTGCCACGCCGCTCATCAGCTGGAACAACCCGGCGCCGCTCAGCTTCGGCACCCCGCTGGGCGCCACCCAGTTGAACGCCACGGCAAGCGTTCCGGGGAGCTTCGTCTACACCCCCGCCAGCGGCACGCTGCTGGGAAGCGGAGCCGGTCAGACGCTGAGCGTCACCTTCACCCCCAACGACAGCGCCAACTACGCAGGGTCTGCCGCAAGCGTCGCCATCGACGTGGCACGGTCGACCCAGGTCATAAGCTTTGCCCCACCGGCGGCAAGGCTTATCAACGACGCGCCGTTCGAACTGGCGGCGACCAGCAGTAGCGGTCTCGCGGTTAGTTTCGCCAGCTCCGACAGTTCAGTCGCCACGGTCTCAGGGAGCACCGTCACCATCAGGGGGGCGGGCACCTGCACCATCTCGGCATCCCAGGCCGGCGATGCCAGCTTTGCCCCGGCCGCTGGCGTGAACCGGCCGCTGGTCGTGCGCTATGCGGCGCAACTGCCGCAGCTCTCCCTGTCGGCCCTCCCCGACGGGACCGTCACCCATGCCGCCACCCTCAACATCACCGGGAGCGCGACCAGCCAAAACGGCATCAGGTCGGTCATCGTCAACGGGACACCCGTGGAACTCAACTCCGACAACGGCTTCTCGCTGGTCTTCATCATGAGCGAAGGGCGCAACCGTTTCGTCATCAGCGCCCTGGACAACGCCGGGCTGGAAAGCAGCGACGAGCGCAGCATCACCCTGGACACGGCGGCCCCCGCCATCACGGTGAGCGCCCCGCCCGATAACAGCGCTCTTTCGGCCACCTCGGCGAACGTGACCGGCTACCTCGACAATCCCGGCCAGGTGAGCGCGACGGTGAACGGCGGCTCGCCCCAGGCGGCCAGCATGAATGGCAGCACTTTCAGCGTCAGCCTGAACCTGGCAAACGGCAGCAATACGGTGCTCCTCACCGGCACCGACCTGGCCGGCAACAGTTCGACGGTCAAGCGGACCATCATCTCCGACGTCAGCAAGCCGACGCTGGCGGTCAGCGCGCCCGGCGCCGACAGCACGATCAACGCGGTCAGCATGGTGCTCTCCGGCACGGTGAGCGACGACCTCGGGACACCGGTCGTCACGATAACCCTGGACGGCCAGAGCTTCACCCCCCAGGTGACAAGCGGGGGATTCCAGCAGCAGCTGAGCCTGCCGACCGCGAAGACCTACGCCATCACGGTCAGCGCCGTCGACCAGGCGGGGAACAGCAGCACCGTGCAGCGTAACGTGATACGCCCGAGGATTTGGGGGGACCTGACCCACGACGGCAAGGTGGATGTCGCCGACGCGCTGAAGGCGCTGCAGATGGCGGTAGGACTCATCACGCCAAGCGCCGACGACCTGGCGGTGGGGGACGTCGCTCCCCTGGCGGGGAACCAGCCGCAACCCGACGGCGCGATCGACATCGAGGACGCCCTGGCCATTCTGAAAAAGGCCGTCGGAACGCTCAACTTCTAACCACGGGGCGCACAACCTATAACCGCCGGGCGCATAACTTACAATAACCGGGCGCACCACCAAGAGGTAACAGCACCATGAAATTCCAGAGAACTTTCGGCAGCATCAGCCTCCTTTTTGCTTTATTCCTTGCGGGATGCGGCGGCTCTCACGGATCCTCGGCTCCCCAGCAGCCCACCCGGGTGTTCGGGGTAGCCTCCAAGGGGATCTTCACCCGCGGGACGGTGAACCTGTACGCGCTGGCCGACGGCAAGCGCGGCGCGCTCCTGAAGCAGGCGTCCATCAACCCCGTCTTCGGCACCTACTCGGCCAACCTCGGAAGTTACGTGGGACCGATCGTCGCCGAGGCGAGCGGCAGCTACCAGGACGAGGCCACCGGCACGATCCTGCAGGTCCCGGCCGACGCGCCGATTCGCGCCGCGCTCCCGGTGGCGCGGGGCACTGTCAACCTGCCGGTCACCGCCCTGACCGAGATCGCCGTGCAAAAGACCGGCGGCGCCTTCACCCCCGCCGCGATCGAGGCTGCCAACGCGGTGGTCTCCGACCTCTTCAAGGTGGACATCATCAACACCCTTCCGGTGGCGGCGAGCGCCGGGGCGCTCAATAGCGCGTCAGCCGACCAGGTGACCTACACGCTGGCCCTGGCGACCCTGTCGCAGCTCTCGCTGAACCATCCCGGCCAAACGCTGGCGGCGACCCTGGCGGACGTGGCGGGCAATATCGACGTGGCCAGCAACTCCATGAGCAGCTCGACCGCGGCAGCGCTGCTGGGGGCGCTGACGAACTTCACCGGGAACAGCCACAACGACACCGGCATCACCGACGCAGCCTCGAGCCCGCTGGCTAACGTCGGGACCCGCAGCGTCATCGTGACGGTGAGCGTAGCGGGGAGCGCAGTACTGGGCGGTGTGCAGGGGACCATCGGCATGCCGGCCGGCGTCCACCTCAACATGGGGAGCCCGGCGCTGTCAGGAAACGCGGTCGGCGCCATCCTGGAGACCAACCCGAGCGCCTCCTCCCTGATCGTGGGACTGATCTCCTCGACCGGATTTGCCTCCGGCAACATCATGACCTTCACCTGCTCCGTCCCCTCGGCCGCGGCGGTACCGAGCGCCGGCGACTTCACCCTTTCCCAGGTGAAGGTGCTGGACAACTCCCGAGCCGTGCTTCCGGTCGGGCTCACCCTGTCGGTTGCGGCTCAGACGACCTCCAGTAACGCCGCGTCCCAGAGTTACACCATCACCCTCGGCGTGCCGACCGGGCTCTCCCTTTTGGGAGGAGCCCAGGGCACCGTCACGCTTCCCCCGGGCTTCACCCTCAACCCGGGGAGCACGACCCTGACCGGCTCCGCCGTGGGGGCGCTGCTGGAAACCAACCCCGGTAGCAACTCCTTCGTGTTCGGCATCGCTTCAGGGAGCGGATTCGGGTCCGGTCCCTTCCTGAGCTTCACCTGCTCCAGGGCGACGGCGGGCGCCGCACCGAGCGCGGCGTCCTTCACGGTCTCGGGCGGGCAGATCCTCGACACGACGGGAGCCTTGGTGCCGGCTCAGATCAGTTTCACGGTGGCGGCACCGAACTGACCCCTATTTCGGGATAGGGAGGCCTGACGGAGATAAACCCGGAGGGAAATCAGAAAAGAAAGCCCTGCTTGGAACGGATTACCACGAGAAAAGGCCGCTGGCATTATGTGCCAGCGGCCTTTTCTTCGTGAGGGAGTATTCGGACTACCTGATGTGTCAGGACAGGCATAATGGCGGCAACGTCGTCACCATCAGCGAGATAAGCCATATAGGTCTGGTCCTTGCCCGTAGCGGAAACCTGGATGCCGCGATTCAGAAATTCCAGTCGGCCCTGCAATTGAACCCGCAGATCCTTGACGCCCACTACAATCTAGGTCTTGTCTTCGCGATCAAGGGGGATCTCGGTGCGGCGATCAAGGAATACGAGACCGAACTGCAGCTGAACCCCAAAAATGTCAAGGCGCTCGGCAGGTTGGAGAGTGCCCGGAATCAATTACGGCTGACGGGCGGTGCCAAAACCATTACCAGGCCATAGATCCACTATTGAATGGTCATGGTTCCGCTTGGGAAGGTCATAGATCCACTTGGGAAGGACATGAATCTACTTTTGATGGGCTTCACAAGAAGAAAGACCAGCATCGGTCAACTTTTGATGACCTTGCCAAGTTGACGAAGCAGGCCTCCTTTTCATTGGACTCGGACCCGTTGGTCGCGGTATCGGTTTCGCGAACGGATTCACGGTCACTTTTCCCCTTGTGATCCCCTTAAATGGCATATTTTTGAGCATGGTTCTCCTCGGGAGGTCCGTCACCGGAGGAGGTACCCGTTTACCCGGCAGATCTCGGGCTAATCATCAGACTTTTGATGCCCATCACAAAGAGATCTATGGATATCAAAAGTGGAATCATGGGTATCAAAAGTGGATTCATGCCTTTCGCGAGTTGATCTAAAGGGTATCAAGAGAAGACCTGCTTCCTATCTCAACTCGGGGAAGGTCTTCCCGAATGGAAATATGCTCTTGGACAGTACAGGTACCTACCTGAATCCGGCCGGGATGGCCAACACAAGTCAGGATAAGGGTTTCACGGGTAGATTTGTAGTAATAGGTACGGTTGGCAAGCGGTTCGCAGGTGGAGGGCTAAGAAAAGGCCGCCCCGGCAGGTACCTGAGCTAAATAAAGCAGGCCTCACCGGGGCAAGATCTCGCAGGGGTTCATGCTCTTGGGCTGGTCGGATATTAGTTTAAACAAAATCCATGAATGGTGAATGGTTTGTTGCTGTCATTTCTCAGGCAGGCTGGACGACAGCGGTTTTTTTCTTGGCGGTGGATTTGCGCACGTTGAAACCGGCCAGGATTAGGGCCGGGATATCGGCCTCTGTGGCAATGATCTCAAGAAAGCGAATAATCTTCTTAAAGAGTTCGGTTACCTCCTTGCGGGCGAGGTTACGCTCGGCGATGGAGGCGTGGTTACCCGTCGCGCCCGCCTCGAAGTGGTGTTGGTAATTGTCGATTCTCTCCTTTACCCTGTCCGTAGCCAGTTGCTGCGGGGCATCCTTATAGATGCCCAGTCCGCACATCCCGCTATGCATACGGTAACAGGTACTGATGACGGCTGCGTCTTTCCCGGTTAGATCAATCGAAAGTTGTATCATTAACTCACCTCCTTTTATGGCGGAGTTCCTGCCAGCCCTGGCAGATTTGAGAAGTTTAATCTGGTGGCGCCTTGGTGTCAAGTGGAAGATATTTCCCCGCCTCCGCGGGAAGTTGTCGGTGCCCTCATCGGCTGGAATTTCTGGCGGATACCGTGTGGATGAGGGGAGGGGGCTAGGCAGGTTGAATGCTTAGGAAGTACCATTGACCGGAGCCCCACGAAAAAAGGCCCCTGACTTGTGTCAGGGGCCTTTCTCTATAATGGTCGGAATGAGAGGATTCGAACCTCCGGCCCCCTGCTCCCGAAGCAGGTGCGCTACCAGGCTGCGCTACATTCCGAGGTGGTGAAAACTGATGGGCCAATCAGATGGAGATGTATAACAA
>Ga0209123_1003795_pt1 | contig 10936 bp, 7 predicted proteins | sample BarGraIncu00431A_FD_184500 | JGI IMG/M metagenome (GOLD analysis project Ga0209123, IMG submission 184500) | Arctic peat soil microbial communities from Barrow, Alaska, USA - Barrow Graham LP Incubations 004-31A (SPAdes) (version 2) | ecosystem: Environmental > Terrestrial > Soil > Wetlands >...
GAATTATCTGTAGTAGGCATCCGAGAATTTATGAATATAAAAACAGTCGTAGTGAAGTAAAATTAGGCGCCATTAAATTCATATAATTTATACTATTCATATGTCAAAACTACTATCTCCCCTCACTATTAAGGCTATTCAGTTTAGAAACAGGATTACCATTTCGCCCATGTGCCAGTATTCGTCAATTGATGGATTTGCAAGCGATTGGCACCTTGTACATTTAGGAAGTCGTGCGGTAGGTGGCGCCGGCTTAATTATACAGGAGGCAACAGCCATTTCTGCAGAAGGTCGAATTTCACCTGGTGATCTGGGAATTTATAAGGACGAACACATTAAGAAGTTACAAAGCATTACCTCGTTCATACATCAGCAGGGTGCAGTGGCAGGCATTCAATTGGCACATGCCGGAAGAAAGGCCAGCTTTGCCATCCCCTGGAATGGTGGTAAACAGATTAAACAAAAGGAAGGTGGCTGGACAACGGTTGCACCATCGGCCATTGCTTTTAATCCGGATGATGAGGCCCCTCAGGCTTTGGATTTGGTTGGAATCAAAAAAGTAATTGATGATTTTAAAGCTGCTGCCTTGAGGGCATTACAAGCGGGGTATAAGCTGATAGAAATTCATGCAGCTCATGGTTACCTAATTCATCAGTTCCTCTCTCCCTTAAGCAATCACCGAACGGATAATTATGGCGGAAGCTTTGAAAACAGGATTCGCCTGCTTCGGGAAATTGTAAAAGCTATACATACAATCTGGCCACAAAATCTTCCATTATTTGTGAGAATATCAGCTACCGATTGGGCTGAAGGAGGCTGGGATATTGATGAAGCAGTACAACTTTCATCCGTCTTAAAAGCCGAAGGAGTGGATCTGATTGATTGTTCATCCGGTGGATTGGAGCCAACTGCCAGAATTCCAGTTGGTGCGGGATACCAAGTTCCCTTTGCAGAGCGTATCAAAAATGAGGTTGGCATATTAACTGGAGCTGTTGGATTGATTACAGAAGTGCAACAGGCAGAAGATATTTTGATAAATTCACAGGCAGATCTAATTATTCTTGCAAGGGCCTCACTTCGAGACCCTTATTTGGCACTTCACGCTGCACACCTTTTAGGGGACGACATACAATGGCCCATTCAATACCAAAGAGCTAAATTATAGTTTTCAAAACAACCACTTTGTGATATGCCTACCTTATTTTGAAGCGGCCAGAGGCCACTATCTGAACAAGGAAATCCCATGGATATCAATTTGACAATTTGACAATTTGATATCCATGGGCTCACTAAAACCCTAATAGTGAAAATGCCAAAATGCCAATCATCTCAATTGGCATTTTGTCGGAAATTTCAAAAATGTAAATCATTTTATTGCGATGTAAGATACGTCCCCAAGTCCTTTGGGACCCCATAGTTACATTTAATTCAGTATTGGATTATTTGGAATGTTAAAATGAAATACGGAACCTTTTCCTTCTTCGCTTTCAGCCCAGATTTCTCCGCCATGTTTTTCAACAAATTCTTTGCACAGCAGTAAGCCTAGTCCGGTACTGGGTTCGCCGTCAGTACCTTTGCGGCTGGTATATTCATCGAGATGGAAAAGTTTATCAAGCATATAGCTGTCCATTCCAATACCGCTATCCCTGATAGAAATTTCAACCCAATTGTCTTTCACTGATTTTGCAATAAATGAAATTTGTCCACCTTTTGGAGTAAATTTCAAGGCATTTGTAACTAAGTTGCGAAGGGTTGATTTAAGCATATTCTCATCAGCATAAACTTCAATATCATCAGAGATCATACAACTGATCTCAAGTCCTTTTTTCTTAGCCGATTCAAGCACTAAGTGCAGGCTTTCATTTACTTTGGGATTTAATAAAAACGATTTAGGATCAAATCTTGTAATGCCCCTTTGCATCATTGACCACTCTAAAAGATTTTCAAGTAGTTGGTATAAATTCGTAGCAGATTTTCTTAAGGAAGAGGCTATCTGCTGAATTTCTTTCAATTTCATATTTGGCAAATCATCCGCCATCATTACGGTAAGATTCAGGAAGGCACTGAAAGGGCTTTTCAGGTCGTGGGCAATAATAGAGAAAAATTTATCTTTTTCAGCATTTATTCTTCTTAAATTATCATCGCTTTTCTGCAATAATTCCAAAGCATTTGATTTCTCATTTTCGAGTTGCTTAGTGACAGTAACATCTCGACCGGTTCCTACAACCCCTATTAAATTTCCTGATTCATCCCATATTGGCGCCTTATGAACGTCAAGAAAAAGAAACTTGCCTTGAATATTCCCAAATTCATCAAATTGTTTATGCTTCCCTTCTCCTAAAGTTAATGAATCAGTATCTTCACAAATTTCACCAAATGTATGCCAGTCAGCATTTTCCGGATGTCTTTCTCTTTCACGTTTAGCAAAGAAAATATCCGTTTTTCCGATGGGCTCATGAACGTTTTCTGCCATTAACATCCTATCACACATGGTTTTATTAACAAAGGTAAATCTATTATTCATATCTTTAGCCCACAGAAAATCTTCTGTATTATCTGCCATCAACCTGAACATAGAAAACATGTGGCGATAGCGTTCTTCCCCTGCCTGAATTTCATTTTGCCATGCCACCTGTTCGGTAATATCCCGTATGATAATAAGCCGGCTTCCTGTTTGGTTTTTTATAGTGTGTTTAAGAATCTTGAATGTCTTAATTTCATTATTCATTTGAATTTCTTCTGTCATGTCAGTCGTATCATGATCAATGACAGCATTCAACAATTTGTCAATAGTTGCACCCGAAGATTGGGCCGGCAACCCGATGATGTTTTTGTTTCTGATACCTAAAAATGATAAGGCGGCTCCATTGATATCCTGGATTCTGTTCTGTCCGTCTAAAACCAGGATTCCATCCGTTAAAGTTTCAACGAGTGTTTCGCGAGCCACAGGCACCAGATCAAGAAAGCGGAAATTAAAAATTGCATAAGCCGACAGGATTCCACTCAGAATGATGCTCACCGGTGTTATATCCAATCCAGTTACAGGATTGTTGCCCGTCAGATAAATGATGCTGGCGATCCAGGGACTAAAACCTCCAATTAAAACTACGATTCCCTGAGAACGGAAAGGATTGCTTTGATGGATTATAAAATTAAAAAGAATGATGGTTGCAATTAACAACATGAGGTAAGTATATGCAATATATCCAATCCAAAAACCGATTCCATGGTAATACTCTATGAGATTTGTTTTCGCAGATATAGCAGAAAATCCTGACCAAATCAATTTATGACTCTCATTGGTTAAAGTGAGCATCAATGTGATTGCCGGAACAAGGAATAGTACCAGGATGCGTTTTGCGGAAAGGAATTTGTCTTTGCCTGTGAATCGAAGTACAAATATCAAATAAAGTACAGGAGTAGCAATCCCACCAATAAATTCGAGTTTCGACATAAAGATTTTCTCCGCAACCGTTGGCGCTGCAGTCTCGAATATAAGCCAAAAGGCACCAATGCCGGCTGCAATCATTAGATAAGCAAGTTCAACTGCACTTTTTATCAATCGTCGACGCCAGGCAAGAAAAGCGACTGAAAATGAGACTGATGCCGTTGCAAGGAAGAACAAAGAATACAGTGTGAAAACCAAGTTCATGAAGGACTTTTAATTTTATGATCTACTCTTTTTGTTTAGCGATCATTATGTTTGCGCTAAGATACCTTTTTTTTTGTTATTACCTATTATAATTCAATTCCGGCATTCAACCGTAGCTCTTAAGGACAGAAAGTATTTCCAGCTTAACTTACTTTTTAAATCTAACCGACTGAACAAATCGTCTAATTTTTATGGCCAATATATAATTAATTGCAATTATTTTTCCAAATAGTCTTGTTGCTTAAAATGAGAATGTTATTTTTATCCCTTGAGAATGGAAATCAACTTAACAATTAAACAATATAAATTATGCAAAACAGAAGAAAATTCTTACAAATTACAGGCGTAGGGTCAATTGGGATGATGTTATTGGGTTCTGCCAGCTGTAAACCAACTGTTGTGGATCGAAAAACTTTTGGAGTTGGCTTACAGATGTATACTATTCGTGATGCCATGGCTGCTGATACTTTGGGGTCATTAAAAAAGGTATCAGACCTTGGGTATAAAAATCTTGAACTGGCGGGTTATGCCGATGGTAAATTCTATGGTTTTTCACCTTCCGAATTCAATAAGATCGTCAAGGATTTGGGTATGGAAGTTGTCAGTAGCCATACCAATGTCGAAGCTGCAGGGGTTACGATGGACAATGCAAAAATAATGGCAGATACCCATGCGGCATTGGGCGTTAAATATTGCATTCAGCCTTGGATCGAAGAAGTAGACCGCAATATCGAATCGTATAAAAGGATGATTGCAGGTTGGAATGAAGTAGGTAAAATTATGAAAGGTGCAGGAATTCAGTTCGGATATCACAACCACAATTTTGAATTCAATACCATCGATGGGATTGTACCTTACTATGATATTTTTATGAAAGAAATGGATGCAGACCTGATAACCATGGAATTGGACCTTTTCTGGGCAAAAAAAGCCGGTCAGGATCCGATCGCTATGTTCAACAAATACCCAGGCCGTTTCCAGAATTTGCATTTTAAAGATATGATGACCAACCAACCGCCATTTTTTACGGTCATTAAAGATGATATTTGCCCTGTTGGGGCCGGTGTAATTGATTTCAAACAGATTCTTGCTTCAAAGGATGTTGCAGGGATGAAATACCTTTATGTTGAAGATGATAACCAGGGAAATGGCAAACCCTTTGAAGCTCTGGAAACCAGCATCAAGAATATTACAACAAAGATCTTAGTATAATATTTAAGTACAATCATTTGAAATCTCTCTGATCGGTTTGTTTCAGAGCAGCTAATTAAAAATGATTCAATTACAAAAGGGTTCAAATCATATGGTTTGGACCCTTTTTAATTGAAACTTCTCTGATTAATTGGTCATTTCAATTATTGATTAATCTAGGTTCAACATGATTAAAAAGGGTCTGCTGAAAAACTCATCCCGAGCACTCGGGATCAATTTGACCGTAGGACATCCCGATCCCTCCCGAGTACTCGGGATCGGGAGGGATCAATATAAAAGAGCCATTCAACCCCGAGGACTCGGGGACTATCTTTAGGTGTATATTTTTACATCTTCCTATCTATTTTCAAAATAAGCAATTGAACCTGGATTTCTCCCTATGTTCCCATGGAATAGGTTGGTGTTTGTGTGCCATCATCTGATACCTTTCTGATACCTTTCTGATACCTTTCTGATACCTTTCTGTAACCTAAGGTTACAGAAAGGTATCAGAAAGGTATCAGAAAATAGCATGTTATCCCTGGCATAATAACATTTGTACATCCCCGCTATTTATTTTTATCTCCGGTTCCAAATACGTGTGGGACTTAGTAACCCTGGACATACCCCTTCCAGGGTGCAGGCATTTTGGACACTTGCTTCTTTTTCCCCTGCACTTATTACAATGAATATTCCTATCAACAGCTATTATTCAGAACAATTAAAGTTTTTCAGAAGACCCTAAATAGGGTCTGCTGAAAAACTCACAATGTGCAGTATTATAAGAAGATATCAACCTGCAAATTAAACAAGTGCAAGGAAATTTGAATTGACGATTCAAAATCCTTGCACTAGTTTGTTTTTAGAATCAATTAGTTGGGTATTTTTTGCAGATTCAAAAATAAAACAACCACACACATGCTGGTTGTAGGTTGTACCCTTGTAATATTCTAAGCAGCTGTCACTTGAATCATTTTAGGGTGCAACCAGAGATCTTAAATGTTTTTACCCCGAGTACTCGGGGTCACCTCTGCGGTTGTACCCTTTTTTAATATTAAATGATCACATTCAGACATTTACAGCGGTACAACCTGCAACCAACATCTTTCGGAGAATTTTATTTCCCTTTCACTTCCAATGACAGTTTTAACAAGTCAATGGGAATGAGCAATATTCAATTCTAACCAAATGAACCTAAAAAGTCGATACTGAGTTTTTCAGAAGACCCTAAATAGGCCTATTTAATCATTATCAATGATTTCCGGGTTGCATGCCGATTAACTATATTGCAAATGGTTTAATACTTTCATTCCTGATCACATCATATTGATTTATATGCTGGTAAATGCATACTATAAACCAACTAAATAGCAATTCTTCCCCGATCGAATAAACCAGGAACTCAAATCTATCTTTTATTTATAAAAAGTGCAAGCATTATATTAGATTATTTGTATTATTATACCAATGAAATTTTAAAAGATGATATAGTATAACTGATAAGATATTTGCTAACTTTCAGCAATCATTCACATGGATTATTTAACTAAAATAATAAGTGCAATAAAAATATAATTTAAACTAACTGGCAATGAAAACCTTTACATTACTATTTCTAACCTTAATGGCAACTTCTCTGTTTGCCCAACAGAATTTACCAGAAAAAGCTTCTCCCACAAAGATGGGATGGTTTGAGGACGCCAAACTGGGTATATTTATTCACTATGGAATTTATGCTGTCAATGGCATTCCTGAATCGTGGTCATTCAAAAATAATCAGATTTCGTATGATGATTACATGAAGCAACTTCAAGGCTTTACAGCAAAAAAATACGATGCACAGCAATGGGCAAAGCTTTTTAAGGAAGCCGGCGCTAAATATGCTGTTATAACCTCCAAGCATCACGATGGAGTGGCACTATGGGATACAAAACTAAGTGATTTGAGTGTGGTAAAGAAAACGCCTGCGGCCCGTGATTTAATTGTTCCCTATGCAAAGGCCCTTCGAAGTGAAGGCTTAAAAGTTGGCCTCTATTTCTCACATCTGGATTGGTCGAATCCCAACTATGCGACAGTCTTTAATGCAAATGATAAGACCCACACCAATATTGATCCCTTCGATAACCCAAAATCAGGGATTGAAGACCAGGCACGATGGAACAAATTTGTAGATTTTCGTAACGGTCAGTTAAAAGAACTGTATGATTTGGTAAACCCCGACCTCTGGTGGTTTGATGGTGATTGGAGTCGTACACCTGAACAATGGAAAATGAAAGAACTTCGTGAATCATTGTTATCGTGGAATCCAAAAGCCATTCTGAATGCCCGAATGGGAGGCTACGGGGACTATGCAACTCCCGAACAAGGCGTACCAATTTTTGGCCCTCAAGGTCCCTGGGAATTATGTATGACCATCAATGACTCATGGGGATATCAGAAGAAAGATAACAATCAAAAGTCTGTAAACTATATAATTAGAGTTTTTGCGGATTGCATAAGCATGGGAGGCAATCTTTTATTGGATGCCGGTCCTATGGAGGACGGAACATTTACACCTGCACAAACAGAGCGGTTAAAAGGATTGGGACGTTGGACACACAAATATGCGGAAGCCATTTATGGGACCAAACGAGGTTTGCCTTTTGGCCATTTCTATGGACCCACTACTCTATCGAAGGATAGAAAAACAATCTACTGTTTTGTATTGGATACACCAAAAGATGATATTGTCGTAAAAGGGATCCAAAACAAAATAAAACAAGTGAGACTGGTTGGAACTTCAGATGTTCTTGTCAATAAACGCAATGGCGGTGCTGAGTGGATGAAGGTTCCCGGAGTTCTTCAGATTACCCTACCTACATCAAAGTTAGATAAAAATGTAACTGTTGTAGCAATTGACCTGGACACTCCTTTGGAACTTTACACAGGAAGTGGTGGCGCCATTGAGCAAAATTAGTTTGATCAGTTAAATCATTTTCATAGTTAATTTTCATATTCAATTAGGGGATTGCAAGCTTTTTAAGTAGTCCCAAGGACCCAAGAAGGCTCGATTCATCGTTTTGTTTGCAACGAACTCTTCATATTAACTAATTTTATTTCTGAAGGTAATGTTTCAATCTTTGGAACACGCAAACCGCCAAGACCGCCAAACCGCCAATTAAGTAAATTGGCGGTCTTGGCGGTCTTGGCGGAAATACCGGAGTGTCCCAGGGAAGACGTCTATTGATATAGGTACCAAGTTGGTCTCTATAAATCCAGCCCTTTTCACAGTAGGCCTCAATAATTATACAACACAGTAAATTATAACAACCAACATATCAAACACATACAAACTATCTAATTTATTGGAATAATAACAGTTACAGTCCTAAGGTAATTTATTTTGATGATCGGCTCCAAGATCTCGGGCTACTTTTGAGTTTAAACAGCCAATATGATATTGCACTATTGATACTTTCAAAATAGTTTATATCTTTATAAATCATTACAAGGATTTTGTATCCTACCAAATATATACCATCGATGCCTGCAATACCCTATTTAAAAAAGAGAATCGGACAAAGCTATCTGGTTTGGTTTGAAAACAGCGACTCGTATCTACAGCTGGAAGAGCCTGCCTGGTTTGTTTTCAACAAAACTATTGGGCGGTCTAAGCTAGAAACCATTGCCAATCAATTTGCTTTTCGATATAGCACAACCACTGAAGCAAGCCTCACTTTTGTAAAGGATATCCGTTTGGAAATTGAGAAAATGAACCAACCGTCCAACACTCAACAGAGGATAAATAAGTTTTCACCTGAACTGAATCGGTACGTTTTTGAAACTTTCTCATGTCATCATTACAAACTGGGCAACAAATTGTTGGCATTCTCGTATGAATCCAAGACTTTTGAATATTACCTTCACCCCTTGATCCGTCATTTTGAAACTTCAGAAGCGAGCAATGAAATGCCTCTTTTTGAATTATTTGCCTATCAAGGGCAAATAGTTTTTCGATTTAATGGAGAGGTAAAGGGTATTTGGAACAAAGATGAGACCCACCTTGTTAAAGGGCTTATTTTCATGTTCCTTATCAATGTACTGTACGATAAAACGGATGCCGACTGGCTGATGACTGTTCATGCATCTGCTATTACCAATGGCAAGAAAACCATACTGTTTTCGGCTCCTCCGAATCATGGGAAAACTACCATTGCTGCACTGCTACAGGATCGTGGATATAAATTAATCTCCGATGATTTTGTCCCTATTGACCGTACAACATTTAAGGCCTACCCCTTCCCTATCGCCATGTCGGTAAAACAAAGTTCGATGGATGTATTGGCATCACTTTTTCCAGACCTGGAGCAAAAACCGCTGAACTATATCTCACCCGAGAAAAGTGTCAGGTATTTACCACCCAATGATCATTTTGATTTCGCCGGGGATATATTCCCTGTTCATGAATTTGTATTTATAAACTATGACGCTTCGGTTGATTTCATTTGGGAGAAACTAGATCCAGTAAAGGCAATGAAACTTCTGCTCGACCAGGCATGGGTTACTCCCACCAAAGGCAACGCAGCGATTTTATTTGAGCGGATCACGCAGCTATCCTTCTACCAGCTTACCTATTCCAACAATCAGAAGGCAATGGATGCCATCACCAATCTGTTTGATTATGAATAACAAGGAACTCTTCTACTTTATAGGTAAATGTCTGACCCTTGATGAGCATCCGGGATTCAGGGAAGAAATCATTGAATTGATTGAAGCTGATTCAATTGATTGGAAAAATTTCACAGCTCTTTGCAGTAATCATTTAATACTGCCGGTCATCTATCTGAAATTCAAATCGCAGGAACTCCTACCCTATCTACCGAAGGTGGTGTCGGACTACTTCAAGGAGATTTATGAATTAAACCTGGTACGAAACAATCAAATACTGTATCAACTTCAGGAAGTAACCGCTGTTCTGAATAAAGGCCACATCTATCCGGTGTATTTAAAGGGTGCAGGCAATTTACTGGATGGACTATATGACGATATCGGGGAACGAATGATGGGAGATATCGACTTCCTGGTTCCTGAAAAGGACTATCTTCCAGCGGCAGAACTATTAAAAAAAGAAGGCTACTTAACCGATTTTCCAACCTATCTGGATGTAACAGATTTAAAACATTACCCACGTCTATTTAAAGTGGGAGTACCAGCTGATCTGGAAATTCATCGGTTACCGGTGGCTGAAAAATACCTGGGTTGGTTTAGTCCTGCAATCATTTTCAAAGAAAAAAAAGCTGCATTGAATCTTGATGGCTGTTTCGTTCTTTCTGATAGGCACAACATTATCAACAATTTTATTCACAGCCAGTTAGGCCATGGAGGTTCAATCACTGGGATAGTCTCTTTTCGCGATCTCTATGATCTATACCTCCTATCAAAAAGATCAGAAGTTAAACTTACGATCGCTGATATTGAACCAAAACAAAAGGCCATCGCCTACTTTGTGTTTGCCGGCATAGCATTAAACCTTTCCGGTAAATTCTATCCCACCGGCAACCTTTCTTCCTGGATTCTTACAAAAAAGCATGAGCTTAACTATGGTTCAAAGACTTTCTATACTATTTTCCAGTCTGTCACCTACTTTACTCAACGAATTATCATCGGCTTTACAAGCCAAATTTTTCATTCGATTTATAACAGAAAAATGAGGCAATCGGTAATTAACAGGTTGACAGACCGCCATTGGTATCGGGCCCATCTGGATTCCTATAAAAGCTTTTTCTCACCCAACAAATAAATATCGATTCGGGATAAATAAAAAGTTAAATCTTCAATAACAACTTTAAAAATAAGGCATCACTTTGGATCGTCATGATTATTGTATGCTTTTTTTGATTATATCATCAGATTACACAGATGATACAAAATCCTATTTCAGGACTTCGAAATCTTATCCTTCAACCTATGAGTCCTTTATTATTTGTTTAACCCACATTGCAGGCTAAAACCCTATTTTTAAATAAGTTTGGCTAAAATCAATTTATTTTTGGTTCTTTTCATTGTGCTTAATTTATAAACTACTGATAATCAATTACAGGCTTTTTATTATTT
>Ga0209123_1003796_pt1 | contig 10935 bp, 11 predicted proteins | sample BarGraIncu00431A_FD_184500 | JGI IMG/M metagenome (GOLD analysis project Ga0209123, IMG submission 184500) | Arctic peat soil microbial communities from Barrow, Alaska, USA - Barrow Graham LP Incubations 004-31A (SPAdes) (version 2) | ecosystem: Environmental > Terrestrial > Soil > Wetlands >...
CACTCAAAATTCCAGCAAGTTATATATACAAACTTTTTACTTTTAAGAATCTTTTCTTACATTAAGTGCTTGAGTAATACGATCTAGTATCATAGCCAATATAACAATAGCTAGGCCTGACGCGAATCCTTGACCAGCTTCATTTCTTGTTACAGCTCTAAAAACTTCAACGCCCAATCCGTCTGCACCAATCATAGATGCAATAACAACCATAGATAAGGATAACATAATTGTTTGGTTAACTCCTGCCATAATTGTATTTTTTGCAAGCGGAAGTTGAACCTTTATAAGTTTTTGGGTAGGAGTTGAACCAAAGGCATTTGCTGCCTCTATTAATTCTTCCGACACTTGGCGGATACCAAGATTTGTTAATCTTACAACTGGTGGCATAGCAAATATAACAGATGCTATAATACCAGGCACCATTCCTATTCCAAAGAAAGAAACCGCGGGTATTAGATAAACAAATGCAGGCATAGTCTGCATGAAATCTAATATGGGTGTAATTATATTTTGAACTGTTTTATTTTTTGACATCCAAATTCCAAGAGGAATTCCAATCAAAATTGATATTGAACTTGATGTTAATATAAGTGAAAGCGTAAGCATTGTTTGTTCCCAATATCCAAGATTTTGTATTAACAATAACCCGAATAAAGCAAATAACGCTAGCCCTATTTTTTTCTTAGTGATGAATACTGTTAATGCTACGATAATTATAATAAAAACTAGTGGAGGAACAGCTATTAATCCATCACTTATACCCGAAACTATACCATCTAGTACATTTTTAATTGGTTCAAAAAACCATTGTGCATTTTCCCTTAACCATTCTACAACCGTGTCAGCCCATTTAACTATTGGTATCTGTGGTATTTGCATCATCATGATTCACCTCATTTCCTGCAAGGGCCGCTAGTACTGCGCCTCGAACAATAATTCCTTTTAATATTTTATTCTCAACAACCGCAACAGGTACTGGAGAATTGTGTATTATTTCAAACAAATCATTTAATGATAAATCTGGAAGTACCACAGGAACGTCGGTCATCATAACATCATGAATATCTTTATTTCCATTTTTCACTGCCTTGCTAGCAGCTTCCGCAGTTACTACTCCTAAAAATTCTCTATTTTTATTAATAACATAGATACTAGAAATTCCAGCCTGACTCATACGTTGAAGTGCCACTCGTGGCCCATGTTTTTCTATATCAATGGTCTCAGGACGTTTCATAACATGTTGCGCCGAGAAAACCTTAGATCTATCTACATCTGCAACAAACTTTTCAACATAATCATCAGCAGGATTTGTCATAATTTCTTCTGGCGTACCAACCTGAACAATTACACCATCTTTCATTATTGCAATTTTATCACCAATTTTAAGTGCTTCATCTAAATCATGGGTTATAAATAGAATTGTTTTATGCATAGTCGATTGTAAATCTATAAGTTGATCCTGCATTTCTTTACGAATTAATGGGTCTAATGCTGAAAAAGCTTCATCCATTAGTAAGATATCTGGATCATTAGCTAGGGCTCTTGCAAGTCCAACTCTTTGCTTCATTCCTCCAGATAATTGACTAGGGTATTGATCTTCATAACCTACAAGTCCTACAAGCTGCAATGACTCAAGAGCTTTTTTTGCTATTTCCTTCTTGTCCATTCCTTGTACTTCTAATCCATATCCTGCATTCTCTAGTATTGTTCGATGTGGAAATAATCCAAATCCTTGGAAAACCATACTTAATTTTTTACGTCTTGTCTGTCTTAATTTGTGCTTATCCATTTTTGCTAAATCTTCACCATCAACCAGTACACTTCCTGCATTTGGTTCAATTAAGCGATTAATTAACCTAACAAGAGTAGATTTACCACTTCCTGATAGTCCCATAATCACAAAAATTTCTCCAGCATTAACTTCAAATGATACCTGATTTACACCGACAGTCATTCCTGTTTCTTTTAAAATCTGTGGTTTTGTTTTTCCTTCTTGTAAAAGTTTTATACCTTGTTTAGGATTTTTCCCAAAAATTTTGGTCAATCCTTTAACTTCAATTTTTAACATTTATTCACCTCGTTAATTATTTCATCTATATATTAGATGCAAACTTAAACACCTTAATTTAGAGCCTTTCTTTATATAATACTATACTTCGACAAAATTATCAAGTTCAAGCAAGGATACTACCCACTATATAACATATATGCTATATAAATCTTATTTGCTTTGATATTTATATAGAACAATTATAAGCGGTATAACTTAACCTATGACTCAATTACGGACGTTTTATAATCATAAAATATTCTTACTAATAATGTTTTATGATTATTTTATTTATCTTTTAAAAAAACAAATACTGGGTTAATCTACCCAGTATTTGTTTTTAACTTTCCTCATATGAAACTGGGACATTATTTATTCCAAGTTCTTGTGCAGCTGCATATTGGTCATATCCCGATACAATCACAAGGCTTCCTTTTTTTACAACTATTGGCTTGTTAAACTTATTATTGTTTTTCATATAATTTAGTGCTTTATTCTTTGAACGTTTTATTGATATATCTTCATTTTCATTTACAAGCTTTGATATGTCAATTATTTCATCAGTTCCAGTTGGAACCTCATAATTTAGATCTATTTGCCCTTTCTCATCTTTTAATAAATGGAATATTTTAATTGATGATGCTTGTACAGAAATAAATGGTGTCCCTTTTGTATTTACACATGCTTTAAGTTCACCTTTTATTACAAAATAGTTTACATCATTCATACCTATTACTGCATCTCTCCAATAATCTTTTTTTACAATTACTCTATAAACAGATTCTTTATCATCATAAGTACCTATCTTAAAAAGTAACTTAACATCTCCGCTTTCAAGCCTGTTTGTTTTTACTGGTAATCCCTTAATTATAATCTCACTCTTATTCATAATTAAATTCTCCTCTTATTCTTATATTTTTTCAAAAGATTTAGTGTACAAGATAACTACTCTTAATTTTTACATGTTATATTAATTTCCAAAAATAAAACACCAAGAAAGTGGTGTTACTTTCTTGGTGTTTTTAATTATATTTTGGTTTAATTCCATATCAATTTTCACATTAGTGATTTTACGTGGTTCTACACTGGTGGTATTCAGATGTCTTTGCATTGTAGAAATTTTATCATTATAAGTTAACATAGAAACCACCCCACTTATTAAGTACAACATATTATATACACAATTAAAATAATTATTACTCACTATTTTCGATAGCAATATCATTATATCATTTTACACAAGAAATTACAATTTTAAGCTATTTTGTTTTTAACTTTAAATAAAGTTAAAAACAAAATAGCTTACTTAATTAGAACTCATTACTGTATATCTCCATATTCAATTAAGTTAAATTTAACATGAACACTTATTATGGCTCCTTTATATGCCTTTTGCCATTCTACTTTTTTAAAGTAGCTGTTATTTTTAGCTCTTATCATATCCCCTATGCCTATAGGATCACTTTCTATGCTTTGCATATATCCTATAATCCTTTGACAATCCTCTTGAATTTCCTTCTCTAAATGCTCATTTAACTTTTTAATTTCTTTTTCATCGTTTAGATTATCCCATTTATACTCATCTGCATAACCAGAAAAGTCCAAATATATGTCTACTATGGGTTTATTATTTTGAATCGAAATATTTATTTTTTTACTATTTTGATTAAGTTGAATAGCTGAGGTTTGTTTTTCACTATAAGCTTCGTAGGCTTCAGATGGGATACTAGCATTATAGGTATATTTCTTATTTTTTAAAGTCTTCATCATTGCCATTAGAAGTCCATTATCTTGTGCGTTTATAGTTCCCACCATTTTTTTGTTTGAAAATAAAGCCGAGCCCTTAACCTCAACAGATTTATCGGTAATTTTTATTAGTGGAGCTATGTTATCAATGCCAGGTGCCATGCTTATCAAATCATAACTATAAATTCTTGATTCATAGGTGCTTGCGGTGCTAACTGCGCGTTCAAGAATCTCATTCAAATACAGAGCAGGTCTGGGCTTATCAGTAAAATTCTCTTCTGTTTGGTGTATTAACCCTCTAGGACTACCATCTACAACCACAACCCAAGCAAGGATTGCGTCTGATGGATCCCTTTCAAATATTGAATTAATATCAGCTATACGGCCTTGCCCGGCGAGTTCTTTAGAGTATAAAACTAGTTGAATCTTGCCTGCTAACATATTTTTCCCTGACCTTCTGTTTACATTATCCCTAGCTATTCTTGTTAAATTTGCTTCGATATCAAATATTTCTCCTTTAACCTTAGTAACATCAGGATCAATTACTGGCATGGCATAAGTTAGCTTTAAATTTCCTTGTGGCGCCGGCTCTATTCCTACTATAGTCATAAACCCAGTTTTTTCTACAAGTACTTGATCCCAGCAACCGCAAAATATAAAGGGAATAACAATTACTAGTACAAATATTTTTTTTATCTGCTTACACATGTGGTTTCACTCCTTTTCTTCGCACGAATGAAAACAAGTAGGATATAACCAACAACATTAAAAATGAAGTTCCAGCTATCATCATAACATTAGTGTAATTACTAATTCGCGAGATGCTTTTGGGTAGATTACTTAATAATATTGTTATCGTTGTAAACACCAATAGATATACACCTTTTTTCTTTAAATTTAATAATTTATTTATACTATAATAAGTTACACAAAAATATCCTCTAGTTGTCATAGCAATTACTGGAAGCCACATAGCTATAAATAGTATATCCATTCTCTCAATTATAGGTGCCCTATAAGCTCTTGCTAATGTTATAGTTGGATATAAACTTTTTTTGAGCATTTCTTCTCCAAAGAAAGACGTAACAACTAGAAGAAGTAATATACAAAATAAAGTGGTAATTAAATTTGCACCTATTGCATATTTCATAGCCTTTTTTTTATTTGTAATCTCTGGGTAAATAACGGAAATCACCTCGAAACCCAGAAATGCAAAAATGCAGGGACTAAAACTAGATTTTATACCTTCTATACCACTTTGACCAATAGGCATTAAAAAGTTAAATCTTAAATCTTTAAATACAAGAAAAAACAAAAGACAGCAAAAGGTCAATGAAAGATATATTGCAAGTGAAAATCTAGCTACATATTTTAATCCATACCACACTAAGTAGTAAGTAGGTATTATAGTGAAAATGCAAAGTACCAATGTTGGAGTTGATCTTAATAGATGAATATGGATTGTATTTGTATAACTTCTTAAACTTATACATGTGGAGTACCATAAATATAAAACTATAAATAAATTCAGCGAATTACCCATGTACTTACCATATAATAATTTAGTTATCTCAAATATGGATTTATTATTATACCTATTCATAAGACTTATAATTAATGAAATTAAAGCAGTTATTGCTATGCCATATATAAGTATTGAAATCCAACCATCATGACCACACACTCTAGCGAGTTCTGCTGGCATTGTAAGAGCCCCTGTACCTACTTGAATCGATACGATAAATCCCATCAATTGACTAGAGGTTATTTGATTTTGGCGACTATCCATTTTTCTTACCTCTTTCCTGATCCTTAGGTTTGGCTATATCTGGTCGTTTCTTTAAATATCTAATCGGTGCCCTGATATAGGTATCTTTTAAATCACCAAACTTAAAAGGTGCTATAGGCTGAAAATATGGTTCTCCAAGAGATTCTAATACTAATAAGTGAGCTACTAAGGTTACCATGGGAACCACGACTCCCAGAATACCAAATATTGAAGCACATATCATAACTACATATTTAACAAGTCTAATTGAAATCCCCAAATCATAAGTAGGCATAGTAAATCCTGCAATAGCTGAAGCTGCAATTATTATTACCATAAGGTCACTTGCTACTCCAGCCTGTATAGCCGTCTGACCTATTACCAGTCCTCCTACAATACTAATAGACGCAGTTATAAAAGAAGGAAGCCTAATTGAAGCTTCTCTTACCATTTCAATCATAAATTCCACCAAAAAAGCTTCTATAACTGGTGGAAATGGTACTTTTGTTCTAGATTGTGCAAGTGAAACAAGTAATGGTAATGGTATCATGTAATAATGATAGCTAAGCAACGCAATATATATACCTGGGAGAAATAATGCTATTAATGTTGCTATCGTCCTCAGTAGCCGAAGGTATGTTGCTCCCACCCAGTGGGTTGTATAATCTTCAGGCGCTTGAGTGAATGCATGATAAGTTACAGGAGCTATCATTACAAATGATGTTTCTTGAAGCATTATTACAAATTTCCCTTCAAGTAATCCCGCAATTACTTTATCCGGTCTTTCTGTGGCTAGATATTGAGGGAAAATAGAATTTGGATGGTCAGCAATGATTTGCTCTAAATATCCAATCGCTATTAGACTATCAGTATCTATTTGATTTATTTTATCAGCAATAATTTGTAGCAAGCTAGGACTCGCAAGATTATCAAGGTATGCTACTGAAATTATTTGATGCGAAATCGCACCCACATTAAAATCCTTAAATTTAAGATTCGGCGTTTTTAATTTCCGTCTAATAGTTGCTATATTGGTCGCCATGTCTTCAATAAAACCGTCATGGTCTCCCCTTATACTTTTTTCACCTTCTGGCTCCTTAATGTTTCTTTTTTCATATTTTTTAAGTGTACATGAAATAGCGCAAGTTAATCCATCACATATAAAAACTGCATTTCCAGCTAATATATCTTGTATTAAGCTGTCAATAACTAATGGGAATGTTAATCCTGCAACAGGAATTTTATTAGGAAGATATTTTACCTCATCATTATCTAGTTTTTTTAAATTTAGTAATGGAGTCATGAAATCTCTTTGAAAAAGGTCAATATCGCATAAACCCTGAACAAAAAAGAAACAGCCCTTCTTACCAGAATTCAAAATAACTTTTCGCCTTATAATATCAGGGCAATCCTTTAATGTATCATCAATTATAGAAAAATTTTTCTCATAATCATTAAATAAATTTATATTTAAATTTTTATCTTCAACCATTTCACATCACCATTATTAGCATTTGCAATATATAAAATATTATACTTAAATAATAAGCTAATTCATTTAGAAATTTTCTGTGGGCCGCATTGCCTATAGGATCAATGTTTAGTATATCTTTTACTTTATTTAGTTTAAATAGTAATGTATTTCTATGCATGTACAATTCTTTTGAACTATTTACTACATTGTAATTATTCTTGTTTAAAACTTCTACTGATTTTGCTATAAATGTTTTTTCTTGCTCACTAAAAACATTATTATACATACTATATATATTCTCATAAATTTTTATAGTAGCAATACGCCTAATGTAATCTAAAATATGGTCGTTAAAAAAATAAATTCCTTTTTCCCATTTTATTTGTTGCCCTACTTCTTGTGCATGAAGATATGATTCTCTATATTTATTCATATTATATCCTGCAATGAACCTATGGTAATACTCATTTTGTTTTCATCATTTTCCTCAAAAAAAGATTGAGTAAAATCATCTAAATATTCGGTTATAATCCGTCTACTATCCTTAATAGCCTAAGTGCGCTCGATATTAATAGATTTATACATAACGATATTTGCTTCAAATAACAAACAATTCAAAAGCTCCGTTTAACAAGTTCTAATCACCTAAAATCACAAAAATGCGAAGACCAAGGGCCTTCGCATTAGATACACAAATATATCGTATTATTTAAAACTACATACTTACTGATTGAGAAATCTTAACTTGTTTAATTAAGTTAACATCCATTCTATACACTTCTAGTTTGTTATTATCGAGTATAACCTCTAGACCTGGTCTAATATGTTCATTGCACTGATTTGCTAAATTAGAAACAACCCCTGCTATGGTATTTCCCTTACTAGCGTCAATTTGTGTGCCATAGTTTATATTTAGCTCCTTAGTACTTAAATCACCGTTAACAATGATTGCATTTGAGGTTGAAAAGCTAACAGGTTGAATAAGATATTTTTTTATTGCAAAAAGTAACACTATTGCAACTACTCCAATTAAGTCTTGTACCATGGCTCCATGATTAGTAATAAGCTTCCGTGCAATTGAAAAAAGCAACACCTCTATAACACTTGAGGGCGTGTGTTTTGATAGCATTTTAACAAACTCTATACCTATAATCAGCTCTAATGCCGTAATTAAAAAATTTTCCATGGATATATTGTAGTTACCGTGGGCTATTAACAATACCATTTCATAAAGTTCTCGGAAAACCTTTACGGAGAGAATAACAATACCGATTAGAATTAATATTGAAATATAAATTTCAGTATAGCTAGCCCCTTTGCTTATTTTAGAACGAATATATTGTTTATTAAGATCTTTGGGATGATTTTTTTTTATAAGTTTTAGGATATTCAGAAGCTTTGAACAACGCACCTTTATTTTCTTCTCATTAATCAACCTAACTTCTCCCTTTTAATTAATTTTTTTATTTTCAATTTTATACTTTATTTATTGAGTTTGAATAATCTTATTATACGGTATTTATTAACTTATTACTATATTAATATATCTTTTAAAAAAAGCAAATAGTTGTATATTTTTCACAACTATTGCTTTAAAATAATTTTTAGTAAGTGTGATCTCGCCAAATGAATTAACTTCATTGTTAAATCCAAAAACACAGCTAAAATAACCACTGCGAAAGGTATTATTACAAATTTAAGGGTGCTTGCAATCAGTGCTGGATTTAGATTCGATGTTGATTTTTTAAGACTAAATGATGCTGAAGCTCCAACTACATTATAGAATATAGCTTTAAAGCACTTTGGATATAATCGAATATCTTCCAAAGTGCTTTTTATAACTAAATCTAGAACTAATTTATAACAAAATATAATTCACGATTACCTAGTTAATTCGATATTAGCTAATTTTTCGTAATATTTAACGATACTAGCATGATCTTCTACGCCACAACCATCTAATTTAATAGCCTGCATTATTTCCATTACTTGTGCTGTTAATGGTAGTGATACATTTAAACTATGAGAAGTTTCAAGGACGTTGTTCAAATCTTTGATATGTAAATCAATTTTAAATCCAGGTTCGAAATTTCTGTCCATCATCATAGGTGCTTTTGCTTCCATTACAGTACTTCCTGCGAGACCACCTCTTATAGCTTGGTATACAAGATCAGGATCAACACCTGCACTCTTAGCAAGAATTAATGCTTCAGATACTGCTGAAATATTAAGAGCTACTACTACTTGGTTACAAAGCTTCGCTATATTTCCTGCTCCGATTTCTCCAACGTAAACAACTGAACCTGCCATAACTTTCATTATGTCGTAATATTTATCAAATATTTCTTTTTTACCACCAACCATAACAGATAAAGTTCCATCAATAGCTTTAGGTTCTCCACCACTTACAGGAGCATCTAGCATATCAACACCCTTAGCTTCAAGAGCTGCACACACTTCTCTGCTTGCTAGTGGCGCAATAGAACTCATATCAATAACTACTGTGCCTGATTTTGCACCATCTATAACACCATCTTTGCCTATTACTACTTCTTTAACTTGTGGTGAGTTTGGTAACATTGTAATAATAACATCAGATTTACTTGCAACATCTACACTTGATATACCTGCCTGCACACCTAAGCCTTTAAATTCCTCAACAGTCGCTTTATTTAAATCCGTAACAATTAGTTCATAACCTGCTTTAATTAAATTTTTTGCCATTGGTTTACCCATTATTCCAAGACCTATAAATCCTATTTTCATATTAATAATCCCCTCTCAATTAATATTATTTTATAAAATTTAAATTTTTCAATATCTTTTAACTGCAACTGTTAAAAAATGATTGTACAATTTCTCATCATTAGCTGTAATAACTCCTTTTATTTCTTCTATTTTTAACATTTCGCACCTCTACTAGGTATCTTACATTCATTTTACAGCAGTTCTTGCAATTTAACATGTAAACCCCATATTAAATTCAACTTATTTTTGTGCTTATATAATTATTCTCGTAAAACTAACTAATGAAGTTAACCCACTTTCTTCTAATTCAAAAAAATAAAACACCTAGAAAGCACATTGCACTTTCTAGATGTTTTTAATTGAATATTTCTTACTAATTCTTAAAACTATGTATAGGTGCTGGAATCCTTCCGCCACGGTTAATAAAATCTGCACTTGAGAATTCGCTTACCTTCATAACAGGTGCGCGTCCAAGAAGTCCACCAAATTCTACTGAATCTCCAACTTTTTTACCTGGAGCTGGTATAAGCCTTGTTGCTGTGGTTTTATTATTGATCATACCAATTGCGCACTCATCAGCAATAATTGCTGATATTGTTTCTGCTGGTGTATCTCCTGGGATAGCAATCATATCAAGTCCAACTGAACATACACAGGTCATAGCTTCCAGTTTCTCAATGTTTAAAGCTCCTCTTTCCACAGCTTCAATCATACCTTCATCTTCACTTACTGGTATAAATGCGCCACTAAGGCCTCCAACAGATCCTGAAGCCATAATTCCACCTTTTTTAACAGCATCGTTTAATAGAGCAAGCGCTGCAGTTGTTCCATGAGTTCCACATACCTCAAGTCCCATTTCCTCTAGGATTCTAGCAACACTATCTCCTACAGCAGGTGTTGGTGCTAATGATAAATCTACAATTCCAAAAGGTACATTTAACCGTTTCGCAGCTTCAACTCCAACCAATTGACCCATTCTTGTTATCTTAAATGCAGTTTTCTTTATTTCTTCAGCTACAACTCCAAAATCAGCGCCTCTTACCTTTTCAAGTGCAACTTTTACTGTACCTGGACCGCTTATGCCTACATTTAAAGTGCACTCAGCTTCTCCAACTCCATGAAAAGCACCTGCCATAAAAGGATTAT
>Ga0209123_1003798_pt1 | contig 10928 bp, 2 predicted proteins | sample BarGraIncu00431A_FD_184500 | JGI IMG/M metagenome (GOLD analysis project Ga0209123, IMG submission 184500) | Arctic peat soil microbial communities from Barrow, Alaska, USA - Barrow Graham LP Incubations 004-31A (SPAdes) (version 2) | ecosystem: Environmental > Terrestrial > Soil > Wetlands >...
ACTGACATTGACGTCCGCTGTCACGTTGGAGTCAGTTCTTGCAGTGGTGAGGATCCCGTCACTCCATGAGACGAAGTGGTAGCCTGAGGTCGGGACGGCGGTCACGGGGGTACCACTGGCTCCATAGCCTACGGTCTGCGGCGTGGTGCCGGTGATCGTGCCGTTCGCACCTGCCCCGTAAATGAGAGTATAGGCGGTGATGGCGAAGGTCGCAGTGATGACCCTGTTAGCATCCATGGTGACAGTCACGGGGTTCGTAGTAGTATCCGTGAGGTCACCGGACCAGCCGGTGAAGGTGAAGCCAGTGGCTGGGGTTGCCGTGAGCTGAACCGAGGTCCCGTGATCGTAGGAGGTCTGGTCGGGGGATTTGGCGACGGAGCCGGAACCGGTTACATCGACAGCGAGAACGTACGTGTTGATGGCGAAGGTGGCAGCGATGGTATGATTTTCTGTCAGGTTCGTGAAGGTATACGAGGTGACTGCGCCCACGGAGCTGCCGTCCACCAGAACGTCCAGGACGTGGTAGCCGGTTCCGGGAGTGATGCTGAAGGACTGCGAGGCCCCGTGGTTTACCATAACATTCCCCGAGGGGGAAATGCCGCCATTGGTACCGGCGGAGGCCACGATCGTATACGTGCTGATGGCGAAGCTCGCTGCAATGGTGTGGTTAGCTGTGACGTTCGTGAACGTGTAGGAGATAACCGCGCCCACGGAGACGCTGTCCACGAGGACGTCCAGAACGTGGTAGCTCATGTTCGGGGTCATGGTAAAGATGAGACTGCCGTTGTAGTCCACGGTCTGGAGGGTGGACGGCGAGATGGAGCCGTTCGAGCCGGCAGACGGCGTGATGGTAAAGGTGTCGATGGCGAAGGTCGCACTGACATTGACGTTCGCTGTCACGTTGGTATCAGTCCTTGCAGCAGTGAGAATCCCGTCGCTCCAACTGACAAAGTGATACCCGATATCCGGGACTGCAGTCACAAGGGTGCCGCTGGCTGCCTGGTTCACCGTCTGGGGAGAGATGCCCGAGATCATGCCGTTCGTCCCTGATGTATAGGTCAAGGTGTAGGTGTCGACAGGCGGGTCGTTAACCGCGGTAACGGTGATGGCGAACATCTGGGGGGCAGAGGTGCCCACGCCGTCGCTCACGGTGCCACCGTTGTCATGAATGCTGACGGTCACGCTCGCCGTACCATTCCCTTTGGCTGCTGGGGTGAAGGTCAGGGTGCCGTTTGCAGCAACGGCTGGCTGCATGCTGAACAGTGTGGTGTTGTCGTTGGTGACGATGAAGTCGATGGCCTGCCCTGCTTCGTCGGCAGGACCGGCACTGATGGTGTTTCCCCAACCGACAACTGTCTGTGCACCACAATCCTCATCGACTGTCTGGTCGGCGCCCCCAGTGAACGAAGGCGTGTCGTTGATGGGGTTCACCGTGACGTTCACGGTGGTACTGTCAGTACCGCTGTACCCATCTCTCACTTGGACCACGAAGGAGTCCGGACCGTTGTAATTGGCGGTGGGGATATAGGTAATGACCTTGAAAGTACCGGTCCCGGTTGCCGCGGCGGTACCGCGAAGCGCCTGAGTCAGGATACTCCACGTGAGAATGTCGCTGTCGGCATCCGTCGCGTGGAGGGTGAGGTTCCAAGTAAGTGGGTTCCCATCCTCGTCCATGCTGACCGGGGTCGATGCGCCTTCGGTAATGGAGGGGGGACGGTTGATGACCTGGAAGGTCCAGGGCGTGGAAAGGGTGGTGCTCTGCGCAGTGGGGAGACCGACACCGTCGTCGATGCAGGTGGTCCTCACACACAGGTACTTGTGGGCATCAGGATCCGACAGACCATAGGAGGAGGAAGTGGCAGATGCGATGTCCACCGCATTCATGCCAGAAGCGTCTTCTGCACGAACCCACTGATATGTAAACGTGAGCGTCGATGTCCCAGAGACGGATGTGTCGATGGTGTCGTTCCATATGCCGGGGGCAGCCGTCAGCATGTCGCCGACATTCATTGTCCCCGCAATGCTGGGCGGAGCTGTGTTCACTGGGGCGTCGTTCACGGCCGTGACCGTGATGGTAAATGTTTGGGAGGCGGTCGTGAGAGCGGGACCGCCCGTGGTTGCGTCGTCCGTGAGCGTGAGCGTCACGGTGACCATGCCGTTCTGGTTGGCTGCGGGGGTGTAAGTTAGCGTGCCGTTTGCTTCAACAGCAGGCTGAACAGCAAAGAGACTATTGTTGCTATTCGTGACGTTGAAGTTGAGGGTCTGGCCGGTTTCGTTGGAAGGACCAGCGCTGACGTTAACAGCCGACCCGGCGATCGTTGTTGGACCGCAGTCCTCCAGAACCGTCTGGTCGCTGCCCTTCGTGAAGGACGGGACGTCGTTGGCGAACACTACCGTGAGGGTGACTGTGGCAGGGGCACCTGCAAGCGCCCCATCCCAAGCCTCATAGGCAAAGCTGTCTGGACCCCAATAGTCAGGGCCAGGCGTGTATGCAAATGACCCATCTACATTCAACGTTAGACTTCCGTGCGCTGGACCTGATACCAACCGTGCCGTCAGCACACTGCTGTCCACGTCGACGTCGTTCGCCAGGACTCCTGGAGCAAGGATGCTCATCGCCACATCCTCAGTAGGAACGTAGGAGTCATTGGCTGCCACAGGCGCTTCGTTCACGTTCGTCACCGTAATTGCAAAATCCCGTTCATACGACAATCCCCCATAGTCGGTGGTGCGGACGTGGAGCGTAAAGGTGTTCTTTGTCTCGAAGTCAAGGCCAACGTTCGTCCGCAAGTAGTTGACGTTGAACATTTCAAGTACATCCGCTCCCTCACCGGACAGCGTGTAGGTGAACCCGGTCGTCGTCTCAAGGTCCTGCGTGGTGAACCAACCTACCTGCGTACCGAGAGGAACGTTTTCGGGAACGGTACCGCCAAACAGCGTAATGCCACTGGGAGCGTCGTTGACGGGCGTGACCGTCAGGTTCACGGCGACAGTAGAACTCTGCCGTGCCCCATCCGATACGGAGTATCTGAAGGAGTCTGACCCATAGTAGTTGCTCTGTGGCGTGTACCTGAACGACCCGTCTCCGTTGAGGATAACGGTACCGTGGGACGGGCCAGAGCTGGGGATCGCCCGGAGTGATGGCCCGTCGACGTTGGTGTCGTTTGCCAGGACGCCCGGTGCTGCAACCACGAGAGCAGTATCTTCGGCCGTCGTGAAGACATCGGAGATAGCAACGGGCGCAGCACTGACATCGGAAATCGTCAGGCAAACAACACCCAGAGATGTGAACAAAGCGACCAACAGCATGAGTAGTAGCTTTCGCCAACGCGCACTTCGCATACGGCAGTTGCCGCCACCCGCCCTGTCGATACCCATTTCGACCCTCCCTTTGCGGTACTGGACCAATAGCCGCTCACCAACAGCGTTTCAACTAATGTGCACATAGTATGGGCGCGCAGCTGTTTGTCAAGGGCTGCGAGGATAGACAGTCACAGGCCCTAAGTCTGGTTTCGCGCCTGCCCTGGATATGCAAAAACCCCCGTGAGGGGGAGATGAAAAAGACATGACCCTGGCAACGACCTACTCTTCCAACGGGCTTCCCCGTGAGTACCATCGGCGTGTCGGGCTTAACTTCCGTGTTCGGGATGGGAACGGGTGTTTCCCCGACGCTATGACCACCAGAGTCATGTCTCAGATGAAAACAAGAAGGAACTGCAGGTTGCCTGCACCCTCAAAACTGTACGAGCCAATTACGTCCCCGACCTATTAGTACTGGTCAGCTCAACGCATTGCTGCGCTTACACCTCCAGCCTATCAACCTGGTAGTCTACCAGGGGTCTACCTCGTCTTGCGACGATGAGAGATCACGTCTTCGAGTTGGCTTCGCGCTTATATGCCTTCAGCACTTATCCAATGTCGACATAGCTACCCAGCTCCGTGCCCCTGGCGGGACAACTGGTACACCAGCGGTCGACTTCCCGGGGTCCTCTCGTACTACCGGGAAATCTCGTCAAATCTCTAATACATGTGGCGGATAAGGACCGAACTGTCTTACGACGTTCTGAACCCAGCTCGCGTGCCCTTTTAACCGGCGAACAGCCGGACCCTTGGAACCTGCTCCAGCTCCAGGATAGGACGAGCCGACATCGAGGTGCCAAACCCCCCCGTCGATGTGGACTCTCGGGAGGGATAAGCCTGTTATCCCCGAGGTAGCTTTTATTCGTTGAGTGATGGCCATTCCATGCTGCAACCACCAGATCACTAAGCCCCACTTTCGTGTCTGCTCGAGATGTCTCTCTTACAGTCAAGCTCCCTTATGCCTTTACACTCTATGGCTGATTTCCAAACAGCCTGAGGGAACCTTTGGGCGCCTCCGTTACTCTTTGGGAGGCGACCGCCCCAGTCAAACTGCCCGTCTGACATGGTCCTCCAGCCCGCTGAGGGCGAGGAGTTAGAAGTCTAGTTGAAGAAGGATGGTATCCCAAGGTCGACTCCGCTGAGGCCGAAGCCCCAGTTTCCAAGTCTCCCATCTATCCTGTGCAGCCACAACCAAACTTCAATATCAGAGTACAGTAAAGCTCTACGGGGTCTTTCCGTCCTGCCACACGTAGCCCGCATCTGTACGGGCACTGCTATTTCACCGAATCCCTCTTTGAGACAGCGCTCAAGTCGTTACGCCATTCATGCGCGTCGGAACTTACCCGACAAGGTATTTCGCTACCTTAGGACCGTTATAGTTACGGCCGCCGTTCACTGGGGCTTAAGTTCAGGGCTTCACGGGACGAATCCCGTTGACTCCTCTCTGTAACCTTCCAGCACCGGGCAGGCGTCAGCCCCTATACGTCGTCTTACGACTTAGCAGAGACCTGTGTTTTTGTTAAACAGTCGCTTGAGCCTATTTCCTGTGGCCTCCTTGCGGAGGCATCCCTTCTTCCGAAGTTACGGGACCTTTTTGCCGAGTTCCTTAAAGAGGGTTCTTTCGCACGCCTTGGGAGTCTACTCCCGATCTACCTGTGTTGGTTTGCGGTACGGTTACCATACTTCTCGTGAGAGGTTTTTCCTGCCAGCATGAACTCAGCTGCTTCGCCTTGCGGCTCCCCATCACAGCTCAGGCTAACGGGGAAACGGTTTTGCCGGTCTCCCCACCCTTGCTGATTGGACGCGAACTACCAGCGGTCGCGCTCAGCGTATCCTTCTGTACCACCCCATCCTTCAAACGAAGCATGGCAGCACGGGACTATTAACCCGTTTTCCATCAGCTACGCCTTTCGGCCTCACCTTAGGACCGGCTAACCCTGGGAGGACGAGCCTTCCCCAGGAAACCTTAGATTTCCGGCGAACGAGATTCTCACTCGTTTATGCGCTACTTAAGCCGACATTCTCACTCCGTGGCGCTCCAGCACTCCTTACGGTATGCCTTCTCTGCAGCACGGACGCTCTCCTACCACTCCGCCTTGCGGCGAAATCCGCAGCTTCGGTGTAAAACTTAGCCCCTCTACATTTTCGGCGCAGGATCACTCGACCAGTGAGCTGTTACGCACTCTTTAAAGGATAGCTGCTTCTGAGCTAACCTCCTGGCTGTTTGAGTAACCCCACATCCTTCTCTAGCACTTAGTTTTACTTAGGGACCTTAGCTGACGGTCTGGGCTGTTCCCCTTTTGACTATGAATCTTAGTACCCACAGTCTCACTAGCAGGATACAGATATGTGGTATTCGGAGTTTGATTGGGTTTGGAAACCTGGTGAGGCCCCTAGTCCATTCAGTGCTCTACCCCCACACACTAATTACCTGCCGCTGCACCTAAATGCATTTCGGAGAGAACCAGCTATTCCCGGGTTCGATTGGAATTTCTCCGCCACCCACAGCTCATCACATAGGATTTTTCCCCTAACGTGTTCGGTCCTCCAGAGCGGGTTAACGCCCCTTCAACCTGTCCATGGGTAGATCACCCGGCTTCGGGTCTACTGCAACCAACTGACGCGCTGTTCACACTCGCTTTCGCTACGGCTCCGGGGATCTCCCTTAACCTCGCTGGTTGCAATAACTCGTCGGCTCATTCTTCAATAGGCATGCAGTCACCCTGTGACTTGCGTCACATAGGGCTCCTACCGCTCGTAAGCAATTGGTTTCAGATTCTCTTTCACTCCCCTTCCGGGGTTCTTTTCACCTTTCCCTCGCGGTACTAGTTCACTATCGGTCGCCAGAGTATTTAGCCTTACCACATGGTCGTGGTAGCTTCCCACAAGATTTCTCGTGTCCCGCGGTACTCAGGAACCGTCCCGGGAGTGCTCATGATTTCGTCTACGGGGCTTTCACCCTCTATGGCCCCTCTTTCCAGGGGGTTCGACTATCATGAACGTTTGTGACTCCCGCTCCAGGGTGCAACCTGGACTGGTCGGTCCTCCAACCCCGCCGTGACAACGCCTGCACGCTATGCGTCACGGTGGTTTAGGCTGTTCCGGTTTCGCTCGCCGCTACTAACGGAATCGCTTTTGCTTTCTGTTCTTCGAGGTACTGAGATGTTTCACTTCCCTCGATTCCCCCTCCTGCCCTATGGATTCAGACAGGAGTCTCCCACCTGCGTGGGAGGGGTTGCCCCATTCGGAAACCCCCGGATCAATGTTTGATTGCAACTCCCCGGGGACTATCGCAGGCTTTCTGCGTCCTTCATCGGCTCTGTGCGCCAAGGCATCCACCAACTGCTCGTTCTTACGTAATTGGCTCGGTACAGTTTTCAAGGTGCGGACAACAACAAACCGCGGGGGTGTGCGTTCGCACCCTCAAAACTAGACAGTGAGCGGGGAACGGTCAAAAGGCAATGCTCCTTGAAAGGAGGTGATCCAGGCGCACGTTCTCGTACACCTACCTTGTTACGACTTAACCCTCCTTACCGGCCACACCTTCGTCACCCAACGGGCAACTTCGGGTGCAACAGACTCGGGTGGTTTGACGGGCGGTGTGTACAAGGCCCGGGAACATATTCACCGCGGTGATGCTGACCCGCGGTTACTAGCAACTCCATCTTCATGCAGGCGAATTGCAGCCTGCAATCTGAACTGAGGTCGGTTTTTAGAGATTGGCTTCACCTCGCGGTGTTGCGACCCGTTGTACCGACCATTGTCGCATGTGTGTAGCCCTGGACATAAAGGCCATGAGGATTTGACGTCATCCCCTCCTTCCTCCAACTTTTAGCTGGCAGTATCGCTAGGGTGCACCCTTGCGGGTTAGCAACTAGCGACAGGGGTTGCGCTCGTTCAAGGACTTAACCTTACATCTCACGACACGAGCTGACGACAACCATGCAGCACCTGTGGATGAGCCATGACCTTGCGGTCATGGAGGGACCAGTTTCTTGGTCCTTTCTCAAGCATGTCAAGCCCAGGTAAGGTTCTTCGCGTAGCGTCGAATTAAACCACATACCTCGCTGCTTGTGCGGGCCCCCGTCAATTCCTTTGAGTTTTAGCCTTGCGGCCGTAGTCCCCAGGTGGGATACTTAACGCGTTAGCTCCGGCACTGAAGGTAACCCCCCAACACCAAGTATCCATCGTTTAGGGCGTGGACTACCAGGGTATCTAATCCTGTTTGCTCCCCACGCTTTCGTATCTTAGCGTCAGAAACTGTCTAGTGAGCCGCCTACGCCGCTGGTGTTCCTCCCGATATCTACGTATTTTACCACTACACCGGGAATTCCGCTCACCTCTCCAGCCCTCAAGCCTGACAGTATCACGTGCGGACCCAGCGTTGAGCGCTGGACTTTGACACGCGACTTGTCGGGCCGCCTACATACCCTTTACACCCAGTAATTCCGAATAACGCTCGCCCCCTACGTATTACCGCAGCTGCTGGCACGTAGTTGGCTGGGGCTTATTCCAGAGATAGTCACAGCAGACGCTCTGTTAGAGCGCTGCCTTTAAGATCCCTGAAAAGAGTTTTACGATCTTACGACCTTCATCACTCACGCGGCGTCGCAGGTTCAGGCTTTCGCCCATTGACCATGATTCCCCACTGCTGCCTCCCGTAGGAGTCTGGACCGTGTCGCAGTTCCAATGTGGCTGACCATCCTCTTAGACCAGCTACCCGTCATCGCCTTGGTAGGCTCTTACCCCACCAACAAGCTGATAGGAGACAGGCCGATCCGGAAGCGCGAGCTTGCGCCCGCTTTCTTTGCAGAGCCATCGCCCTGCAACATTATCGCGTATTATCTCATCTTTCGATGAGCTATCCACGTCTAGGGGGTACGTTACCTGTCCATTACTCACCCGTTTGCCGCTGAGCTAGTCCCTCAGGTTGCCCTTTGAGTCTAACTCCGCTCGACTTGCATGTGTAAAGCACGCCGCCAGCGTTCATTCTGAGCCAGGATCGAACTCTTCGAAAATCTGTGTTTGTATTGAATCTTCCCGAAGGAAGAATGTACAAAGGAATGACAGGGATTGTCTTGTGCTGTAAAAAGACATTCCTTGTCGGGTAAAAAACACACCTATTGTGTCTTTCAACCCGTTCTCTTCACTGTCTAGTTTTCAAGGTACCAACGGCAAGGACTTGCTGTCGACGGACACCCTTGGGGTGGGGCGACGGATTATCATACTACCCAGATAGCAGAAAAAGTCAAGACCCTGCGCTTCTCTCGTCGCGCATAGCCTTCACTCTTCTTCCCTCTGCGTGTCGAACAAGTAAATATTACCCAGGACTGCTGCGCTGTCAAGAGCCTTGCCATCGCCCCGTCCTGTCGCTACGTTCAAGAGGAGCTTGCACTCACCCGGACGCGGCCGACACTGTCCATGATGACATACCACTTGTACGCCCCTGTCTGGTCCACCAGAGTCACGGTGCCTCCAAGACTCGACGGCTGCCCTCGGAAATGTCCCCCACTACCGGAGTAGAAAGTCACTTGATAGTATGTCCGGGAATCTATAGTAATAGCCCCCCCCGGTGGCTGGGTGAAGGACGGCGGAAAGGCCAGCTTTACGGCATACGGAAAATCACGCCGGAGAAACCGCCCGGGATCGGGCCACGCCACCCCGGCATTGGGGGGGCTGTAGTGAAGCGTAGTCCGCGGCAGGCCTGTCGTACTGTCGAGTCGCGGCAGGAGCTCGAAGCAGTAGAATGTGCGCTGGCTAGCGGGGTCCGTACAGAGGTACATCGTCAGGTCCGCCTGGTACAGGATGGCGTTCTCCCGCATCAGCTTCAGGTCACCCGCCAGCTGATATGCAGCCGCCTGCAGGCGGCTGGTCGTCACGGCGTGTCCGAAGGCGGGGACAGCCGCCCCCGTCAAAATAATGACGATTGCTATGACGACGACAAGTTCGATCAGTGAAAAACCAGGCCGTCTCCTCATCCTTGTTACCTCAGGGCTGGCGCACGGGCGTGGCAATCTGTTCTTTCCACGAGACGCGGTAGCGCGAGAGTGCGGTCTGGTCGGGACTATACTTCGCGTACATCGTCCCTGTGGACCCGGCCGTGTAATACGTCTTTCCACTGACAACATAGTAGTACTTCGCGAACGCTGGGTCATATGCAGGGTCGCTCGTACTCAACGCAATCGGAGTGACACCATTCAGCTGAGTGAGGATGCCAGAGTCATCTGGGGTCTTCAGCAAGACCCAGTCTACCTCTCCAGGTATCGCAGTCGTACCCGTCCCGGGGAACATCGGGGGAGCGCCATAGTCCTTGAGGTTCCAGTCGAGTTGGGTATGCTGAAGCTCATATCCCCTTGTCGAGCTTCCACTCCCCGTCAGCGGGGTCTTCGATGCGTCGTTCAGTGCCTGGGCGCCGTTCCAGAACGCCTCATAATGGGGAGTAGTGTTTTCGTTGTGCGGCACGACAGTCGGGTCAATCTGCAGACCACCCGTGACGGAGAATATGGCGGCATCAAGCGTCAAGGTGTGGTTAGCATCGTACGTCAGCTTCGGTATGAACACCTGCTGGCCGGCGACCAGTCCGAGGGCGTCCGGAAGAGCGGGCATCGCATCAGCAGAATTCACTCGAGGAGGAATCGAGTATACGACGTCGTCCCAGATGTTGATTGTGCCCCTGCAACCCAGCGTGACCCTGCCGTGGACCGTCCCCTTCACCCACGCGTTTCCTTCCACGAAGATCAGGCCGTCTGGCGGCATGTCCAGAAGCACACCGTTGATGGTGACCTTGCCCGTGCCACCCGGATTACTGAACTCGACGTGCGCATCTCCGTTGACATAGTACGTCGCAGAACACTTGTCCTGTATCCCGGTGTCACCCACAACATCGCGGGTGAACTGCTTGGTCCCCCATAGCGTAAGCGCGCCGTTGTCCCATACCGCCGTGGGATAGCCTGGAAATACGTACTTGCCGATCTGGCTGTTGTTCAGGTTCCACTTGAGCGGTCCAAACCGCCCGGTGTCCCCCGACCCGTCGGTGACCTGATTGTGTGCGTACACCCTATCACGAGCCCAGCCGCCCATGTTGATAGTGCCGTTGGAACGAATCGGCCCAGTGATGACCTCATATTGGCCATACGCCGCGCCATTGTTGTAGACGCCCGCGTATTCGCAGAAGCTCTTCTCACCGTTGGGACCCACGACCCGACTGTACCAGTTGGGCTCCACCGTGATCTCGCCGCGCCCGGCATCCGCCTGCACGGTGCGGCGCAGTTCTGGCCTGCTGATGTTGAAGGCGCTGACACGCAGCCCCCAGATGTCATTCTTGCTCGTGCTCGGTGCGTAGTCATAGTCGCAGTTCGTGTCGATCTGGAACCAGCGATTGTCGGTCGCAAACAAAGAATCCATCGATGCGATCGTCCCAAATGACGTGGCTCCATCCAGCGACGTGAGCACCCCTGATGTCAGGATGCCCTTCGTGAACGCGCCTCCATCGATACGGTAGTACGTTGACGTCGAAGTGTCAAACACGTACGAGCGCACATTCTTTCGGATCACATTCAAGGTGTCGG
>Ga0209123_1003802_pt1 | contig 10922 bp, 12 predicted proteins | sample BarGraIncu00431A_FD_184500 | JGI IMG/M metagenome (GOLD analysis project Ga0209123, IMG submission 184500) | Arctic peat soil microbial communities from Barrow, Alaska, USA - Barrow Graham LP Incubations 004-31A (SPAdes) (version 2) | ecosystem: Environmental > Terrestrial > Soil > Wetlands >...
TCGTGTTAAAGGCCAGATTCGCAAATCCATGGATGATCCAAGAAGGATAAATCGAGTTTTCTCGATCATCGAATAGGTTAAACAACAGCCCTGAAAATGTGATTGCACAAAGTGAAAGTAGATATAAAGGCAACGGAAACAGACCGTAGATCAAGGTAATGTGATATAAGGCAAAGGCAAGTGAACTGAAGATCATCGCGAAACGATGGGAAGTGTATTTTTTAAGATTGATAAACGCAAACCCTCGAAAAAATAACTCTTCAATAAATGAGTTGATCAACGAAATATAGACTGAAACGAAAATGAAGAGAGTTAAATTTGCACCGATCGTTTTTTTCATGATGATCGTGATCGCTGAAAAATCAACAAAAGAACCTACTATTAAGTAAGTTGAAAGTATCACCAAGTAAAGAAGGATCCCTGTAATGATCGAAGGTTTTAAAGAAACACCTTTAAATGTTAAGAAGTTACGAATCGGTTTATAATGATCTTTAAAATTAAAAGCGAACGGAATAGCGAAGAAAACCGTGACTTTAAGAACTGCCTTTAAAACATAGTCGGCTTTTGTTAAATCTACCAATGAAATCAGTGAAATTCCTGCGATTACCCAAACAATGATTTTATTTCCTCGGCTCATTTTGTCTCCTTTTAAAGATCGATCATCATACAAGTGAATAAACATTTATATCGATCGAAGGCATAACTGATTAAACTTAACTGTTACAGTTAAATATCAAATCGGTGCAACTGAGAAACAGATAACAAAATCGTGTAAACTTTTCTAAGCTATGTGATAGAATACCCATAGGGATCCTAGCTGACAGAAGAAAGTATAGTTGAAACGGGGGGATTATATATGAATAAAAAAGAGCTTTCTGTGAATCAACCAATCGTGTCAGAAACCAACTTTTATTGGTTGTTTTGGATCTTCGTTTTATTCAGTGTAATGGGTTTTGTTTTCGAATCCTTTGCGAATCTGATAGAATTTGGGCACTTTCATAATCGACAAGGATTATTATATCTTCCTTTCAGCCAAATATACGGAATAGGAGCTATCATCATTATTATAACCACTCGTTGGATCAAAAAACGAAGTGTTTTTTTTCTGTATATTTTTTGTTGCATCTTCGGAGCTTTTTTCGAATACATTTTTAGTTATATCGAAGAAATATGGCTTCACAGCACAGCGTGGGATTATTCGACAATGCCCTTTAATATCGGAGGTCGAACGAATCTCTTATTTGCTCTGGCTTGGGGATTTGTCGGAGTAGCCATCGTAAAATGGTTATATCCGCTTTCGATGAAAATAGTCGGTATGCTTCGCGGAAGAAAAGCAATCGTGCTTACTTGGGTACTGTTCATCATTCTGTCGGGTGATATCATTCTGTCGTCGGCTATGGTTTATCGGGAATATGAAAGAATTCAACATATTCCGCCATCTAATATATTTGATGAATTTTTGGATAAAAATTGTCCCGAATCCGTTGTTGAAAAAACTTATCCGAGTTTACGTTTTTCTATAGATAAGTAAGTATAAAAAAACATACCTTTATAGTTTAAAGATTATCAAGCACAACGGTTGTTTTAAAGCGACATTCTTCGGCTATGAACGAGAAGACTCCATTGTATTTTTCCGCAACATACGCAACACTTCGAGTACCGAGACCATGACCGATCTCTTCTGTCACCGGAAACTCACCGTCGAATTTCACTTCTCCGACATACGAATTAATGATTTGAATATATAATTGATTGAAGTGTTCCTTGGCTTCGATCGAAAGAAAACGATTATTAACGTCTTCAATTTTAACGCACGCATTGATGGCGTTTGAGATCGCATTTGAGATAATGATCCCCAGATCGATCGTATCAATATTGATTTCTTCCGACAATGAAACAGAACACTCGACAGTGATATTTTCGTTTCTGGCTTTACTGACAAGGGAAGATAAGATAACGTTGATCGCATAGTTATCACAGAAACTCTCAACGATCGTGTCACTTAAATTGTGTTCCAATGTATGGATGTAAGTTTTCGTTTCATCGAAATTTTTATCATTCAAGAGTGTGTTGATGATATTCAAATGATGTTTCATGTCATGTCGCAAAATCTTGGCATCTTCCATCTTATCGATGATCGAAGTATATTCCATTTTTTGAAGTTTTGCCTGTAAAATTATAAACTCTTTATCCGTTTTCAATTGAAAAAATTGATTGATATTTTCGAAATTTACATACAGTACCGCATAGAAAAGAAACATTAAGATGAATACCAGTGTCGTAACGGTGAACTTTTCCGGCCAGTAGATGATCTCGGAAGGCACATACAACAATAAATAGATAATAAAAGAGAGGATGGCCGGAACCGTATACAAGAATTCCCATCCTTTATTCAGTGTTGCCATCATTTTAAAGTAAGGTTTTCTAAAGACTGTTAATACTAAGATGAAGATCAAGACAACGGCGACCAATTCAAGAATTACCCGTAAAAATTGACTGTGTGTATAATACAGAGCCAATAAGCCGGCATAACTTGTCAACATTCCAAAATTAGAAACAGTTAGAAACGAGAAGATCACTTTAAATGGAACTGACTTCGAAATCGACATGAAACAGAGCAAAATCGGCAGACTGATAAAGAAAGGGAACACTGCATTAAAGAAAACAATGTCCGTCAAACTATAGATATAGGCGCATATTCCCCAAAAAAACAGGATGGTAGATATAAATACAATCATTGTTACTTTGAATGAATATCGCCATTCGATCAATAAAATCATAAAGGTGGATAAAAAGATAAGTCTGTAAAGAAGATACAGAACATTGAGATCTGTCATAGTATGACCTTGTCTTTCTTAAAAAAGAAATCAATATATGCATTTTTAATTTGTTTGAATGATTGGCGAGAAATCGGGATTATTACTTTATCTTGCATGATAAAGTAACTGCTGGAGAGACTTTTGACGAAATTCATGTTGATAATGAATGACTTGTGGCATCTAACGAAACGTTCATCAGACAACAATAGATCAGAAAACTCATTGATCGTTCCGTAACAGGAGATAATCGAAAAATCACGAAGATGGAAATAGATCATATGTTTGATGCTTTCAAGAAATTGGATATTATGGATCTCGATCTTGGTCAACTTTCCTGATTCTTTGACAACAATACTAGTTGATTTTTCGGATTCCAATTTATTGAAGATTTTTTTTAATAGGGAATTGATGTCCGATGAAGAATAGGGTTTTAATAGATAGTAGAATGCGTCGACTTGATACGAACTGACTGCGTATTCAGAAGAAGTCGTTAAAAAAACGATCATGCTCTTGCGATCCTTGCTGCGTAACTCTTTGGCTAATTCAATACCATTCATTCCCGGCATGACAATATCCAGAAATAACAGGTCAAATCGGCCGTGTTGCTCAGTATACCGCAACAGATCGTCAGCACTGAGAAAAGGATGAATCTCACTTGAATTATTGAGATTTTCGCCCAATAGAAATGCATTGATACGATCGTTGATTTTGTTAAGTTCGCTGGGGTTGTCATCGCATAAGGCTATTTTCACTCTATATTCTCCTTCGATATAAATGCCATAATTAATTAATTAATAGTTTGATTATATCATTATTTAATTTAGATTTCTGCATTTTGTGCTGAATAATCGACACTTGGAGAAACAATAAAGCATTTTATTGATAATCTGCCATAATAAGTTCAAGACTAGTGTAGAAAGTCGAGGTTATTATGGGCGGAAAAATTCGAAATAGAACAGATTATGATAAGCGAATTCGATATAGGAGTGTTTCTAACGAATTGAGCTATTATTCGAAAAAGAAAATGAGATCTATTTATCCGAATCGGAATTATCAAGTTATCGGCGAGATTGCGAATATGACCGGTATTCAAAGTGGAAATGTTGAGAATCTGGACGGACAACCGCTACCTATTTATAAAGATAAGTCTCATGCATTTCTGAGTGAGGCTGTTGACGGTTATGTAGCCATTGATGATCATTTGTATTTGGCAGTCATAAAAAACAAATTGATTTCTCGATTGATTTTGTTAACGTTGATCTTTGGAAGTGTTCTTGCTTACCTACTATTCTGTTTCTATTCGGCTTGACCAACTTAAATTAGTTTAGTAAATTTCAATTTCAGTTAAAACCAAATAAAAAGCGAATGAGCGTATCACCTGTAGTTCTGATGAAAATTGAACTGTGACAGTATGATTGTATCTCCCTATACGAAGAACGGCTGTTGAGTGCCGTTCTTTGTGCTAAAAAAACAATAATCTAAATTCAACTAGTTGTTTATTAGGTTAAGGGATATTACAGGAAAATTTTCTGCAAATTTGCTTAAAAAAGTGCAAGGATCAAGTATGCTCATATTTATTTAGCAATACTAATAAAGCATTGTGTCTAAACGTAACAATAAGTACTCAAATGGTTGAATGCATTTATCAAAAGTTCATACGATAAAGTGATCAGATCGATCACGCAAAATAAAATAATTACTTGTAATCTGGTATTTGTGAAAGTTCAAGGAAGGAATGCGTCCGAGATTTCTTATATATCCATGCTTAGTATTACAGAACTTTCGCTCAAATTAGCGACAGCAGCCGGTATTCGAGAAGAAGAACTTCCAAATATTCGCAGAGAGGCTTTACTTCATGATATCGGCAAACTCGGTGTGCCTGATTCGATCTTGTTGAAACCCGGAAAACTAACGGAAGAAAAATGATCGATCATGCGGAGTCATCTGCAATATGCGTATAATCTGATCTCAAATATCGATTACTTAAATCCGGCGTTGGATATTCCTTACTGTCACCATGAAAAATGGGACGGAACAGCTTATCCGAACGGACTGAAAGGAACTCAAATCCCAATCGCAGCCCGAATTTTCTCGATCGTCGATGTATGGGATGCATTAAGTTCAGATCGTCCATATCGAGCTGCTTGGTCAAAAAAAGAAGTCAAAGATCACATTCAACTCTTATCTGGAACACATTTCGAACCGAAAGTTGTTGATTTGTTTTTCAAGATGATCGAAGAAGAAAAGTAAATCTAAGAGCTTACTTTATAAAGCGTCCCTACACTTGTAAGGACGCTTTTATGTTGATCAATGAATATTCAGTAATCGTTCAAATCAGTCTTGCAGGATAACAGCTACGATTCTGTCGATATCGGTGAAATTCAACTCTCCGTAGATAGGTAAACAGATGATATTCTCGGCAATTTTCTTGGCTATCGGTAAATTCCTGTTGAATTCTTCCGAAGCATAACACTCATAATCGGTAACAAGCGGATAGAAATATTTCTTGGCATAGATGCCGGCTTCTTCTAAAGATGTGAATATTTCATCTCGGGAATGCTTATAGTGATCGAATACCACTGGGAAATAAGAATAGTTATATCGAATATTGGACTTATAGTCAGGAAGAATAAGTGAATCGATATTTCCCAACAGGTCAAGATATCGTAACGCAACAGCTTTTCTTTTTTGGATTTCTGCATCGACCAAAGGTAAATTGCACAGTCCCATCGCAGCTTGGAATTCATTCATAACGAAATTACTGCCGTAATAAACAATAGAATCAGGTTTCTTGATGCCATAATATTTGATCAAGTCGAGTTGTTCTGCTAACTTGGGGTCATTGAAGGTGATCAGACCGCCTTCAATCGTGTTGAAAACTTTTGTGGCATTCATACTGAACATCGAAGCATCACCGAAGTTTCCGATTCCGACCCCATCGATGGTAACCCCAAACACATGAGCTGCATCATAGATAACTTTAAGATTATGTTTCTTGGCGATCTCTTCGATTTTTTTGACATTGCATGGATGCCCGAACAGATGTACCGGGAGTATCGCAGTTGTTTTGTCAGTTATGAGTGACTCGATCTGAGACTCATCCATCGTATAATCATCCGCTTTGATATCACAAAACACTGGTTTGCAACCTTGACGCATGATGGCATGAGCTGTTGAAGGAAAGGTAAAAGGAGTTGTGATGATCTCTCCCTCCAACTTATAGGACTCAAGGACAGATTCCAATCCTAAATGGCCGTTCACAAACAATGAACCCATATTGACTCCCAGATAACGAATCAATCGCTCATTCAGTTCTTTGTGTTTCTCACCTTTATTGGTCAGCATATGTGAATCCCAAATATCACGGATTTCTTCAATATAATCATCAAAGGCTGGTAATAATGATTGGGTCACATAGATTTTTTTATTTTCCATCTGAATTCTCCTTCGGACATGTTGAAACTTGCGTAATCGAATGACTTTATATCCTTATATATATAGGGTAACTGGATCACGAAATTTTAACCTTCTTAAACTGTCAACATTTTACCACATTCACATGAGTTCGTATAGAAACCCGTGATTGTTATTGCGGTGGATATGAAGATCATGCTTTTCGATAACAACTCAAATTAGTTTCTCACACAGCATCTGTACGTATTCGCGGGAATGTGCGAATAGGACTGTTCAGAGAGATGATTTTAGCGTACTATAAACATATAAGGGATGGTAAAATATGCCGAATCAAAACGATAATAATGATGTAAAAAAAGTTGTTACTTTTATCGACAAGACATGTCTACATACTAAACTGCATTACGTGACAACGGATGAATTGATCAAAGCGTTCGATAAAGAGTGGGGAAAGCCGTATCTGATGAGAATACTGCACGGTATGCTGAGTGCCGGTTCAATCAAACATCATGAATCATTGGAAGACAGATGGGAAGTTGTTAAGCATAAATAATCGATATGCTTCATTGAACCTTTCGCAAGAGAGGTTTTTTTGTACTAAAAAATGTATATATTTATTTGATATACATTGACAGGCGAAGTAACTACTACTATAATAAAAATGCAAGGAAGGTGATCAAGTATGGCAATTGCTTCAGATATCATCAGAGGACATACCGAAACCATTATTTTACGCCAATTGATGGATAAAGACAGTTACGGTTATGAAATCAATAAGTCGATCCAAGAGAAAACACAAAATCAATATGAATTAAAAGAAGCTACCCTGTATTCGGCTTTCCGAAGACTTGAACAGGCCGGACTGATCGTTTCCTATTGGGGTGACGAACAAACCGGAGCACGCAGACGTTATTATTCGATCACAGGTGAAGGAAGATCTTATTATAAACAAACTAAATTGGATTGGGAACTGGCAAAACAGTTGATCGATCAACTTATCTAGGGAGGAAAAATCATGATATCAAAAATCAGAGCGTACATTACCCGGGCATTTGCGGATGTACCGAAAACCAAAAAATCGATTGAATTGCAGGAAGAACTCATCAGTAATCTAATTGAGAAGTTTAACGATCAATTAAAGATCGGAAAAACAGAAGAGGAAGCGTATACAAGTGTGATCGCCGGAATCGGAGATCTCAGTGAATTGGTCGAAGGGGTCCGCGAACGTCAGACACTGATGTCGCAATCGCCGGAAGATCGCAAGAAAAACGCGTTGGTCATTGCGATCGCAGTTGTTCTCTACATTTTAAGTCCAATGGTACTGATCTTGTTTGCGGAACTTTTGAGCATGGAGATATTCGGCCTATTGATGATGTTTGTCCTTATTGCCATAGCGACCGGTATGTTGGTCTATAATGCTGCCAGCAAGCCGAAGTACTTGCGTGAAGAAGAAACATTGGTTGAAGAATTCAAGGAATGGAAAGCCGGCAAGGATAAAAACCAAGCATCATATGCAGCCTTTAAATCAGCATTCTGGTTGATCGTCGTTGCCATTTATCTGTTCATCAGTTTCCAATATGGGGGTTGGGCTTACACTTGGATCATTTTCATCGTAGCATCAGCTGTTCAAGAAGTGGTCAGAGCCATAATCGAATTGAGACGCAATCATGAATAACAAAACTTCACCGATAGTACGAATCATCCTTTGGTCGTTGATTGGCGTAGTGGCGATGATGTTTTTGATTAACACAGCGAATTCAGGCGGAATCAATTTTAGCGGATTTCTGACATCCGGTTCAAATCAGAACCTGACAGTTCAAAAAGAAACGATCATCACCGAAGAGATCGATACGATCGAGATCGCTTGGTACACCGGCGGCGTGAAATTAAGCATCAGCAACGACAATACGATTCGGTTAGTCGAAAAATCTTCAAAACAAACGTCAACCGATCATTTGCTTGACTATTCAGTCAATCAAAAAGTATTGAAGATCAAAAGCCGCAATAAACATAATATCAATTTTTTCTTCTTTTCATTGAATTCACCTACTTATCTGGAAATCTCAGTGCCGGAAAAAATATATGAATCGATTGAAATCAAAGCTGCCTCTGGCGACTATGATTTCACCGGTTTAAAAACCAAAAATCTAGCAGTTACTTTAGCGTCAGGTGATGTTACGGTCATGAATTCCGAAATCGACAGTTTCGACACGACGACTGTCAGTGGCCGCCTCATATCATCAAATACTCAAATTCAAAAAGCAGATGTCAATATGACATCGGGTTCGACTGAATTGGATGGTGAGATCCACGAATTAAAACTAGCTATGACCAGCGGAAATGCAGACATCAATATGAGCGTTCTTCCTGATCAATTAGATATTCGCATCACATCCGGTATCGTTAAAGCAACGTTACCGGAGAATTCCGGTTTTAAAGCCTCCGTCGACAAAACATCAGGTTACTTCAGTTCTGATTTCGCCATGAGTTCGAGCGGAAACAGCTATACCTACGGAGCCGGCGGACCATCATATTCATTTAAGATCACCAGCGGGAATATCCGATTGTTAAAAGGAAATTAAGCGATCATCACGTAAAAGGTACAGTCAATAACGACTGTACTTTTTTTGTAAGTGAGGAGCTGTAGGAAAGGTTGCTTTCAAGCAGCGGAACATTTTTGTATTGATAATCGGGAATTAGTGTCGCGATTCTGACAAATGAAGATGCGAGTGCTATAATGAAATCAGATAGTATTGAATAAATCATCATCGAAAAATTGTTGCGTTTTATCAGTGAGTCCATCCTGCATGAGAATGCATGTAAAAAGGAGGTGCTGTATGGACGTTGTGACAAGAACAGAGATTGATGAATTGATGAGAAATGAGAATGGAACTTGCATCACGGTTGTGCTTGCGACCAGTGAAGGTCAGATGAACCGAGAACTGCTTCAAGCGCGTTTCAAGAAGTTTTTACGTGATGCCGAAGAGTTGTGCCGAAAAGACAATAACATCGACGAGGTGAGTACGTTACTGAAACCACTGATCAATTTGACACTGGACCTGCCTTTCTGGCAGAAACTCAAACAAAGTCTGGTGCTGTACAGATCCGAATCGACTTTTCGCTACTTCAAATTACCTTATGAACTGAAAGAAAATCTCACGGTAAGCAACCGTTTTATTCTTAAATATGTTTTGCCTGTACTTTTTGAGAAAACCTCATTTTATTTTTTAGCGATCAGCCAGAATCATGTAAGACTTTTTCATGGGGATTCGATCAATCTTGATGAACTCAATGATGTCGGATTTCCAAGTGTCGAGGATGTCAATGAAACAAAAGGGCTGACCCATCGCCGTCAATTCCATACGGCAGGTTCAATGACCGGTAAATCAAGCGGTTTCTCACCCTTTTATTCAGGAATCGGTGAAGCCGGGAATGAACAACGGGAAGATCTGGTACGTTATCTGAAAGCGATCGATACGCGGCTGTGTGAATATTTAAAATCACACAAAGAACCGCTGATCTTAGCCGGAGTCGAATATGTTATGAACATCTACCGGGAAGGTAGCGAGTATCCGAATATCATCCCCGGAGTAATGAAATTTCAGACAGCAACGGCTGATTGGAAGCAGATCCACATTGAATCCCTAAAGATTCTGGACAACTTAGCTGCCGGTCCGCGCGATCAAGCGATCGCATTTGTGAATGAATTTGAATCCGCAAAAAAATCGCTCGTTTCGACAGAATTGAAAGAAATTTTAGTAGCGGCACATGAAGGTCGTGTTGAAACACTGCTTGTCGACATTGATGAACACCAAGTCGGAAAACTTCACTCGGAATCCGGGGAAGTCAGTTTTGAATCAGATGGTCGAGACCTGTTGGAAGACTGCGTCAGAGATGCTGTTATGACTAAAGCTAAAATATACCATTGGGATCAGACGGCAGCGATTCTTAGATATTGATCGATGACCTTCAATTAGAAGGCAACGTCATCACGTTCGTTTACTCAGCGAACGCAGTCGAATACACAGTCAGGTACTTGGATCAAAATGGAAACAAATTAGTTACTCCTGCTACGCTAGCCGGTGTGTTCCACGGCAGTGCTTCGGCGAGCGCATTGGCAATCACCGGATATACACCTGATGCAGCCAGCAAGTCGATTTTGGATCTTCAATTAGAAGGCAACGTTATCACATTCGTTTACTCAGCGAACGCAGTTGATTACACAGTCAGATATTTGGATGAGAATGGCAACGTATTGGTTGCACCAGTCACATTGTCCGGTGTGTTCCACGGCAGTGCATCCGCAACCGCTCTGGCTGTCACAGGATATACACCTGATGCCGCCAGTAAGTCGATTTTGGATCTTCAATTAGAAGGTAACGTCATCACGTTCGTATACTCAGTCATAGTTATTCCGGCGAACATTGCTCCGACATCTACAGGAGCAACTTATACAATCGTTCGCGGGACAGCGATTACCCGCAACCTTACCGCTGCGGATGCTGAAGGTGGAGCACTTACTTATACTTTAGTTACAGGACCGGCGCATGGAACAGTTACGCTAAATGCAACTACAGGTCGATTCACTTATACTAACGATGGATTGAGTTTAACACCTGACACATTTACATTCCGTGTCAATGATGGAAAAGATAATTCGAATATCGCAAGAATAACACTTACGATCAT
>Ga0209123_1003803_pt1 | contig 10921 bp, 7 predicted proteins | sample BarGraIncu00431A_FD_184500 | JGI IMG/M metagenome (GOLD analysis project Ga0209123, IMG submission 184500) | Arctic peat soil microbial communities from Barrow, Alaska, USA - Barrow Graham LP Incubations 004-31A (SPAdes) (version 2) | ecosystem: Environmental > Terrestrial > Soil > Wetlands >...
GGGGCTTTTGGGCAAATACGCTTCCGGTGTAATACTTAATCAGGTAATCCGTAACGGGATCGGCAATACTTCCTCCATCTGTAAATATCCATCCGTGCGTTACCGACAAATGATCCCTTGAAGCCTGAGCGGAGGCGTAATACTCGTTATATATTGCCCCGAAAGGAACACCTGTCCGAACATTCTGTAACGCCCAAGCTTTTAAAAGTTTGGTGTAATTATCGACAGAGAATGAAGAGTCATAGTCAAGAAAGTATGCAAGATCAGTAACCATGCTTATATCCCACGAACTGAGGTCACAATTTACTTTTGTCTGGTCTAACATCGTTCTCATTGCAGTACAAGCACTTGTAACATTCCATACGCTTATGTCCCGATCAAATTTCAGGCACGTTTCAAGCATATGCGAGAAATCGGTGACGTGGCTCACGTCCCAACCAGTTATATCCGAATTGAATTCAGGACAATCCCTGAACGTCTGGTACATTGACGTAATGCTACTGGTGTTGCATTGGCTCAGGTCGCCATTGAACAGCCAACAATGATAAAAAGTGCTGTCCAGTGAAATCACACCAACAAGGTCAAGTATGTCCGTTGCCGTACAAACCATGTTATTACAACCGTAAAAGTGATAACCGATCTCGTCACCTATTTTCAGGCAACCCCACTGTGCTATTTCAGTCAGCTTTAATTTGTCACCGCCACCGGCAAAAAAGATACCTTTGAATGTGCCGATAATCCTCACGTAATAAGTTCCGGCAACGCTGTACGTATGCGTTATTTCTGCCTGATTGTAGGCCGTGATATGGGAGTTGGAACCATCGCCCCAGTAGGCATAGAAATCGTAAGCATAGCTTGGGTTTAGCGGTAGGAGTATCTGCGATGATGTACTCGTTCCCGCATTATCGGTTTTCCACCGCGAAATAAAAGCCGGAGGAATTACAAAACTTCGTGTCGAACTCCACGCCCCGAACGTATTCGTCCCTGACGGGTCTTTTGCCCTGACTCTCCAATAATAGGTATGGCCATCTTCAAGATTGTTCTGAACCGTATAATTGATTGCCGTTCCGCTTGTGAACGGGTGTCCAGATGTGAATCCCGCATCCGTGTCTGAAAATAAATCATAAACCGGTTCTGAGACATTCGCATAAACGCAAAAAATAGTATCTCGGCTACTGCTCGGCCAGTAATTGCCCCCGGCGTATTCATAATCATTTCCACCATGAGTAGGCGAAGTGGTGTCGATACAAATACATACCACGTTGGTTGCGTTACCGCCCGAATATTCAAAACTTATGGCATAATGCGTTCCGGCTGTCATTGAATACTGGTTCGCGCCGGTAAATGTAAAATCGCATAATCGCGGATTTACAGTTAGTGCGGAAACGTCAAACGGCTCTGAGACCGCGAGTGCCGTACCAGTTGGAGTACTGTCAGTCCCATAAGTTCCGGTACAAGCGTATAATTTTGCATATGCGTTTCCGGTTGGCGAACCATCCTTGTATAGATAAAATTGAGCTAAAGTGAGTAAACCGCTTTTGGATGGCGTAAATGTCTGACCGCCTCCGGCATCGTTAGTACTGCAAATACCGTGTGAATTATTGGAGTTATCAAACGGGTATGAATCAACCAGTACTGTATTCCCGCCAGCAAATGTATTGGCAAGACCTATCTGCACCTCATATTCAAGCGTATCGCTTTGTGCGTCTGTTCCGGTAAAATTCAGGACGGGCGTAAGGTTCCCTGTTACTGAGGCATCGGAGGGACTGTTCAGCGCAACGGTCGGAGCGGTCTGGACAAGCGGTTTAAGAGCCAATAAAAAAGCGTGTTTCTGAGTGCAAGTTCCGCCCGCTGTCGCATCTTTTGTTCCTGACGCTGATGTAGTTGAATAGGCTAAGTCTGCAAGTCTTATGGCACAATTAGTATTTGCCTGTGTTTGTCTGGCATTCATGCCTGATGGCGTACCCAATGATATTGTACCTGAAAGATAATACCACCCGCCATAAATAAAAAATCCATTGGCGACTGTGGGAATAATACTCGCGGCTCTTACAGTTGTATTTGAAGTAACATAAGCGGTATCAGAAACTCCATCTGTGGGAGTACCCGAAGCAACACATCCTCTATAAACACCAATGGCGGCTTGCATTTGAGTGGCACTGGTCGCACTAAAAGTATAATTTCCAGATTCACCAGATGCTCTTTTCCAAAATATAGCTGATTTGTAATATGTACCTGTTGTTCTTGCTCCAGCCTGTGTCCATCCTGATGCTGTAAGTGTGCCTGGAGCGGCAGATGTACTTCTATATGCAGAAAAAATTACAACAAGAATATCTCCATCCTGAATACCGGTTGGTGCAGTTACAACAACCGATGTCGTAGTCGATTTATTGCTTGAGGAACTAACAAACGATACTGCCATAGCTTAGTTGGTGTCAATCCATAAATCACCCGCCACGGGCGAACTTGGGGTCGCTGTTTGAATATAGACTTTGCGGTACAGGCTCCCCGCGATACCAGCCGGTGTAACAAACTTTGAGATTTCCGTTCCGGTATTGGTTTCAGCAGCAGACGCCTGAAGAATCACTTCATCAAACGTACCGCCGCTGTTTGTCTTAAAGCCTTTTATATCCCCGGTCGCCATCGCTTACCAGTTGGTTGATTTTGGAACCCTTGACCAGGTATTTGTGGCGTCACAGACATACAGGTAACTGGCGTCTTTCGCCATCCACCCGGCTGTTCCCGCCGCTGTTTTGGAGGCCGGAACCGATTGCCACAGGATGGCCATCGCTTCGGCAACGGTCATCCCGACCACGTTTCCGGATGCTTTACGGCCAACGAAAGAAGATAAACCAATGGCCAGGGGTGCATAAGTTGAAGCGGCTGAACCCAGTAACAATTCATTGCCAGTGGCTGTAAAGGCCGATTTCGGGATCGCATTATCGGCTGTGGTGCCCTGGGCGGCAGTAGCGAAAGTACTGGTAGCCACATAAGCAGCAGTTCCAAGCGCCCCCGTACCAGCTTTTAATATTTTTCCCGTTGTACCCGAAAAAAGGGCTACATAGTTATCGGTCGAAGAGGCAGGTCCGGTAACGGCACCGTCGATGTTGGTTTGAACAACCACCCAGTCCCCGTCCAGGTTACCCGTTCCTGCCCGGTCAAGTGTGGCAATGCACAAGTCACCGATTTCACAGACCTTCCCCTTGATGGTGCCCGCTTCAATCGCTTTAAATGCCCAGCCAGCGTCATAAGTAGATAATGCATTGAAGTTTACAATCGTGTAAGTACCACCCGTTCCGACCGTGCCTTTAAACTGCATCGCATCATTGGCAGCCAGCAGACCATCCACATAGGTCTTGTGGCAAAGCTCATACGGACCTGAAGGGTTTGCAGATGCTACTGTCACCTTGTTGAAAGTGGCATCTTTCGCCTGCAGGTCGGCATAGGTTGCCCCTCCTGAAACCTTTACCCCAAATTTGGCCGCCGTTTCTGCCGTCAGCTCAATATCAAACCCATCCGTATCAATGCCGAAAACGGTACCCGTTGTTCCTGCATCAGATCCCTGCGTGTGTCCCCCTGCAATCGGAATCCATTTCAGACCCGTCGCTTCCACATCATCCCTTACGAGCTGATAGCCATTGGTGCCGGCTGCCAGAACGGTGGGCACCCCGCCTGCAGCGGCGGAGAGCAGTCCCCCTTTTGCAATGTTCACGAGTCTTTCGGTAAACTCGGTAAGGGTGGCGTGTGTATTTTGGGTTAATATAAGATCATACTGTGCCATAGCTTTTTAAGATTAATCGTTATAAAATAGTTTGAAGGCGATCTTTACATTTTCCCCTGTTTTTATCGCGAGGGTGATAACGTTGGAGATGTCCTCCGGTGTCAGGATAACACCGCAAAACAACCCCTGCTCACTGCACAGGTTTTTGATCGTTGTCTCGGTATCTTCGAGTGTTTTGATCTCTTCCGCTTCGGCTATCTGCCGGATATCATTGATCTCCTGGAGCCTGGAATAAGCTTTCTCATATTCCTCTTTGGCTGATTTACTTTTTCGTGTCATCGTATAATTGATTAAGTATGAAACAACAGGATTTTCTTCCAGATAGCCGATGCGGCATCCCCGCTTTGAACACACACATACATATAATCATCTGTAATAGAGAATGAAGGGCAAATACCGGCATCTGTGCCCGTTTTCTTTTCACCAAACAAAACCGGGATGCTGCCACCCCCACCGCTTCCTTGCGTAACCGTGATGTTAATCATCTTTTGCTCTGGTGGAGTCACCTCAATTTCAACTGCTTGCACCGTTTGGGCAACCGTAATATTTACGATTTGCTCACTCATGGTTTTTTTCGGGTAATTGTCGGGTGAATGGTCCACCGGCCACCGATATAGGTTTCTCTGCGGCCTCCTGCAAAAACCACCAGGATATCGTAGTAATAAGTATCCGGCACGACCTCAATCACCTGGGTGACCAGTTCGAAGGTGTAATTGCCCGTGATCTGAAATTTTCCGTTTTCGGTGGAGAATTCTGCCACCACGTTCTCCCCCGGTTTTTTGCGGAGCTGCATGTAGATTTTTGCCTCATTCAGCGAAAAAACAGGTTCTTCGGGCAGTGAGAACAGGACCGCCTCATACGTATTCCCATACTTTGCCTCAAAAAAATCGTAGTTCTGGATCGGATCTGCCATCACAGGTGCTCTTTTCCCGAAAGATATTTTCCCGCCACCGCTTTCTAAAGGACAAAAAATCAACCGATTTTTTGTGCCAGCAATACGACATCTACTTCCACCATATCCCCTTCGGCGTAATGAATCACCAGCTCCGAGATTAAAACCCTTCGCCCGTTCAGCGTGTAAACTTTCGAGGTATCCAGCTTCTCAAGGTCAACATGGTTAATCAGTAACTTGCCTGTTATTTTGTCGGCGCTCTCTATGAACGCAATTGTTTCGGGGCCTCGTAATCCACCATCACCATACCACCGCAACTCAAGCGATTGCCCCGGCCATTGTGTCCCGTCGTTTTTCCGGTTTAAGAAATTGGCCTTTGGGTAGGAATTGTAATTAAAGGCATATCCCAGGTTAATCTCAAAAGGTTTAATATAAGCCGCATCAAACCCCCTGTAAATCATAGGGCGCAAATCTTGTGCCCACGATTGCCGTGCTTTTGCAGTAGTGGGAACTACCATTTCAATATTTAGGGATTTTCTTATTGGGGCGATATTCTCCTGGGTAATCCACACCTCCTCGTATTGAACCTTTGTGGTATTCATCATTGGGTAAATCTTCGTCTCGCGGCTGATCTCCCCTTTGCCATCCCTTACGCCGAGCGCTACATTTCCAATCAATTCCCATTTCAAAACATTATTATCATCATACGAGGGCTTGTATAAATTACCCTCATTAAGTACCAGGTTTACTTGCCCCGTTGGTGGATTTAAAGGTAAATCATGTTTCGTATATACTTCAAAACAATAAAACTCATCTATGTAATCGTAGTCATTAGACGTACTTTGATCATCTGATGGCAAGGTATATTTAAGGTCATAACCCGATTGTTTTTCGTTAAAAGAAATCGTGTAATCGCGCATAAGGTATGGGGCAAGTTCCCCGGCCGGAACAGAGTTTACAACATCATCATCCCCAAGTATCCGCACTGTTTTGGAACGGGGGTCAATAAAAATCGTAACAGGAAAAAAGTCTTCCACCTCGTTTATAAAATCCAGAACCGTCCAGTCAGGATACAAGGAACTGATACAAAACGTATAATTGATCCCTCGCATATCATTAAAAATGCAGATATTTCGCCGCTCCGGGTCTATATCAAACCAATTTTCAGTAACCGTATAACCCCTTAACTCGAACAGCCGGTTAAGTGCCGCACCCATCCGTAAAAACATGCTGCGATCCTGACTGTGGTACGGATAAACCGGATTATTAATACTCGTAAACCCGCTTGTATCAAAGCTCCAGCAGTTAATCCAATTATCTGTAACACTGTTATAAACAGGGAAACACATATAGTCCAGTACCCCGCTAAGTGAAAATAACATCCGGGCAAGTATCTGCTCTTCCGTAGGTTCATTTGGGGGGAAATATCCTGGCACAAAAAGTTCCCATTCGAATAGTTGCTCGCGCAATTTCTCTTTGCCAAACCAGAACAGGAAGTCGTTACGGCTCCCTTTCAGCAACAGGTTATAGCTTTCGTAACTGGCCGATACAATTTCAATCGAACCCCGCAACTTTTCGCGTCCGTTAAATAACAGCCTGGCTTCAATAGGTATTGTCTCACCGCTCGTTGCCGGTCGCCACTTATAGCCAAATATCTTTTCGTTCGGAATCCTGGGCACCTCCAGATCGATACTGAATTCCTCCGAGCGGTTAAAGAGCGGGGTATTGCGTGAAATATCGATTACCGTATCAAGCGACAATGTCACTTTTCCAAGCGGGGTTATAATCTCTTTCATAGCTTGCTATTTTATATCCAGTGATTTTGCCAGATAGGCAATTTTCTTGATCGCATCGGCCACCGATCCTTCGCCGCCATAACCCGCCACTCTGGCGGTGATTGGTTTTTTAAGGCGTTCGTTCAGCAGGTGGATGGCCGCCAGCAATTCAGGATCACGAAAAGCAGCGACCGGTACCGAAGGTGCCGGAACTGTTTTTACAGGCTGCGCATCACCGTTTTGCTGCCCTGTATAACCGCCTGTAAAAAACTGTTTTGTGCCTGAAGCCGCTTTGAAAGAAGGGTTTAAATCAAGTGTTGCAAGCGTGTTGTTCTTCCGTGCCTGTTCAAACAGCCGGATAAAAGGTTGAAGCCTTGGATTCTTCACCCCTTCCTGCGGAATAATATATTCGTCTTTATGGACCACGCCGGCCGGTTCATATTTACCACCCTGACCCGTATAACCCCCCAATGAATAACCAGGTTCTTTGGAGGCCGAACCGCTAGAAGGGGTATTAAACGAACCAATCGCCTGTGCAATAACACCTGCAATACTGACTGCCGCGCTTGCCGTATTGATGGCCACCCATGGCATACCAGCGGTTATAGGAGAAAACGCCACCGCTTTGGCGTTGGCAACAGCGGTATTAAAAACGATCTGGCCGATCGCAGACGCCTGCTGCAACAGGAAGAAAGCCTTTCCGAGCGCCGATTCCTGACCGATCAAATCAGACAATACGCCAAATCCATCGGTTGCGGCCCCCAGGATCGCATCACCGATTTGCTGTCTTTTATCCAGCTCTTCGGTTTTAATTGATACGATCGTATCCGAAAGCTTTCGTTCTGCCTGTGCCATCATCGCGGCGTTGCCGTTTGCGGCTGAGAATTCTTCGGCATAGGTCGCCTGGGCCAGCTCCTTTTGGGCCGCCCATTTTTCTTCATCCGTTTGGGAACTTGCCAGGTTATAAACGGCCTGGTCCATCTGGGCGTTCACCTGTCCCGCATAGGTCAGGTCACCAATCGTTTTTTGATGCAGTTTTTCCTTTTCAACGATTTCTGCATTTTTATCGGCATTGAATTTTTTCTCCTGTTCATTGAGATCAGATTTTTGAAGCAGTTGTTTCTTCAAGCCTGCCAGTTCCTCTTTCCACCTTTGTTCTTCAATGGCCTCTTGCTTTTCAATCCCCTCCTTCAGGTTGTCAATTCTTGCATCGGCCAATGCCTTTTCTGCATTTAAAAGCAAATCCTTGATTTTCTGATCCGCCTTTACCTCGTTTGTGGATAATGTGGCCTTCGCCTCTTCATACTCCTTGCTGCCAGCCTCGTAAATCGTCATTTTCTCACGCAGAAAAGCCGATTCCTGCGCCAGTAGCTGCGCCTCAAACTCATCTTCCGAACTACCCGTTGTCAGGTGGTTTCGGTTGATCAGGTCGATCTGACGGTCATTGGCGGCCTGAAGCTTTTCCAGCTTCTCCTTTTGGATTTTATCCGCTTTTTTCTCTTCCCGGTCGATATATTCAGAACTTGTTTTGCCCAGGTTATTCAGCACATCGATCTCCTTCTGGATAGCTTCGCAACGCTGGTTGCGGGCCGTAATCTCCGCTTTTGTGGTACCAGGCATCCTCTTAGCCGCCTCCAGTTCCTGTTCTTTTAAGGTGATCAGTTCCCTGGTTTGTTCCCCCTCGCCACCGGAAGGTCCTTTATTCCCGGTGGCCAAAGGAGGAACAATATCATCCGATCCATCATCCGCAATCGCCGTCTGGATACCGGCTGTCAGCGAAGCATTGGTAGCGAGCAATTGCTGCCGGTTTTTGCCCTCTATCTTGGCCCCCACATTCCGAAAGCCAAAAGGATCCCGCAGAAAAGTAACCGCCTTACCAGCCATCGTCTGTTCACCGCCAACACCTGCTTCGAGGTCAATCCTTTGACTCTCCAGTTCCTTTAGTTTCTCAAAATAAGCCAGTGCCCGCGCTTTTTTCTCCAAGCTTTTGATATACAATTCAATCGCGTCCGAAGCTGATTTTGTCTTAATCCCTTCAAGGGTAATATTGCCAAGGAATTCAGGGGACAATTGATTGATCCTGCTCATAGCCCTGACACGGACCTCTTTAGTGAGCGCCTCGTTTCTGGCGGTCAGGAGTAACTGGTCAAGTGCTACCTTTTCGCTGACCACATTTTTTGAAGCGGTCACGCTCAATTCATTCAACGTATTCTGAAAGACCCGGGCATCCGTTAACCGGCGCGTATAGGCATTAATCGCCAGTCCGGCAGCAACGAAAGACGAAACAAGCAATGCAAAAGGATTGATCTTCACGATTGAATTGAACACGCGCATTGCGGCCGATGCTCTTGAGATATTGCCCGTTAAAAGTGCCTGGGCCGCTGACAAAAGCATCACGGATGCACGCTGGGCGTTTAGCCAGAACACCTTTAATTTGGAGATCGTGATTGATATCAGGTTATCTGCGTTGTTGCGCTCTGTCCATAATGCCTGAAGTTTGGCAGCCGCCACGTAACTGAAAATGGTAATCGCGACCGATACCAGGATCCTGCCCCACTTTTCAAGGAAGTTAATTGTATTGAGAATTCCTTTTAAAAAAGCACCAAAATAGCCCGTCACAACGTGCATCGCAGGACTTAATTTGGCACCCAGTTCATTAGCAAGATTGTTAATCCGGTTCCCGGCTTGTGCCAGCTTCGCATTGTTATTGGAAGTGTTGATGATTGCCTGTTCAACGGCCACGTTTGTTCCGGTTACCGCCTTTTCATAGCGCTTTAACTCCTCCACGTTTTGTATCAGGATTGATGCGACCGTAATATTCTCGCTCCCAAACAATTTATACAATTCGGTTGCGGTCAGGTTCTTTTTGGCCAGGTTTTCCAGCGCAGCGGCCAACCCGACAATCTTTGGATTTGTTTCATCGGCCCCCTGCTGCAACGCAAGCAACGTCCCCTTTAGCCCGCGCCCTGCAATCTGGGGCTCCCGGATACGGGGCGCCAGTGTTTCAAGGGTAGCCGTCAGTGTTTCAATCGACAGGTTGGCCATCGAAGCCACCGTACCCGCCTTTTCAAAACCCGTGGTTAAATAAGGAATCTCCCCGGCCCCCTCTTTGGAACCGGCACCCAGCGCATTGATAATCCGGCGGCCCTGGTCTGCAGAAACATTGTACTGGTTCAATACCATAGTTAATGCTTCAATCGCCGGCTGGAGTTCGGTTTTTGAGGCATTGCTTAAAATGATGGCCTCTTCCGTAACAGCGCTCAGTGCATTCTTATTCTTCAGCAATTCGGGCCTCGCAGAACCCACCTTTGTAAAAGCATCCACAATTTCCTGGGCGCTTTGTTTCACCACGACCCCGCCAGCCAGCATCGAGACACTCAATTCTTTTGCCCTGTCAGACAGCCATTGAAGGCTTTTACCAGCAAGACCGGTTAAAGCCGAAAGGTTGTCCACCCGCTCTTCATAATCATTAAAGACTTTCACGAGCGACTTAAAGCCAAGCACCAGACCGACAATTGCGACCGTTGCCGCCTGAATCATCGAATAATACCTGTTAAACTCATCCCCGATCCTTGCCATGCTCCAGGACCGGGAAATACCCGAGATCTGCCGGTTGTGTTCGGCAATAATACCCCGAAGCTGCCGGATGCCCTGGGCATGCCGGATGTATTCATCGCTGCCAATGGTCATCCGGGCCTGCTCATTGACTAGCCTTGCCATTTCGGCACGGATGGATTTCAGATCATTGCTAACCTGCTTTCCATTGATATAAAGATTGATCTGACGGTTGTAACTTGAAGCCATAAGTGTGTTTTCCGGCTAAGCTACAGGGGGAAGATATTAGAGGAAAGGACAGATTTTTGTCAATAGACAGAATAAATAATCGTTAAATAAACGTGTTGAATATTAAAGAGAAAGGAATATATCGTTACATTTGTTTGTCCAATTATCGGAAGTTAATGTTAGGCCTTTGAAATCTTATATATAAATTGCAGAATGTCGCTGTATAAAACGGAAAATAAACCCCAAAAGAAGTTTGAACCATTGGCAGACCTGGAGAAAGGAATTGAAATTATTGAGCCATTTTTGAAGCTCTATGATTTTGGTTTTAAGGGCTTCGAAAACTTTCGAGGTGAAGGAAGGCATCTTACGCTCGCGAAATTCAAAAACAAGAGCAGAGAATTCATTCTCGGGTATCGCTTTTCGGTGGGGCAAATCGTTTATCAATTTGACAAATTAAGCGTCGGTCATGACTTTTATCTAGACAAACTCGGATTTGGAAGTAAAAAGAAGTTTGAGGGTATACAAACAGAGGATAAACTTTTACCATTTAAATACATCCTTTACGACTTTGATTATTTGGTTGATGACTTTTTTGAAGGAGAATGCATCCGGTTGCAAGCGTATTCAAAACTACAGGATAATATCATAAAAGAGTATGACCAGAAAGCCAGGAAAAGGTATAATAGACAG
>Ga0209123_1003805_pt1 | contig 10916 bp, 10 predicted proteins | sample BarGraIncu00431A_FD_184500 | JGI IMG/M metagenome (GOLD analysis project Ga0209123, IMG submission 184500) | Arctic peat soil microbial communities from Barrow, Alaska, USA - Barrow Graham LP Incubations 004-31A (SPAdes) (version 2) | ecosystem: Environmental > Terrestrial > Soil > Wetlands >...
CACGCCGACGAGCTGCGGATGGCCGTGCAATCCGCGCCGATCCTGTTCATGAAGCCGCGCACGGCGGTCATCGGGCCGGGGGAGACGATCGTCCGCCCGGCCCGCTCCAACCAGGTCGACTACGAGGCCGAGCTGGTCGTCGTCGTGGGCCGGCGCTGCAAGGACGCGTCGCCGGCCGAGGCCGGCGGCTTCGTCGCCGGCTACACCTGCGGCAACGATGTGACCGCCCGCGACCTGCAGAAAGTGGACGGGCAGTGGACACGCGCCAAGAGCTTCGACACCTTCTGCCCGCTGGGCCCGTGGATCGTGGCCGAGGCGCCGTCGCCGGAAGCGCGCGTGAGCGCGCTGCTCGACGGCGCCGAGGTCCAGCACGGCCTCGTCGGCGACATGCTCGTGGGGCCGCTCGAGCTGCTCGCGTTCGCGAGCGGCATCATGACCCTGGAGCCCGGCGACGTGCTGATGACCGGTACGCCGCCCGGCGTCGGCCCGCTGGCCGCCGGTCAGACTGTCACGATCGTCGTCGAAGGCGTCGGGGAGCTGCACAACACCGTCGCCTGAGGGCGCCCATCCCGTCTGGCCCGTCCGCGGTCAGAACAGGTGATCGACGAGGATCCTGACGCCGATGCCGATCAGGACCAGGCCGCCGACGATCTCCATCCGCTTCCCGAGCAACGAGCCGAAGCGACGGCCGATGTGCAGACCCACCGCCGTGAAGGCGAACACGACCACGCCGATGATCACCGCCGGATACCAGATCTGCACGCCGAGCAGCGCCAGCGACAGGCCGACGGCGAGAGCATCGATGCTCGTCGCCACCGACAGCACGACCAGCGACGCGCCGCGTGTGGGGTCCTTCTCGGCGCGCTTCTCCTCGTCGCCGTAGAGCGCCTCGTAGATCATCTTGCCGCCGATGGCGGCCACCAGCCCGAAGGCGATCCAGTGGTCCACGCCGCTGATCCAGCGCTCCAGAGAGAGACCCGCGAGCCACCCGAGGATCGGCATGAGGAGCTGGAAGAGGCCGAAGTGCCACGCCAGGCGGACCGTCGTCCGGGTGCCTACCTAGCACTGCTTCAGACCGATGCCGATGGAGACGGCGAAGGCATCCATCGCCAGGCCCACGGCGATGCCGAGAAGGGTCAGCAGGTTCATGCGCCTACCCAGCGTCTTATCGGACTCATCGCGGCGGGACTTTCGAGTGGCTTCTCACGCCCGCATCTCCTTGTGATCGCCGTCGAGGTCAAGGAGCCCAAGGGATTCGGGCGCCTGCGGATGCGCCACGTCCCCGATGTCTCCGGCGCGAGCCTCCAGCCCTTTGCAGGCGACGTCATCGCCCAGGGAGTGACCGTGCGCATGGACGGCTGGACTGGGTACAACGGCCTGCTCAGGCACGGGTACGTGCACGAGCGGACTGTGCTTTCCTCGTCGGGCGATCCAGCCCACGTCTCGATGCCCGGCGTGCACCGCGTCGCCGCCCTCCTCAAACGCTGGATCCTGGGCACGCATCAGGGCTCTGTCACCCCGGCCCACCAGCAGTCCTACCTGGAGGAGTTCACGTTCCGCTTCAACAGACGCAGCTCCGGCAGTCGTGGGCTCGTCTTCCGTCGCCTGATCGAGCAAGCCGTGGTTGCCGGGCCGCTCACCGAGGCTGAGCTGACGTTCGGCTACGACTGGAGCCGGAGCCAGGGGAGGAGGAGCTAACCGGCTACCCCCCTTTGCCCGGATGAGCACCAGAGTGAACACGCGGGAAGGCCCGGCTGGTAGTCGCGAGGCGACCTGCGGCCGGCTGAAAGGCGCCCCCGCCCGATGACTCGGGCGCCGCCGGTGCGTGGGCCCGGGCGGGCTCGATCGAGCGCGGTTCCCTGTTCTTGACTTTGGCCCGGACATCGTTGTACGGTTTGAACCGAGGTGCCACATAGTGAACCAGCCCCGTAAGAGAATCCAATCAGTCGATAGAGCTCTCTATATCCTTGAGGTGTTGGCGCGGCATGACGGGCTGGGCCTCTCGGAGCTCTCCCGCCAGGTGGGCCTCAACAAGTCCACCGTGTACCGCTTCCTCACGACGCTCCACGATTGCGGCTTCGTACGCCAGTCTCCCGAGACGAGCAAGTACAGCCTAGGTTGGAAGGTGGTAGAGCTGTCCGGATGGCTTCTGGAGGGCGCGGAACTCGTGGCGGCGGCCCGCGTTCCGCTCAAACGGCTGTCTGAAGACACCCAGGAAGCCGTCCATCTGGGCGTCCTGGACGAGGGGGAGGTGGTCTACGTGAGCAAGGTGGACAGCCTGCGCCCCATCCGCATCGCCTCCCGCATCGGGGCGCGCGTGCCGGCGCACTGCACGGCGCTCGGGAAGTCTCTCTTGGCGTACATGCCGGCCGAGGAGGCCGTTGCGGTGCTTAGACGCCACCCGCCCGTGGCGCGCACGCCACGCACGCGGACCCGCCCGGAGGACGTGCTCGCCTCTCTCGAGGAAGTCCGGCGCGACGGGTACTCGCTCGACCTCCTAGAGAACGAGGAGGGCATCATCTGCGTCGGGGCGCCCATCTTCGACAATACCGGAGCACTCCTGGCGGCCGTGAGCATCTCCGGACCGGACTTCCGGTCCGCGGACGAGGCGGTGGCCACCACGGCTCGGCTGGTGCAGAGATGCGCCCGGGACATCTCCGCCAACTTGGGTTTCCCGGTGGAATCGTACGGGCCCCGGCTGCGTGGGGAGCGCCACCTGCCCGTGGCCGGGCCGCTCCACAGCGGTAGGTAGAGAGAGGAGGTGCCGGCATGAGGGTCAACATGAGCGCGGGGCAGACGCCCATGTCGAGCGGCTGCCTGCGGGGTCTCTCGCAGCAGATGTGGGCGCCCATCTACTACCCCTGGTATTGGGACCTCGAGGAAGAGACGTTGGGGATGGCGCAGCGGCTGCTGCCGACCACGGGCGACATCCTTCTGATAGCGGGATGTGGCACCTACGGCATGGAGGCGAGCATGCAGAGCCTCTTCCGTGCCGGAGACCGCGTCGTGGTGGTGATGAACGGCGGCGTGTTCGGCGGCGTGGCGGCGAGTCTGCTGCGGATCGTGGGCTGTGAGCCTCTCGTGGTTGCTGTACCGTACGGCCGGCCCATGGACGTGGGTACGGTGGAGGCGGCGCTGGATGTCCCAGGTGTGTGGGGGCTCTACGCGGTCCACGCGGAGACCTCCACCGGGACGGTCTTCCCGATAGCCGAGTTGGGGTGGCTGGCCAGGGAGCGAGACCTGTTCTTCATGGTGGACTGCATCTCGTCGCTGGTCGGGATGGATTTCCAGGTGGACGCCTGGGGCGTGGACCTGGCCTTCGCGAGCCTGCAGAAGTGCATCTCGGGGCCGCAGGGTGTGGCCATCGTGGGGGTGAGCCCTCGGGTGTGGGCCGCCGTGGACGCCCGTGACCCGGACGAGAACACCTCGCTGTGCCTGGACCTGACGGTGTGGCGAAGATACCACGACGTGAAAGTCCGCGGGATGAACCTGGCCTGGCGGGAACACGCGCCGCAACCACATGGCGGCGGCCGGGCGCCGCACGAGACGTCCCCCTCCGGGCCCGTCGTGCAGGGCCTGCACGGGGCTCTCACGGACCTGTTCACCGAGGGTCTGGAACACGCGCGCAGGCGCCATGAGGTGTGCGCGGCGGCGGTGCGGGCGGCCGTGCGGGCGATGGGACTGAGGGTGGTCGCGGCGTCTGACGAGGTGGCGGCTCCGGTGGTCACCGTCTTCCACCTCCCCGAGGGGCTCTACGAACGCGACCTTCGTCAGCGCCTGCTCGGGCGCTTCGGCGTGGCGATCGGGAACGGCGAGATCGGCGATGACAACTTACGCATCGGGACCATGGGCGTGGGTGCGCAGCGCCACTTCGTGTTCCAGGGAATCATGGGCCTGGAGGAGACGCTTGCCTCGTTCGACCACCCGCTGGAGCGGGGAGCGGCCGTGGAGGCGGCGCGCCCGGTCTTCGCCGCGGCGGACGACATAGACTGGACACGGGTGCACTAGAGGAGGCGGTACGACGCGATGACCAGCACGGCAGCCACTATCCCCAGGTCAAGCCTCTTCGACCGAATCATGGTCGTGGCCATGGGGCGGTGGCAGCCGCTGTTCATAGGCGGCGTCACGCTGATCCTATCGTTGATCGTGATGGGCCTCTGCGCGCTCGTTGCCGGGGCCAACCCTGTGACGGCGATCGTTGCCATCTTCGAGGGCGCTCTGAAGGGGCGCTATGAGGTGCTGGCCACCCTGGCTGAGTTTTCGGCCATCTCGCTGACGGGCCTTGCGGTACTCATCCCTCTACGTACCGGTTTCTTCAACATCGGAGGCCAGGGCCAGGTGGAACTTGGGGCGCTCGCGGCCGTGGTCATCGGGCTCTTCGTGACGGCACCCGGCTGGATCGTGATGATCATCGCTCTGCTCGGCTCGCTCGTGGCGGGTGCCTTGGCCGCAGTGGTGCCGCTGTTCCTGCGCGTGCAGCGGGGGGCCAGCGAGGTCACCACCACCATCATGATGAACTTCACCTGCGTCCTCTTCATGTATGTCATGGTTACGGGTCCTCTCAAGGATCCCAAGGCCTTCTACGGAACCACCAAGCTGGTATCCACCGCGGTGCGACTCCCCACTCTGTTCGAGGGGATCAACGCCGGCGTGCTGATCGCGCTGGGCGTGGCCGTGCTCATGTATCTGGTGGGGCGCTACACGGTCTTCGGCCTCCAGTCGACCGCCGTGGGCTGCAACCGGTCGGCTGCTCTGGCGGGCGGCATCAAGGTGGACCGCGTGATGGTGACGGCTGTGCTCATCGGGGCGGCTATCGCGGGCCTGGCGGGCGGGGTGCAGATCCTGGCGTTCAGCTTTCGGGTGGCGGAGGGTTGGTCCAAGTCCTGGGGGTTCCAGGGTATCGCCGTGGGCTTCATGGGCGGCAACCCGCTGGGTGTGCTCGTGGTGGCCTTCATCTTCGCCATCCTGGAGACGGGTTCGAGGAACATGCAGGCCATGACCGGCGTACCTGCAGCGCTGGTGAGCCTGTTCCAGGGACTTCCGGTCCTCATCTATGTTGGGCTGCAGGCGGCGATACGCATCTCACGCTGGAAGACAGGTGCAGGCAGGAGCAGGAGAAGGGTGGTGGTCACAAGATGAGTTCCTGGATCGTCAGCTTCCTCCTCGCCACCATGCGGGACGCGGTGCCTCTCATCTTCGCCGCGCTCGGCATTCTTCTGGCAGAACGGGCGGGTGTGCTGAACATCGGCGTGGAGGGTCAGATGCTGGCCGGCGCGCTCACCGCCGTGGTGATCGCCGTGCTCACGCAGAATGTCTGGATCGCCGTAGTGGCTGCCAGCATCACCGGCGCCGTGATCGGGGTCATCCAATCGTTCTTCACCGTCTACCTGCCGGCGGACCAGATAGTGGTGGGCATCGCCATCAACGGCACGTGTCTGGGGCTCACCTCGTTCATCTACAAGATCACCATCGACAAGGGCATGCAGCTGATTGCCCCGGGCACGTTACAATCGATCGCACCAGGTCTCAAGGACGTGCCGGTGATCGGGTTCTTCGCGTCGTGGTCTCCCCTCGCGTACATAGCGATCGTGGCAGTGGTGCTGATGTACTTGTTCCTCTTCCGCACTGGTCCGGGACTGCTGCTGCGTTCAGCGGGCGAGAGCGCTCACGCGGCGCACGCCGCCGGTCTCAACGTCACGCTCCTGCGCACCATCGTGCTGTGCGCGGCGGGTTCCCTGTGCGGGCTTGGAGGCGCCGCCCTCGGACTCGCGGTGGTGCGCAGCTTCACGGACAACCTCACGATGGGTCGCGGCTTCATCGCCCTGGCCGCTGTGTACTTCGCACGCTGGAACCCGCTGCTCGCCTTCGGTGCGTGCCTGTTGTTCGGCGCGGGAGAGGCGCTGGCCTTCCGAGCCCAGGCGGCGGGGGTGGGGCTCAACCCGTACTATTACTTGATGCTTCCCTACGTCATGACCTTGATCGCCGTGGGCCTCTTCGGCAAGGGTCGTGGCCCACGGGACGCGGGCAAACCCTACTTAAAGGGGTGATGGATCACCGGCGATAGCAGCACTGGCTCTGTAGCAAGGTCCGCATGGAGCGGAGAAAGAGGGGTTCTTTCGATGATCATCGTTCGTAACAAGACCTGGATCGTGACGGTCGTACTGTTGCTCGTGGCTCTCCTCGGCCTGGCTGTGGCCGGTTGCGGCAGCACCACCACCACGGCAGATCCCGCAACGACCACGACCGGGGCGGCCAAGGTCAAGGCCGGCATGATGTTCTCTATCACCAACCCGCCCAAGGCCGGCGGCTGGGACCGCGCCGACTGGGTAGGCGTGCAGTACCTCAAGAACGACCTGGGCTGGGAAATAGCCGTGGCCGAGGGCGTGCCCTACCCGCAGACGGCTGGGACCGCGGCCGGCTACGCCGAGAAGGGCTACAACCCGGTCATCTTCCCAGACGCCGGGCAGAGCGAGGCCTTCAAGTCCGTGCCGGCGCAATATCCGAAGACCTGGTTCGTCATGATGTCGGCCGTGGACGCCCTGCCGGACGCGCCCAACGCGGCGGCGTGGGTTCCCGACTTCTACAAGTACGGCAACATGGTGGGGATCATCGCGGCCAAAGCCACTAAGAGCGGCAAGATCGGCCTGATCGGCGGCGTGCCCGTTCCCGCGCTGGTAATCTTATTCAGCGGCGCGATCGAAGGCGCCAAGGCGGTCAACCCCAATGTCGAAGTCACCGTATCCTGGGTGGGCGACTGGGTTGACCTGCCCAAGCACAAGGAAGTGACCAACCTGCAGGTGCAGAAGGGCGTGGACGTGATCTTCGCCGATAGCGGTCCGGGGACCACCGGCGTGTTCGAGGCGGCTGAGGCCGGCAACGCCAAGGTGATCGGCTTTGCGGCGGACTGGTACGACGACGCTCCGAACGCTATCCTGACCAGCGCCCTGATCGACGCGGCCAAGATGTACAAGCAGATGGCGGAAGCGTTCAGCAACGGCACCTTGAAGAAGCAGATCTACCCCTGCGGGTTCGACTTCTTCAGGGCGGCGCCGTTCCGCGGGAGCGTGTCGGCCGAGGTGGAGAAGGACATCACCGACACCATCGCCAAACTCGGGTCCGGCGAGCTCAAGATCCCGGAAGTCACGCACGAGGAGATTAACCCACAGTAGCGGACGTTCCTCCTCGAGGGCTGGGACGCCGTGGCGTCCCAGCCCCTCCTCGTATCAAACGTGAAGGCGGTGTCTGGTGGCTGATGGGGCGCAGATCGCGGTGTCCATGCGTGACATCTCCAAGTCGTTCGGCGACGTCCTAGCGCTGGACGGTGTCTCTCTGGAGTTGCGCGAGGGCGAGATCCGGGCGCTCGTGGGGGAGAACGGGGCCGGCAAGACCACCCTCATGAACATCCTCTACGGCATGTACCGCGCGGATTCGGGGACCATCAGCATCCGGGGCGCCGAGGTAGGAGCGGACTGGTCGCCGCGCAAGGCCATCCAGGCCGGGATCGGGATGATCCACCAGCACTTCTCGCTCATCCCCCCCTATACGGTGCTGGAGAACGTGGTCATGCCGCACCTCACCTGGGGGCAGGTGGCGCCGGGATGGAGCCAGCATCGCCAGAAGCTCGAGGAGCTTATCGCGGCATACGGCTTCTCGCTGGACCTGGACGACCGGGTGGAAGACATCCCCGTGGGCCAGCAGCAGGAGACCGAGATCCTGAAGATGCTCTATCAGGGCGCCACGATCCTGATCCTGGACGAACCTACCGCCGTGCTCACGCCCCAGCAGATCGACGGGCTGCTGGAACTGCTGGTGAGGCTGCGGGGGGAGGGGCACTCAGTAGTCCTTATCACACACAAGCTGAAGGAAGCCATGGCGGTTGCAGATCGCATCACCGTCTGCCGCGCGGGCCACGTGATCGACACGGTAGAGCGGGCCGGGACATCGCTCGAGGACGTGGCCGGGATGATGGTGAGCCACACGTGGGTGCAGCGGCGTGAGTATGATCTGCCGGTGCCCGGCTCCGATGTGGCGCTGGAGGTGCGGGACCTCGTGACCGCCATGGTGGAGGGTGAGCGGGCGGTGCACGGGATGTCGTTCGAGATGCGGAGTGGTGAGATCCTGGGAATAGCCGGCGTCTCCGGCAACGGGCAGACGGAGCTCGCCGAGGCTCTGGTAGGCCAGCGAAAGGCGGTGCGCGGGCGGATAGTACTCGGCGGCAAGGACGCCACACGGTGGAGTATCTCCCGCCGTGCCGACGCGGGCCTTGGCTCGATCCCGGAGAGCCGCGAGATCTACGGCTGCGTGGGCGACATGACGCTGGCGGAGAACCTGGTCTACGACCGGTGCGACAAGGCGCCATTCTCGAGATTGGGTGTGCTCAACCGCCGAGCCATCCAGGACAACGCGGGAGAGGCGATAGAGGAGTTCGACGTGCGCACGCCCTCGGCTGCCGTGCCCGTGTGCACGCTGTCCGGCGGCAACCAGCAGAAGGTGGTGCTCGCCCGGGTGTTGAGCGGGGGAGCTAAGGTGGTACTCGCGTCTCAGCCTACGCGCGGCCTGGACTTCGCCGCTACCGAGTTCGTGCGGGAGCAGCTCGTGGCTGCGGCGCAGAAGGGCGTCGGGGTCCTTCTGATCTCGAGCGACCTGGAAGAGCTGTTGGCTCTCAGCCACCGCATGCTGATCATGTACAGGGGCCGGGTAGTGGGCGAGCTTGCGCGCGGCGAGTTCGACGTCAGCAGGATCGGACTCCTGATGGCGGGTCAGACGGACGGGTCCGCGGCCAGTTGCGCGTCCACCGCGACCGTGGGAGCGGGGAAGGAGGACCGGACATGAGCGGCCTCATGATCCTCGGGGTCTGCGGCAGCCCGCGCAACGGGAACAGCGCCTTCCTCCTCGGGGAGACCATGAAGGCGGCGGCCGAGGCCGCACCCGTGGGTTCGCGCCTTGAGAGCTACACCTTCCGCGGCAAGAAGTTCCGGGCCTGCAGCTCCTGTTACAAGTGCGGTGAGCTGGGCGGCGAATGTGTGATCAAGGACGATTTCCAGGCGCTGCGCGACCTGTGGGTGGCTGCGGACGTGGTGATCTACTCGGTGCCTGTGTACCACATGGGCATGCCCGGACAAGTGAAATGCTTTATCGACCGCCTGGGCAACAGCCTCTTCGCCCGGTACAGCCCGCTGTACCCGCCGGGTCGAGAGTCGCTTCCCCGGCATCTGAAAGCGATAGGCGGCATCGCACAGGGCATCCACGCTTTCTCCGGACAGGAGTCCACTCTCACGCAACTGGTGAACCACGCGCTCCTCATGCAGTGTGTCCCCGTTTCCGGGGACATGTGGGAGTGCTACATAGGCGCGGGGGGATGGACCTCCAACGCCATCGAGAAGGACGCGCTCGCCACCCAGGTGGCCGGCGGCGGGTTCGACGCGGGCGTTGTGGCCAAGGCCGCTCGAGACGTGGGGCGGCGCTGTGTGGAAACGGCGCTCCTGCTCCGGGCGGGCGGCTTGGCCGAGCGCGCGCGCCTGGCGGACGATCCCACATACACCCCGTTCCTCGAGAGGATCAGTGGGAATGGCTAGAGGCGGTGGCGGGCGGTGCTGGGCATCCGCGTAGACGAGAGCAAGTGCACGGGCTGCCGCCTGTGTGAGCTCGCCTGCGTGGCCGCCCACGCGGGTGATCGGGACACGGCAGCGTGGCTGCTCGAGGGGATCGGCGCCACCCGGATCCGCATCACGGCCGCCGGATCGGGCGGAGGGCCGGAGACCCCGCGCTACCGCGTGGCCGTGTGCCGGCACTGCGAGTCGCCCGTCTGCGTGGACGGCTGTGTGAGCGAGGCCTTCTGTCTGGACGCCAAAGCGGGGCTGGTAGACGTGCGGACTTCGCGGTGCGTGGGATGCTGGACCTGCGTCATGGAGTGCCCGTTCGGGGCGGTGGAGCTTGCCCGACACGAGCCGGGGGCTCTGCCGGGTGGGCCGAGCGCCTTCAAGTGCGACGGGTGCCGCGAGCTGGGGACGCCCGCCTGCGTCCGCGTGTGCCCCACGGGTGCCCTCGGCGGCGGCGGGCGTGCCGGGGGACTGGCGGCCGGGCGGCGCCGCGGCCGCATGGCCCTGCGCGAGGGAGTGGAGTGATGCCGGGGCCATCTGGCGCCAGGCGCTATGTGATCGTGGGCAACAGCGCGGCGGGGCTCGCGGCACTGCGGGCCATCCGTGCGCTGGACGACGCCGGGCAGGTGACCTTGGTGGCGGCCGAGGCCCGTCCGGCCTATTCGCGCGTGCTGCTGACTCCGTTCATCGCGGGGCGGCTGCCGGAGGAGGCACTGTACCTCGCCGATGCCGGCGAGTACCGGAGGCTGCGCGCGGAATTGTTGAGCGGTGTCGCGGCGGCGGCGCTGGATGTGTCCCGCCGGGAAGTGACGCTGGATGACGGGCGTGTGCTGCCCTACGATGCCCTGCTCCTTGCCACAGGTGCGTGCGCCGCGTTCCCTCGCGGCACCCCTGTCGGTCTGACCGGGATCCAGGGACTGCGCACGCTGGAAGACGCACGAGCCATCCGGGAGGCGGTGGCCCGGCGGCGGCGGGTGGCGGTCATCGGGGCGGGACCGGTGGGACTCAAGCTGACGTGCGCCCTCTGCGAGGCCGGTGCGCCGCCGGACGTGGTGGTGGCGTCGTCTCACATCCTGTCGCAGGTGGCGGACGGGGAGGCGGCCGCCATCGTGCAGGCCCATTTGGGCCGCTACGGTGTCCGCTTCCACCTTGATGCCGCCGTACAGGAACTCGTGGAGGGCGCGGACGGGCTGGAGGCGCTGGGTCTCACCGACGGCTCCGGACTCCCCTGCGGCTTGGCCGTGTACTGCAAAGGCGCGGAGCCGGCGGTGGCGCTTGCGGCGGGGCAGGTGGAGACCGGCGTGGGCGTGTGTGTGG
>Ga0209123_1003806_pt1 | contig 10915 bp, 6 predicted proteins | sample BarGraIncu00431A_FD_184500 | JGI IMG/M metagenome (GOLD analysis project Ga0209123, IMG submission 184500) | Arctic peat soil microbial communities from Barrow, Alaska, USA - Barrow Graham LP Incubations 004-31A (SPAdes) (version 2) | ecosystem: Environmental > Terrestrial > Soil > Wetlands >...
GCGTTACGACGGCGGTTGTTGACCCCCATGAAATAGCGAATGTCTTTGGAAGCAAAGGGATTCGTTATATTCTTGATAGTGTGGAAAATTTACCGTTTAATACATTCGTTGCCCTTCCTTCCTGTGTTCCGGCAACTGATTTAGAGACTTCCGGGGCTCGCTTGAGTGCTAAAGATTTATTTGAATTTATGGCTCATCCTAAAGTGATTGGCTTAGGGGAAGTCATGGATTTCCAGGGGGTCATCCAAGCAAAGCCGGATATGGTAGAAAAGTTAGAACTTCCTGTGAGCTTTATTGATGGTCATGCTCCAGGACTATCTCCACAGGATCTGAATGCGTATTTTCTAGCGGGTATTCATACTGACCATGAGTGTTCTACGGTAGATGAGGCCAAGGAACGCTTACGGCGAGGCTTTCATGTGATGCTTAGAGAAGGAAGCGCTGCTAAAAATCTCTTGGATCTTTTACCGGCTGTGACCGCGAAAAATTCAAGACAATGCTTACTCGTAACGGATGATCGGCATACCCTTGATCTGATGGGTGAAGGGAGTATTGATCATATAGTGCGAATGGCAATACAGGCCGGGATGGATCCAATGCAGGTCATCCAAATGGCGACGATTAATGCGGCACGTGCGATTGGGCTCTCTCGTTTGGGTGCAGTGGCTCCGGGGTATCAAGCGGATTTTGTTATTTTAAGGGATCTTAACCGGTTCGATATCGAGGAGGTCTATTGGCGAGGGGTAAGACAAAGCCAAGGGGGACAGCATCCGCAGTTTGCACGTATTTGTACCAAAGGGCTCACGGAAAGTGTTCATTTAGGAAGTTGGTCTCCGGCTAAACTTAGGGTCTTAGCCAATAGACAGCAGGATCTAACTGCGCAGGTTCAGGTGATTGGGGTTCAGGAACATTCACTGGTTACATCCGCCTTGATACGGGAACTTCAGGTCATTGATGGTGTTGTCCAAACAGACCCGATCCAGGGTATTGCAAAACTAGCGGTGCTCGAACGGCATCACGAGACAGGTAATGTGGGGGTTGGATTTGTCGAAGGACTTGGCTTAATGAAAGGGGCCATCGCCTCTACGGTAGCCCATGATTCGCATAACCTAGTGGTCGTTGGGATGAGTGATCAAGAGATGCATCTCGCCATTATGACGTGTGTAGAGATGGGTGGTGGACTCTGCATAGTTGAGGGGGATCAGGTGATTGGAAAGCTTCCTTTATCCATTGCAGGTCTCATGTCGGATCAAGGGGCTGAGGCAGTGGCTAAAGCTCTTAGTGAATTACACAAGACAGCACGTCGTCTTGGAATGAGTGAAACGGTTGATCCATTTATGACACTGGCCTTTCTTTGTCTGCCGGTGATTCCAAAACTAAAGTTGACAGATTTGGGCCTAGTAGATGTTGAGCATTCGCAGCTGATTCAGACCGTCTTATAAAATAACTGACTTTAGCCACAGCTTTAATTCCGTCCTAAAGTTTAGTTCAATTTGAACTGGATAACGTCATCTTAAGTTAGAATCTCTGACTTAGGATGACGTTTTTTATCATAATGATAATGGAGAACTAAGATGATAATTTGCATTTATCTACATTATTCGCTATATTTCTACATGCAAGAAACATGTTCTATTATCATATTGAGAATGGACGATAGACTTGATTGCATAGAATGCCTGTATATAAGGGTTTTACTCATGATATCTTGGTGGCATGGCTTTTGCATATGTTTAAGTAGAGGAAACCGATTATTAGTCCCGTAGTAACTAGATGTTGGGGGGTATAGTTGGAGAAAATAAGGGAACGTTTAGTAAATGCTATCATCATGGCATGATATGTGATTAAATACACAATTAATAGGGTGACTAATATTATATTAACTAACAAAATAGGTTGAAGGGTGGCGATGTGATTAGTAATGACAAAGTGTCACTGGGAATTCTACATAAATTGCTTTGATTCATGAGGGTGAAATAATGTGGAGGAGGAAGAAGTATGAAAAAGAAACTTATTTGGTTATTAACCTGTGTCTTGGTTATATCCTCAAGTTTGGTTCTTGGTGGTTGTTCGTCTACAGATAAAGCTAAAGAAGCTTCCGGTAAAAAGGGTGCTTCCGACTACAAAATCGTGTTAATTCTTCCCGGTCCCATCAATGACCAGAGCTGGAATGCTACCAACTATGCCGGCCTTGTCAAGTCTAACAAAACGCTCGGAACGAAAATGGAGTACGTGGAGAACGTCAAGGCTGCCGACTATGAGTCTACATTCCGCAACTATTCTGAACGCGGATACGACCTTATTATGGCCGCTGGTACACAGTTTGACGAGGCTGCAAACAAAGTCGCTAAAAGCTATCCGAAGACCACGTTTTGCGTCGTCAACGGTATGGTCAGTAGCGGTGCTAACGTCGCTCCTATTTTCCCAAAAGAATATGAAGCGAGCTATGTTGCTGCTATGATTGCAGGCGAAATCACTAAAAATGGTAAATTTGCAACCATAGGAGGCTTCCCAAACGCAGCAATGGGAAAATTGCTCGATGTCTACGAAAAAGTTTCTGTTGATACCGCCACCAGACGTGGAATCACAGGTTCAAAAGCAGTACGCGCTTATGCAAATAGCTGGGAAGACGTATCACTGGGTAAACAGTTGGCATCGACCATGATTGATAACGGTGCAGACGTCATGTTTGTTTATGCAAACCAAGTTGGCCTGGGCTCTATTCAGGCTGCAAAAGAAAAAGGTGTTAAGTTTGTTGGCTTCTCTAGTGACCAGACTACCATCGATCCTAATACAGTCGTCGCTTCTGTTGTCTTCAATTTTGAGACCTTCTATACCTGGGCACTCCAAAAGTATATGGATGGCACTTTAGAAGGTAATAAGATCCATGAAGCGGGTATTGCTGAAGGAATCTTTGTCCCTGTCTACACGCCGAACATCAGTAAGGAAATCCAAGATAAAGTCGCGGCAGGTATGGAAACAGCGAAACAAGGCAAAATTGATTTCCCTGCTATGTTTAAGAAATAATTGTTGGAAGTTGTGACAATGGTTGGTGGGTAGCCGCTTAAGGTGCTGCCACCAGCTCCATTATGGTAGGCGGTGCAATGATGAATACACCTTTTTTTGAATTACGCAACATCACAAAATATTTTTCTAAAGTAGTGGCCAATAAGGATGTTTCCTTTTCAATTGAAAAAGGAGAGGTTCTTGCTTTACTGGGTGAGAATGGTGCTGGAAAAAGCACCACGATGAAGATCCTTTACGGCCTTTATAGGGCTGATTCAGGTGAGATTATTATGGAAGGTGTCGAACGGAAGATCAATTCTCCCAAAGACGCTATGGCCCTGGGAATTTCTATGATTCAGCAGCACTTTTCTCTCGTGCCAGCTCATACCGTGACGGAGAATATCATTCTAGGCAATGTGCACGGAAGAATCGATCGTAAAGGCTGTGAGCGGGAGATCGGCGAGCTGGCCAGAACTTATGGCTTTGATATAGATCCAAAGGCACTGGTAAAGGACCTGTCGGTTGGGGTACAGCAAAAAGTAGAGATTCTCAAAGCACTTTACTTGAAAGCTCGCCTGTTAATCATGGACGAGCCGACTGCGGTGCTGACTCCCCAGGAGTCAGAGAACCTGATGCAGTTCGTTCACGAATTCACCGCTCATGGTAACTCTGTCATTATTATTACTCATAAGCTCAAAGAAGTCATGGCGGTTGCAGATCGAATCGTCGTTATGCGTAACGGAGAGGTACATGGCGACTTGAAGTGCTCCGACACGGATGAAAAGGAACTTTCGCGTTTGATGATTGGGAGAGACCTTATCCCCTCGAAGCGAGCTGAGGATGATGAGTCAGCAGACAATCATGAGGTCCGGTTGGAATTTGACAACACTTCCGTTGTGGAACGCGACCAGGTGCCCCGTCTGAAAGATATATCATTTTCGATTCATCGCGGTGAGATATTTGGTATTGCTGGTGTCAGTGGCAATGGTCAGCAGGAACTGTGCGAGGTCATCTGCGGCGCTTTGAGTCCTTCCTCCGGGCGGATCCTACTAGACGGCGAGGATATCACGAGACTAACTATTCGTGAACGCATTGATAGAGGCATAGGTTATGTACCCGCGGATCGGCACAAGGACGGATTAGTGATGGATATGAGCCTTGCCGAAAACATGATGCTTAAAGCAAGCTACGGTAAAAAGTGGATGCATCATGGTCTTCTTGACACCAATGCGCTCAACAACTATACCAACACGTTAATCAAGGAGTATGAAATTAAGGCTCCGGGGCCAGAGGCCATAGCCAAAGGGCTCTCGGGTGGCAACCAGCAGAAGGTTATTGTGGCAAGAGAAGTCGACAATGGCAGTAAGTTAATTATCTTCGATCAGCCTACGCGAGGCCTAGATTTGGGTGCGATCGACTATGTGCACAAGACTATCTTTGCAGAGCGTGCAAAAGGTAAAAGCATTCTACTTATTTCTACTGATCTTTCCGAAATTTTTACGCTATCTAATCGTATTGCCGTATTATACAAAGGCGTGATTCAGGGCATCTTCAAACGTTCGGAGCTCACAACTGAGAAAATCGGACTCCTGATGGCAGGGTACGACGTTAACAAGGGGTGTACAGATGAACGCTAAAATGCGTGATCTTCTAGTAACTAACTTTTTGGCCATATTTTTGGGGTTAACAGCAAGTGCGCTTATGATCCTTTTCCTGGGAAAAAATCCAAACGACGCCTTTGGTATCTTGTTCTCTTCTATGTTTCGTGACAAATACACGTTTGCCGAAATTTTCGTTAAAGCGACCCCTCTGATCTTTGCCGCATTGTCTTTCGCGTTTACGTTTAAAGCGAATCTTTACAATATCGGAGCACAGGGACAGTTCTACATTGGCGCTTTGATTGCTACAGCTAGCTCGCTTTTTCTTCAGGGAAGAATGCCGGGACCCTTGGCACTTGTCATTATATTTATGCTCACTCTCATTGGCGGTGGCATCTGGGGATCTTTTATTGGATTTGTGAAAGCAAAGTACAACGCGAATGAATTCCTGGTCAGTATGATGTCCACCTATGTGGCTTTGGCAATCATGAACTATCTACTTAGAACTGTGCTGATGGAAACAAAACATGAATATCCTCAGACCAATGCACTTGATACCCAGGTATGGCTACCTAGTTTCATTCAAGGTACACGGCTTCATATCGGATTTATTCTTGCAGTTGCGGTTGCTATCGGCGTGTGGATTCTCCTCTACAAAACAACTTTGGGTTACCGAATTCGTGTTGTCGGTTACAATTCTGACGCCGCACGAATGTCGGGTATTGATGCCAATCGTCTTTATGTCGTCGCATTTTTCATCAGTGGAGCACTTGCTGCTATGGCCGGGTTTACTGAAGTTAACGGTGTTCAACATATGTTACTCCAGGGCTTTAATCCCGATATCGGCGCGGCAGGATTGGGCATTGCTATTTTGGCAAACGCAAACCCCATCGGCATTATTTTCGCTGCAATCTTGTTCGGTGCACTGAACGTGGGCGGAACAATTATGGGACAGATGTCGGGTATACCTTCCAGCATCATTGAACTCATGCAGGGGTTCGTCATGGTATTTGTTATACTGTCCTACTTTGTCCGTTCAGAATTAGAAACCAGGCGTGCTAAACGCATGTTGGCGGTGGAGAATGATTAATTTATTGACGAGAGCGTTAATGATGAGTACACCATTGCTTTATGGTTCGATTTCCGAGGTGTTTGCTGAACGGTCAGGAATGATGGTTACGGCAATCGAGGGAATCTTCTTGTTGGGTGCATGGGGCGGTTTTGTGGGCACATTTCTTAGTGGGAGTTTATTGATCGGGTTACTTGCCGCGATTTTGGCAGGTGTCGTGACGTCGGCTTTATATGGCTGGATTTGCGTCTATCTGAAGCAAAATCAAATTGTAACAGGAACTGCCATCAACATTCTTGCACTGGGCGTTGTTTCATTTTTTCACAGAGTGATTTTCGGTGTTCCTATTACTCCACTGACAGTTCAGCCGCTTGTAGCGTTGCCGATTCCCATTCTTTCTAAGATCCCGATGGTTGGCCCCGTGCTCTTCAATCAAAATATTCTGACTTACATGATGTACCTCATTGTTCCAGTCGCCTATTTCGTCTTATTCAAGACTTCCATCGGACTGACCATACGCTCAGCTGGTGAGAACCCTGAGGCTGTTGACGTCGCAGGCATCAATGTGAATCGAATCCGGTTTGCGATGGTTTTATTGGCGGGTGCTATGGGCGGAATTGCTGGGGCGTTCTACTCTGTTGGATATCTCGGTATGTTTACTATTAATATCATTGGTGGACGGGGCTGGATTGCTTTTGCGATCTGCTTCCTAGGCAATTGGAACCCTAAGGGAGCCTTAATTGGCGCACTTGTGTTTGGGCTCGCGGAGGCTGTTGCGATCTACATGCAATCAAACGGCAGCGCACTGTTTCCCAATGAGCTGTTCATCGCACTTCCCTATATACTGACAATCGTACTGACAGTTACCAGAAAGTCGTTCAACGTACCGGCAAGACTTGGTGTACCGTACAGCAAAGAAAACTAACTCTCTTCACTGTGAATGAGTGATTAGAGTAACCCAGAACTATGTGAGCATGGGAGAACATAACCGTGTTATGCCTTTTCATGCTTTTTCTTTGCTCTTTTATGAGCATTATATGAATATTACTTATGAACTAACACAATGTGATTTTAGAGATGGAGCAGGTATATTAACAAAATATGTCGAAATAATAAGAGAAATAGTAGATATGGAGGGCGAATATTTGAAGAAAGAGATGCAGCACAAACGAGAAGGCTTTTCGAGCAGCATAGGTGTTATCGCTGCTGTACTTGGTTCCGCGGTTGGACTGGGTAACATTTGGAAGTTCCCTTATGTCACGGGAGCCAATGGCGGGGCAGCCTTTATCCTGGTTTATTTACTCTGTCTTGCCTTAGTAGGGATACCCGTGATGTTATCAGAGCATCTGATTGGCCGTCATACGAAAGCAAATGCAGTGGGCGCTTTCAAAGTATTGCAACCCCGGCGTCCCTGGTTTTTAGTCGGAGGAGCCGGTGTATTGAGCGCATTTCTTATTATGGCCTACTACACAACGGTTGCCGGTTGGGTTTATGCTTATATTTTTAAAGCAACTGGCGGTGCGCTTCTAACGGCAAACCCAGAAGATACTTCCCGTGTTTTCAAAACACTCGTGTCAGGGGTCGGTGAACCTTTGTTTTGGCAAATTCTTGTTTTGCTGGTAACAGGGACAATTATTATGGCTGGCGTGACCAAAGGGATTGAACGAGTTACAAAGCTCCTCATGCCGCTACTCTTTATACTCCTCTTAATTATTGATATTCGGTCCTTAACACTCCCGGGTGCAGGCGCGGGTCTTTCATTTTTGTTCAAACCGGATTTTTCTAAAATATCGGTCGGCGTACTCTTAGCTGCGCTAGGTTTAGCTTTTTTCAAGCTGAGTGTGGGTATGGGCGCCATGATTACCTATGGTAGTTATATCGACAAAAACGAGAATTTACCCAAAATGGCGATTAAAGTCGCCCTGGCGGATACCTTAGTTTCGCTGATGGCGGGTATCGCTATTTTCCCAGCGGTATTCGCATTTGGTGTTAAGCCGGATGCTGGTCCACAGTTGCTGTTCATTACCATACCGGCCGTCTTTAATTCTATGCCCTTTGGCAGAGCTTTTATGGCCTTATTCTTTGTTCTCACAGCCATCGCAGCGACCGGTGCTATGCTATCGTTGCTGGAAGTTCAAGTTGCCTATTTAACAGAGCAGTTTCGATGGACCAGACGAAAAGCGACCTTAATTACGATCCTGGCTATTGGTTCTCTTGGGTCAACCGCCACGCTCTCGAATAGTATTTTTGCCAACGTTACTGTATTTGGTAAGACATTCTTTGATTTCTTCGATTTCACAACGACCAATATTTTACTACCCGTTGGTGGCATCTTCATAGCACTCTTTGTGGGTTGGCAGTGGGGATATGCCAACGTAAAACGAGAAATGTCCAATGAAGGAAAGTTAGCGAATGATGGGTTGGTTCGTATTTATATGGTCTTGATCAAATACGTGGTTCCAGTCGCGATTACCGTCGTGCTTTTGGTGGGCCTAAAAATTATTTCCTTTAAATAGGTAATCGTTTAGAGAAGTTTATACGTTGTACCTTAATATGAATAGACCCAAAAGAAAATTTTAGGATTTCTATTCAGTCTAAAAGGTATTTAGCATTTTTCGCAGAATTAAGTCGAATGAGAGTAATTGACAGTGAAATTGGATAGGTGAGAATTCATGCGTTTGGTAAACACACGTTATGTTGCAGAAGGATCAGTCTTAGCACGTCCTGTGATAAACTCTTCCGGTATGGTTTTATTACAGGCAGGGATTCGCGTGACGGCTTCGTATATTGAAAGTTTAGTGGCCCTGGGCTATGATGTCCTATTTATTCAGGATGACCGACTAGAAGACGTTGAATTTCATATGTCTATTACTGGACAAACTCGCGAAGCGGCGTATAAGACCATGGAAAACGTGAGTAAGTTTATCGAGTGTGGTAATGAAAGTTCGTTAAAGGTCAGTAAGGTCCGAGTGACCATTCAGGAAATGCTTAATGATCTGTTATTTAGTGCCGATATTCTGGGTAACTTAACGGAAATTCAGGGATATGATGACTATACCTTTCATCATTCTGTGAATACAACCATTATAGGTCTTGTCTTGGGGCTTGCATCAGGGTATTCCAATCATAAATTGCTTGAATTTGGTATGGGCGTTCTCATGCATGACATCGGGAAAATTAGGGTTCCGGAAGCGATTCTCAATAAAAAGACGCCTCTGACAAGCGCGGAATTTAAAGAGATCAGGAAACATCCAACTTATGGGTTTGAAATTCTGCGCAAGAATAATGACTTCAGTTTGCTCTCCGCACATGTTGCCTTCCAACACCACGAAAGATGGGATGGATCCGGTTATCCGAGAGGGCTTAAAGGAACCGAAATTCATGAGTTCGGAAGACTCGCGGCAATTGCTGACGTGTATGAAGCTCTGACTAGTAAACGCGTTTATAGGAAGGCCATAGAACCGAATGCGGCCTACGAGTTTATTGTCTCCCAATGTAATACGCATTTTGATCCTCAAGTTCTAGAGGTTTTCAAAAGACATATTGCTGTCTATCCTTCCGGTTCGGGAATCCAATTGAGTAATGGACAAAGAGGAAATGTTGTGAAGCAAAATCACGCTTTTCCCAATCGCCCTTTAGTCAGGGTATTTTATCAAAATGATGAACCTCTCAGTGCTGCAGTCGATTATAATTTAGCTGATTTCCCCTCGCTGATGATCGTCGCAGTCGATAATCGGTAAAATAGTGAAAAACTTGCTTCAGGAGGAGTTTTTCACTCGATCTGAAGTAAGTTAAACTTATACAGGGGCAAAACGGCACTAAGACTCCCACTTATGTGAAGTGGGAGTCTTAGTGCCGTTTTGGTGGTTAGCCATATAAATAGACTGCTTTAAATGAATGACCAACTATAGTGCTGTGGTCGATTTTGTAAACAGTGATTTGAATTCCGAGATTTTTTGGACGGGGCGCTGACAGGTAAAGTTTTGGCAAAGATAGGCCGTAACATGACTTGGATCAACAGGGTAATCCTTGGTCCAGGGAATCAGATCTGAGAGGTTTCCTTCCTGGTAAAGAACGGAAGAATATGGACGGAATTCGGAAAAGAAGATTTGCCGCATTTCAGGAAGCTCATCAGCTTCAAGTGACCCGGCCAGAATCAATTCCTGACTCGGATGAAGAGCAAATTGTATGGCTTGGAGAAAGGCTGTATAGCCTGAAGGATGTTCCTCAAGAACTGGGCGAAACGAGAGAAGTTGTTGTTCGGCTTTCTTCTCCCAGCGTTCATCCCCAGTAAGGCGCGTAAGCCGAAGTAGGTTGAGGGCGGTGATCGAGTTACCAGAAGGTAGGGCTCCATCATAACTTTCTTTCGGACGGAAGAGAAGCTCTTCGGCATCTGATCCGGTCAGAAAGTATCCTCCGCTTTCTTCGTCCGCAAACAGCCGCTCTAGTTCTTCTTGGAGGTGGAGCGCAGTTTTCAGATATTGTGGTTTACCACTAGCGGAGTAAAGCTCTAGCAGCCCCCCAATGAAAAAGGCATAATCGTCTAAGTACCCAGGGTAAGCCGCATCCCCTTCGCGGTAACGAGCCAAGAGCCGACCATCCTGCCGCACAAGGTGAGTGAGAACGAAATCTGCAGCCTTGGCTGCGGCATCCAAATACGCCTCTTGTCCGAGCACTTGTGCTCCTTTCGCCAAGGCCGCGATCATAAGCCCGTTCCAAGCTGTTAAAATTTTATCGTCCTTATGTGGGTGGATTCGTTTCTCACGTGCGACAAATAGGCTTTGGCGGGCGCTTTCCAAGGAACTCAAGACCTCATCTTTGGTCTGGGCATTGTCGTGGGCGATTTGATCGATTGCTCCAAGTAACAGATTGGGATTATTCTTTCCTTCAAAGTTACCCTTAGCGGAGATATCATAAACCGCGCAGTACTTTGTGGCAGTTTCCTTGTCCAGTACGGCTTCAATTTGATCGGGAGTCCAGACATGGAATTTCCCTTCGACTCCTTCAGCGTCGGCATCTTCCGCGGAATAAAAACTACCTTCTGGTGAGGTCATGTCTCGAAGGACATAGGTGAAGATTTCCATCGCTTTTTGGGCATCCTCTTGACGGTGCTCAACCTGATAGCTTTCTAAATACGTTAAGGAAAGCAGGGCATTATCATAGAGCATTTTTTCGAAGTGAGGAATTAACCACTTTTCGTCCGTACTGTATCTCGCAAACCCAAACCCAATATGATCATAAA
>Ga0209123_1003807_pt1 | contig 10913 bp, 8 predicted proteins | sample BarGraIncu00431A_FD_184500 | JGI IMG/M metagenome (GOLD analysis project Ga0209123, IMG submission 184500) | Arctic peat soil microbial communities from Barrow, Alaska, USA - Barrow Graham LP Incubations 004-31A (SPAdes) (version 2) | ecosystem: Environmental > Terrestrial > Soil > Wetlands >...
GCAGTCGGACCCTGGTGCGACGGCCTGGCGCGCGAGCAGGTCGTGGTCGATCACCGTGGCGCCGAGCTCCGCCAGGCGCGCCGCAGCGGTCGACTTGCCCGAGGCGATCCCGCCGGTCAGCCCGATGCGCAGCATGCGAGCGAGACTAGCCGCCGCGTCGACCACGGTGTGAAGCGGTTCGGGCCGGCCACCCGAAGGTGACCGGCCCGAACCAGACGACAGCTGAGCGCGGCTCAGGCGCCGGTCAACTTCTCCCGCAGTGCGGCCAATGCCTCGTCCGAGGCGAGCGTGCCCTCAGCCGGCTCGACCGGAGCCGAGCTATAGGTGCTGCTCGGCGCGGCATCGGCGGCAGGCGCGTTCGCCGCTTCGGTGTCTGCCTTGGCGGCCTCGGCGACCTGCTTGCGGTGGGCTTCCCAACGGGTGTGAGCGAGGGCGTACTGCGCCTCCCAGGCCTCTCGTTGCGTCTCGAAGCCCTCGAGCCACTCGTTCGTCTCGGAGTCGAAGCCCTCGGGGTACTTGTAGTTCCCCTTCTCGTCGTACTCGGCGGCCATTCCGTACATCGCCGGGTCGAAGTCCTCGCTCTCGGGGTCGACGCCCTCGTTCGCCTGCTTGAGCGAGAGGGAGATGCGGCGACGGTCCAGGTCGATGTCGATGACCTTGACGAAAGCGTCGTCGCCGACCTGGACGACCTGCTCCGGGACCTCGACGTGGCGGACAGCCAGCTCCGAGATGTGGACGAGGCCCTCGATGCCGTCCTCGACGCGCACGAACGCGCCGAACGGGACAAGCTTGGTGACCTTGCCCGGCACGACCTGACCGATCGCGTGGGTCCGGGCGAACGCCTGCCACGGGTCTTCCTGCGTCGCCTTCAGCGACAGGGAGACGCGCTCCCGGTCGAAGTCGACGTCGAGCACCTCGACGGTGACCTCCTGGCCGACCTCCACGATCTCGCTCGGGTGGTCGATGTGCTTCCAGGACAGCTCGGAGACGTGCACCAGGCCGTCCACGCCGCCGAGGTCCACGAACGCGCCGAAGTTGACGATCGAGGAGACCACACCGGGGCGCACCTGGCCCTTCTGCAGGGTCTGCAGGAAGGTCGAGCGGACCTCGGACTGGGTCTGCTCGAGGAAGGCGCGGCGGGACAGCACGACGTTGTTGCGGTTCTTGTCGAGCTCGATGATCTTCGCCTCGATCTCCTTGCCGATGTACGGCAGCAGGTCGCGGACGCGCCGCATCTCGACGAGGGACGCGGGCAGGAAGCCGCGCAGACCGATGTCCAGGATCAGGCCGCCCTTGACGACCTCGATGACGGTACCGGTGACGACGCCGTCCTCTTCCTTGATCTTCTCGATCGTGCCCCAGGCGCGCTCGTACTGGGCGCGCTTCTTTGACAGGATCAGGCGCCCTTCCTTGTCCTCCTTCTGGAGCACCAGGGCCTCGATCGCGTCACCGACCTTGACGACGTCACCCGGGTCGACGTCGTGCTTGATGGACAGCTCGCGAGAGGGGATCACACCCTCGGTCTTGTAGCCGATGTCGAGGAGGACCTCGTCGCGGTCGACCTTGACCACGGTCCCCTCGACGATGTCGCCGTCATTGAAGTACTTGATGGTGGCGTCGATGGCGGCGAGAAAATCTTCCTCTGAGCCGATGTCGTTGATGGCGACCTGAGGTGCCGTCGACTTCGAGGGGGTAGTGATGGTCATAGAGGTAGGTGCTCCGATGCGGACAGAAAGTAGGGCGGACAGGACAATTGATGCGCAGACGTGGCGCACCGCCGATCATCCTACCCATCCGTCCGAGCCGGTGCCAAAGCGCCTTCGTCAGGCCAGAGCGTGCGCCACCATGAGCAGCTCCGTCGGCACCGCCTTGACCTTCCCGGCCACGTCGCTGAGCGGGATCAGGACGACCTCGTCGCCGCGCAGCGCCGTCATCACGCCCGACTCGCCCCGAGACACCGCATCCATCGCCGCGACCCCGAACCGTGAACCCAGGATCCGGTCGGTCGGCGTCGGCGCCCCGCCCCGCTGGACGTGACCGAGGACGGTCACTCTCGTCTCAAACCCGGTCCGCGCGCCTATCTCCGCGGCCACCCGCTCGCCGATGGCGCCGGCGACGATCGAGCCGAACGGGCCCAACGGCGCCTCGTACGACATCGAGGTCCCCTCCGCCGGGATCGCACCCTCGGCGACCACGATGATCGAGAAGCTCGCGTGAGCGCGGTGCCGGTGCTTGAGGAACTTCACGATCTTCTCGATGTCGAACGGCTCCTCCGGTGCGAGCACGAGCTCGGCACCTCCGGCGATCCCCGCATTCAGTGCGATCCAGCCGGCGTGGCGGCCCATCACCTCGACGACCATCACCCGGTTGTGGCTCTCCGCCGTCGTGTGCACGCGGTCGATCGCCTCGGTCGCGATGTTCACCGCGGTGTGGAAGCCGATCGAGAGATCGGTCCCCCACACGTCGTTGTCGATCGTCTTCGGGATCCCGACGATCTTGGTGCCCGACTTCGCCACCTCGCTCGCGGCCTGCAGGGTGCCGTCGCCGCCGATGCAGATGAGGGCCTCGATGCGTTCCGCCTCGAGGGTCGCGCGGACCGCATCGAGACCGCCGTCCTCCTCGTGCGGGTGGAACCGGGCCGTGCCGAGCAACGTCCCGCCGACCGGGAGCACGTTGCGGATGTCATCACGCGTGAGCGGCAGGACATCGCCGTCGGCGACGCCCTTCCAGCCGTTCCGGAAGCCGATGATCGAGTGGCCGTACTCACCGATACCGTGCTTCACCACCGCCCGGATGGCCGCGTTCAGCCCAGGGCAGTCCCCACCGCCAGTCAACAGTCCGACGCGCACGCTCGGCTCCCCTCACTCTCGGTCCTCGGTCGACCCGCGTCCTTGCGTGCACCGGCGACCACCCTAGCCAGTCTGCCGCTCCCCACCGGGGACCGTGGTCCCAGGCCGCCGGCAGCGCGGATGAACCGGCCACAATGGGGTCATGGACTCCGACGACGCGACCACAGCGGCCTTCGCCGAGGTGCCCGACGACGAGGCGCGTGGCACCGGGCGCCGCTGGTGGGACGCTCACGCCGAGGAGTACCTCGAGGAGCACGGCGCGTTCCTGGGACCCGCGGACTTCCTCTGGTGCCCCGAAGGCCTGCGGGAGTCGGACGCGCGACTTCTCGGCGATGTCCGGGGCCGGACCGTGCTCGAGATCGGCTCCGGCGCGGCCCAGTGCAGTCGCTGGCTGGAGGGCGCCGGTGCCCGCGTGATCGCAACCGACGTCTCGGCAGCGATGCTCGCCGCCTCGCGCCACCTCGACCACGCGCTCGCCACCTCGGTCCCGTGCTTGCAGGCGGACGCTCGACGGCTACCGCTGGCGAACGCGTCGGTCGATCTCGCGTTCACCGCCTACGGCGCGATCCCGTTCGTGGCGGAGGCCGACGCGGTCCACACGGAAGTTGCCCGGGTCGTGCGTCCGGGCGGTCGGTGGGTCTTCTCGGTCACGCACCCGATCCGCTGGGCCTTCCCCGACGATCCGAGCGAGAGCGGTCTGACCGTGTCGCACTCCTACTTCGACCGCACGCCGTACATCGAACGAGATCAAGAAGGCCAGCTCGTGTATGCGGAGTATCACCGCACGATCGGGGACCACATCGCGGAGATCATCGGGGCCGGATGGGTGCTCGATCGGGTGATCGAGCCGGACTGGTCCGCCGGGCCGGACGACACCTGGGGCGGCTGGAGCGCCGTGCGAGGCGAGCGGATCCCCGGGACGGCGATCTTCGTCACGCACAAGCCGGACTAGTGCCCGGCCTCGTGCCAGCTGCGACCCGCGCCCACCGAGACATCGAGCGCGACGGAGAGGTCCGCCGCCGCCCCCATCTCCTTCCGCACCAGGCGCTCGACCTTCTCGCGCTCCCCCGGCGCTACCTCGATGACAAGCTCGTCGTGCACCTGGAGCAGCATTCGCGAGCCCAGACCTGCTGACGTGAGCGCACGGTCGACGCCCAGCATCGCCACCTTGATGATGTCCGCGGCGCTGCCCTGCATGGGGGCGTTGAGCGCCATCCGCTCCGCCATGTCCCGGCGCTGCCGGTTGTCACTCGTCAGATCGGGCAGGTAGCGGCGTCGGCCGAGGATCGTCTCGGTGTACCCGGTCTTCCGAGCCTCCTCGACGACGCCGGCCAGGTAGTCCCGCACGCCACCGAACCTCGCGAAGTAGTCGTCCATCAGGGCGTTCGCCTCGGACACGCCGATCTTGAGCTGCCTGGACAGGCCGAAGGCAGAGAGTCCGTAGGCGAGTCCGTAGCTCATCGCCTTGATCTTCGAGCGCATCTGCGACGTCACCTTGTCGGCCGGGATGCCGAAGACTCGCGAGGCCACGTAGCGGTGCAGGTCCTCGCCCGAGCGGAATGCCTCGATCAGGGCCTGGTCACCGGACAGGTGCGCCATCAGGCGCATCTCGATCTGGCTGTAGTCCGCCGTCAGCAGCGTCTCGAAGCCCGCACCGACCACGAAGGCCTGGCGGATCCGGCGGCCGTCCTCGGTGCGGATCGGGATGTTCTGCAGGTTCGGGTCCGTCGACGACAACCGGCCGGTGGCCGCGATCGTCTGGTTGAAGGTCGTGTGGATCCGGCCGTCGCCGGCGATCGACCGGAGCAGACCCTCGACGGTCTGCCGGAGTCGGATCGCATCGCGGTGCGCGAGCAGGTGAGCCAGGAACGGGTGCTCCGTCCGCTCGAACAGCTCGGTGAGGGCTCCCGCGTCGGTTGTGTGCCCGGTCTTGATCCGCTTCGTCTTCGGCATGCCGAGCTCGTCGAACAGCACGTCCTGAAGCTGCTTCGGGGAACCGAGGTTCACCTCGTGGCCGATCACCTGGTACGCCTCGGCGGCCGCCTTGTCGACCTCGCCGCCGAAGTACTTCTCGAGTCCGCGCAGGTAATCCTCATCGACGGCGATCCCGGCCCGCTCCATCCGGCCGAGGGCATCCACCAGCGGCAGCTCGACGTCGCGCAGCAGGGCCTCCCCGTTGCGGTCCGCCAGCGCGCCGGCCAGCACGTCGGCCAGCTCGACCACGGCCGCGGCGCGCAGTGCGGCGGCCGAGTCCGCGGCCTTCTCGTCGAGAGCGAGGTCCAACGTCGCCTGGCCGTCATGCCCGGCCTCCTCGACCCTGAGGTCACGGTGCAGGTAACGCGCGGTGAGATCGCCCAGGTCGTACCCACGCTGGTCCGGGTGGCAGAGGTAGGCGGCGAGCTGGGTGTCCATCCGGACGCCCGCGAGCGCCCAGCCCCGGGCGCCGAGCTCGTGCCACGCGCTCTTGGCGCCATGGAGCGCCTTGGCGGCCGCTGGGTCCGCCAGCCACGCGCCGAGCGCCGCGTCGTCGTCATCGGAGAGCTCGGTGAGGTCGATGGCCAGGGCCGCGCCCCGTCCGTCGGCGATCGCGACCGCCCACGCGTCCGGTTCTGCGGGTGCGCCGCGCCCCGTCACGTCCAGCCCGAGCACCAGCGAGCCACGCTCGGCCAGCCACGCCCGCACCGAGGTGGCCGAGGAGCGTGCCACCTGGAGCTCGAACCCCGCGGCTCCCTCCGCGCCGTCGGGGACCATCGCGAGCAGCCTCTCCCGCAAGGTCTTGAACTGAAGCGCGTCGAAGACCCGGTGGACTGCCTCGCGGTCCCACGGGCGTGCCTCGAGGTCGTCGAGACCGACCGGGAGCGTCATGTCGGTCACCAGGGCGTTCAGGTGACGGTTGAGTACTACCTGGTCGAGGTTCGCCCGCAGGCTCTCGCCGGCCTTCCCGGGGATCTCGGCCGCGGCCGCGAGCACGCCGTCCAGGTCGCCGTACTGCTGGATCCATTTCGCCGCTGTCTTCGGCCCGACGCCGGGGACGCCCGGCAGGTTGTCGCTCGTCTCCCCCACCAGCGCAGCGAGGTCCGGGTAGCGGGCCGGGGCGAGCCCGTACTTCTCCTCGACGGCCGCGGGCGTCATGCGCACCAGGTCGGAGACGCCCTTGCGTGGGTACAGGACGGTCACCAGGTTCGTGACGAGCTGGAACGTGTCCCGGTCGCCCGAGCAGATCAGTACCTCCATCCCGGCGTCGTGGGCGCGGGTCGACAGGGTCGCGATGATGTCGTCCGCCTCGAAGGACTCCTGCTCGACCGAAGTGATGCGCAGAGCGTCGAGCACCTCCTTGATGAGCGGGATCTGGCCCTTGAATTCCTCGGGCGTGGCCTCGCGGGTGCCTTTGTAGGCCGCGTACTGCTCGGTGCGGAAAGTGGTGCGGCCGATGTCGAACGCGACCGCGATGTGGGTCGGCACCTCCTCGCGGAGCAGCGTCGTGAGCATCGCGATGAAGCCGTAGACGGCGTTCGTCGGCTCCCCGGTGCTGGTCCGGAAGTTGTCCACCGGGAGGCCGAAGAAGGCTCGGAACGCCATCGAGTGGCCGTCGATCAAGAGGAGGCGGGGTCGCGCTGCGTCGCTCACGGTGCCAACCTATCCGGCATGACCGACGACGCACTGCTGAGCGGGCTGCCCGCCACCGAACCCGGCACGCTGATGGAACGGATGGGGATCATCCTGCTCGAAGCCCGGATCGAGCGACTGGTCGCGACGATGCCGGTCGCCGGCAACACCCAGCCGTACGGCCTGCTGCACGGCGGCGCGTCGGTGGTCCTCGCCGAGACCCTTGGCTCCTACGGGGCGGCCCTGCACGCGGGTGCCGACCGGGTCGCGGTCGGGCTCGAGGTCAATGCGACGCACCATCGGGCCGTGCGCGAGGGGCTGGTCACCGCGGTCGCGACCCCGGTGCACCTCGGGTCGACGGTGGCGACCTACGAGATCGTCGTGGTCGACGAGTTGGAGAGGCGAGTCTGCACGGCGCGCTTGACGTGCGCCTTGATCGACGACCGCCGCAGCTCGTCGGGGCCGACCTCGACCGGGTCCGAGCCGCGGAGCTGAAGGCCGCTCAGGTCGATCGACCCGCTCTCGGCGCGCACATGACGGCGCCGAGCGATCAGGTCCTCGATCCCCCGGGCTCGGCGCAACGGCGCGGGTGCGGCGTCGAGCTTGCGTCTCAGCGCCGTGCAGGTCGAGACCCGGTGGCCACCAGCCGGCGCGAAACCGAGCTGGGCCAGGAACCGCTGCAGTCCGCGCGAGCCTGGCAGCGGAATGACGCACATGGTCTCCGCGCCGGCGTTCTCGGCAATGCCGACGGCTCCGTCGAGCAGGGCATGGCCGACCCCACGGCGCCGGGCGGTCTCACCCACGTACAAGGAGTCGATGTACAGGTTCGGCTCGTCGGCGAACGGACCCGGCCCGATGACGCGCGCCAGGAGGAAGCCGACCAGGCCCGTCTCGTCCCTCGCCAGCAGCGCGTACCCGCCCGGCGTGCTCAGCAGGACACCGATGTGATGGGCCACCAGCCCGACGTCGGAACTGCACAGCTTCGGCCCGAGGACCGTCTCGTCGCGGGCCTCGACACACAGGGCAGCCAGGGCCGGGAGCTCATCCGGCTGGGCCAGATCGACCTCGATCGCAAGCCGCATGAGTTACCCTCCCGGTGGTCTTGTTGGTCCGACGGTTCACCATCAGACGGTAGACCGACAAGTAACGAACACTACTCGTCGGAAGCGAGCCGTTCGAGTGATGGGGAAGCCGTCAAGCTTCGGCCCCGCCGACCTGCTGGATCACGGCATCCGCGACCTCGCGCATAGTGAGCCGTCGATCCATCGAGGTCTTCTGGATCCAGCGGAAGGACTCCGGTTCGGTCAGGCCCATCTTCGTCATCAGCAGGCCCTTGGCCCGGTCGACCCGCTTGCGCGTCTCGAACCGCTCGGCCAGGTCCGCAACCTCCGACTCGAGCGCCGTGATCTGTGCGTAGCGCGAGATGGCGATCTCGATCGCCGGCAACAGGTCCGCCGGCGTGAACGGCTTGACCACGTAGGCCATCGCGCCGGCGTCACGGGCGCGTTCGACCAGCTCCTGCTGCGAGAACGCGGTGAGCAGCACGACCGGCGCCAGGTGCGCCTTGCCGATCTTCTCGGCCGCGGAGATCCCGTCGAGCACCGGCATCTTCACGTCCATCACGACGACGTCGGGCCGCAGGTCCTGGGCCAGCTCGACCGCCCGCTCACCGTCCCCGGCCTCGCCGACGACGTCATAGCCCGCCTCGCGGAGCGTCTCCACGACATCCATCCGGATCAAGGCCTCATCCTCGGCAACGACCGCTCGGCGCGCCGGCCTGGCGGCGTCGGCTGGTTGCGCCGGAACGTCGGCCGGAGTGGCCCTCGTCAGCGCGCCGCCGAGCACGTCGGCCTGGGGTGTCTCGTCTACGCTGTCCGTCACGCCCGCTAGCCTAATGGCAGTCGCACCGTGCGGCGGATGGACCTGTTCACCGCCGGGCAGTCGTGATCGCCCCGATAGCCCAACCGGCAGAGGCAATCGGCTCAAAACCGATCCAGTGTGGGTTCGAATCCCATTCGGGGCACAAATAGCCCCTGACCTGCGGAAACACTCCGCGGATCGGGGGCCGTCTTGGCCGAGACTCGATCCACCCAACGTTTGCCCATCGCCTTCAAGTCCGGCGAAGCACCAGGTGGGGCCGTTCGGGCGTGGCACGAACCGGCCGACTGGGCGGGTCGCTCGGAGCGCGACAAGCCGGTGACTGGCAAGGTTTCGTCATCGGATCGGGCGTCAGATGGACCCGTCGGACTGCCGTGCGCGCCCCGTTCCACTCGAGCGGAGCTCTCCGGACCGCGTCGTTCTCGGGCCCAAGCTGTTCCAGGATGTCCGAGAAGTCAGGCGCCAGGTGGGTCTTGACGACGTAGTAGCCCTCGGTGATCGCCTCGGAGGTGTGACCCAGCTGCGCGGCGGCCCCCTTCGCGTTCGCCTCACGTTCGATGATTGTGGCGACCGTCTTGCGAAAGGCGTGCGGCGTCACCCACTCCAGGCCAGTGCCTTCGCGTATTGCCCGCCACCGGCGGCGGACGTTGTGGGCGGGGACCCACGTACCGTTGCGGGTCGCGAAGACCGCGTTGTTGCTGTTGGACGGCTCCTGCGTCTGCCGGCGCAGGAGCACCTCGACGGCGAAGCGGGGTAGGTAGACGGTGCGACGACCGGCGGCGGACTTCGTCGCGTCCTGTCGGACGATCCCGTGACCTTTGATCTGGACGAGGGTGCCAGTCACCGCGAGCGTCGGCCGATCTGCGGTGAGGTCGACTTCGGTCCAGCGAAGGGCGAGCACCTCGCCGATGCGAAGCCCGGTCGCGAGGAAGAGGTCGACGATGTCGGCAAGATCCGCGCTGGGCCTGGGTCCCAGCGGCATGCGTCCGTTCTCGTCCGGCCCGGAGCGCCAAAGTCGCACCGCCGCTCGGGCAGTTCGAAGTTGATCCTCATCGAGCCCGCTGATCGTCTCGGCGTAGACGCTCGCCGTCCTGCCGGTCACCCTCGTGGTGTACGGCGGGTTGCGAAACTTCTAGACCCGGCACGTCTTCGGCCCACTGGACCTGCAGGTGCGCCGCAACCGGATCGGCTACGTGGCCTTCCTGCTCGGATACCAGGTGCTGTGCTCGACGGCGTCCCTTGCCGGGGACTCGCAGCACCTCGTCGGGGCGCATCGGCGCCGGAAGTAAACCGGCCATGCGCGGTTGAGCGTGGAGGCCATCTCCGAAGTGGCGATCGGCGGGCTCGAGCGAGTGGGCCGACCGGGTCGGTGACATGCCGACGGCCAGCGGCCCGTCGCGTATCGACCCGGGGCTCAAGGCGATGGGCTCGAAGAGCACTCGTCGTCGAGCCGGGCGGCCTCGTCGGCGGAGACGACGTCCGGAATGGCGGCGCGAAGCCTCCGTGTCGGACCCAGCACCGCCTTGTTCGGGATCGGGTGGATCGAAACCACCGGCTAAATCGTTTCAGAAGCGGCTGTCATCGCGTATGTTCGGCACGTTGCATGGTTCGGATCCACAAGTTGGCTTCGGGCGAGACGCGAGGGCGGTCATGACCAGTACCACACGGATTTCCGACGTTGCGACCGCAGCAGGTGTCTCAGTCGGCACGGTCTCGAACGTGTTGAACAGGCCGCACCTTGTGGCCACCGGCACACGCGAACGCGTCACGGCAGCGATCGCGAAGCTCGGATTCATTCGGAACGAGTCCGCGCGTCAACTCCGAGCCGGCTTCAGCCGCGCCATCGGTCTAGTCGTGATCGACGCTGCCAACCCCTTCTTCTCCGACGTCGCGCGCGGCGTGGAGGACGCCGTTCAAGATTTCGGCGGTGTGGTCCTCCTGGGCAATAGCGCTGGAGAGGAGACACGCGAACGGCGCTACCTCGAGCTCTTCGAGGAACAGCGTGTCCGGGGCGTGCTCGTCGCACCGGTCAGCGATATCGCTCCTCCGCTGGGAGCCCTCACGCGGCTGGGTATCCCGGTCGTCTTCCTGGACCACAACGCGGACAACTCCGCGTACTCGTCGGTCTCGGTGGACGACGTCAACGGCGGCCGAATCGCGGCGGCGCATCTGCTCGCGCAGGGGCACCGGCGGCTCGCGTTCGTGGGCGGTCCATCGAGCCTGCGACAGGTGCGCGACAGGCGTCAGGGTGCCGAGGCCGTTGTGGAGGCCACCGCGGGTGCGATCCTTCTCGCCATCTCCACCCGTGGCCTGACCGCTGCCGCGGGGCGCCAGGCGGCCGAGGACCTGGTGATCCTGCCGTCCGACCACCGTCCTACCGCGGTCTTCGCAGCGAACGATCTGATCGCCATCGGCCTGCTCCAGGGGCTCTCGGCGCACGGGCTGCGCGTCCCGGACGACGTAGCGATCGTCGGCTACGACGACATCGAGTTCGCGGCGACGGCCACGGTGCCGCTGTCCTCGGTCCGCCAACCACGCACCGAGCTCGGGCGCCGCGGCGCTGAGCTGCTCTTCGAGGAG
>Ga0209123_1003808_pt1 | contig 10909 bp, 7 predicted proteins | sample BarGraIncu00431A_FD_184500 | JGI IMG/M metagenome (GOLD analysis project Ga0209123, IMG submission 184500) | Arctic peat soil microbial communities from Barrow, Alaska, USA - Barrow Graham LP Incubations 004-31A (SPAdes) (version 2) | ecosystem: Environmental > Terrestrial > Soil > Wetlands >...
CAGAAAAATCAAATGAATTACAACGAATTGCAGTTGAGGAATCAAGACTAGGGATACCAATGCTTTTTGGCTTGGATGTAATCCATGGATACAGAACTATATTTCCAATTCCATTGGCAGAAGCTTGTAGCTGGGAGCCAGGGCTTATGAAAAAATCTGCACAAATAGCTGCTAAAGAAGCTTCAGCAGCTGGTATTCATTGGACTTTTGCACCAATGGTTGATATATCTAGAGATCCACGTTGGGGTAGAGTGGCAGAAGGTGCCGGAGAAGATACTTATTTAGCAAGTGTTATTGCCACTGCAAGAGTTGAAGGTTTTCAAGGTGAGGATTTATCTAATCCTGAGAGCATTCTTGCCTGCGCTAAGCATTTTGCTGCTTACGGTGGAGCGGTAGGGGGAAGAGACTACAATACAGTAGATATGTCACTTCAAACTCTACATGATGTGTACCTTCCACCATTTGAAGCTGCTTCTAATGCCGGTGTGGGAACCTTTATGAGCGCTTTTAATGATTTGAATGGGGTACCTTGTACTGCTAATAAGTATCTTTTGACTGATATTTTAAGAAGTAAATTTGGGTTTAATGGATTTGTTGTAAGTGATGCAAATTCTATTCCTGAATGTGTTATTCATGGACATTCAAAGGATAGTAAAGAAGCAAGTAGTAAAGCATTATTAGCAGGATTAGACATGGATATGAGTCAGGGTACTTACAGAGAAAATCTACCTGAACAGATTAGTAATGGTACTATTTCAGAAAAGGTACTAGATGAAGCAGTAAGACGAGTATTGCGAGTAAAGTTTCAATTGGGACTTTTTGAAAATCCATATAGAAGCGATGTTAAGAAAGAAATGAAAACCCTTCTTACAAATGAGCATATTGAAGCTGCAAGGGAGATGGCACGTCGGTCCATAGTGCTTTTAAAGAACGATAATAATGTGCTTCCACTTAAGAAGAGCCTTAAAAAAATCGCCGTTATCGGTCCTTTGGCGGATAATGCGGAGGAAATGCTTGGAACCTGGGCATTAACAGGTAAAGCTGAAGAGGTAGTTACTATTCTTTCAGGTATAGAAGCGACTGTAGATAAAGGTTGTGAAATTTTATATGCTAAAGGCTGTGAAGTAGCAGGTGATGAAGATAGGGATTTTAATGAGGCTATAAAAATTGCAAATCAGGCTGAGGTTATAATAGCAGTGGTAGGTGAAACCACAAGTATGAGCGGTGAGGCCTCAAGCCGTATTGATCTTGATTTACCTGGAAGACAAGAAGAATTACTAAAAGCATTACATCAGACAGGTAAGCCAGTTATTGTAATACTTATTAATGGAAGACCATTATCCATACCTTGGGTTTCAGAGAATGTATCCTCAATAGTAGAAGCATGGCAATTAGGTACTCAGAGTGGAAATGCTATAGCTGATGTAATATTTGGTGATTATAATCCAAGTGGTAAACTAGTAACAACTTTTCCATATTCAGTTGGACAAGTACCTATATATTATAATCATCCAAGAACAGGTAGACCTGCAAGCCAAGTGAAATTTACATCAAGATATGTAGATGGACCCTTTGAACCCTTATATCCATTTGGATTTGGATTGAGTTATACTGCATTTAAATACGAAAACCTTATTATATCAACTTCAAAAATTACAAAAGAAGAAGTTTTAATTATTAGTGTTGATGTAACTAACACAGGGGAAATGCTAGGAGAAGAAATTATCCAACTTTATATATCAGACATTGTAGCAAGCAGAGTAAGACCGGTTAAAGAGCTTAAAGGATTTAATAAAGTGTTGCTTAAGCCTGGGGAATGTAAAACTATAAGTATTGAACTTCAGGGTAATAGTATTGGATTCCATAATGAAAATTTGGAGTATATGGTTGAGCCTGGTTTGTTTAAAGTATATGTTGGACCTAATTCAAAGGAAGGTATCGAAGGAGAGTTTAGTGTTATAGAGGCTAAGTAGAGTTGCACATTCACTTTTGGGGGAGAATTGGAATACTCGTGATTTCCTTAAAGTTTTGGAATAAAATAGTGGCAATACGAGCTATATGTGAATAAAACAAATAAAAAGTCAAAAATGATACGTAAGGTTTTTGACTTTATATTTTTATTTTACAAATTAGAATATAAAATTAGTCATTAATAAATTTAATTAGGTGTAATTAATAGAATGGCTGAGAACGTTTAATGAGATATACTATGATTAGTAAGAAAACTTACAAATATAATTATCAAATGGATAACCATTAAAGCTATTAAAAAGATAAATATTAATGAAAGAGGGGCAAGTTTATGAAATTAGGTTTTATTAGTGCAATACTTGGTGAATTAAGTTTTGAGGAATTAGTAGATTTTACAGCTGAAAATGGATTAGAGTGCCTTGAAGTTGCATGTTGGCCTAAAGGAAAAGCTGATAGAAGATATGCAGGAGTATGCCATATTGATGTAAATACTTTAAATGACGAAAAAGCTAATTATATTAAGGCGTATTGCGAAAAAAGAGGTGTTGAGATATCAGCTTTAGCATATTATCCTAATACTATGGATGCTGATTTAGAAAAAAGAAAAAAGTATATTGATCATTTATATAAGTTAATTGATGCAGCTAGTAAACTAGATGTTAATATGATTACCACTTTTGTAGGACGGGTGCCCTCTAAAACGGTAGAAGAAAATTTAGAAATTGTCAAAGAGGTTTGGCCTCCAATAGTAAAATATGCAGAGGGAAAAGGTGTGAGGATTGCAATTGAAAATTGTCCAATGTTGTTTTCAGATAATGAATGGCCCGGTGGACAAAACCTTATGACCTCACCAGCAATTTGGAGAAAAGTTTTTAAAATAATAGATAGTCCTAACTTCGGAATTAATTATGACCCATCTCATTTTGTATGGCAGCAAATTGATTATATTAAGCCGCTATATGAATTCAAGGATAAGATTTTCCATGTACACTATAAAGATATAAAAGTATATAAAAGCAAACTAGAAGACGTTGGAATTATGGCAACACCATTAGAATATATGACACCTAAGCTACCAGGACTTGGCGATGTTAATTGGGGGAAATATGTTTCTGCTCTAACTGATATAGGGTACAAGGGATATACATGCATTGAGGTTGAAGATAAAGCTTTTGAAGGTTCAGTTGAAGATGCAAAGAAAGCTGTAATTTTAAGTGCAAAATATCTAAGACAATTTGTAATATAAAGAGGAGGACGTGAATATGAACGTTAAACTAGGGATTTTAGGATTTGGTGGCATGGGTAAATGGCATGAGGAGAATGCTAGAAGAGTTGAACAAATAGAAATTATAGCAAGTTGCGATATTAAAGAAGAAAAAAGAAAAGAATCAGAAGCTAGAGGAGTAAAGTCTTATGAATTTGTAGATGATTTTTTAGCAAATTCCGATATTAATACAGTACTGATTACAGTCCCAAACCATTTACACAAAGAAATGGCAATAAAAGCTGCTAGAGCTGGGAAAAATATTATATGCGAAAAGCCAGCAGCACTGAATTTAAAAGAACTTGATGAGATGACACAAGTTGCAAAAGAAAACAATGTAATTTTCACAGTGCACCAGAATAGAAGATGGGATAAAGATCTTCAAATAGTAAAAAAAGCATATGACGAAGGAATGCTAGGCGAAATATATACTATTGAATCAAAATTACACACTGCTAATGGTCGTATACATGAGTGGCATTTATATAAAAAGTACGGTGGCGGTATGATGTATGACTGGGGTGTACATTTAATAGACCAATTTTTATTTATGGTAGATTCAAAAGTAATAAGTGTCTTTGCAGACATAAAAAGTATTATTAATGATGAAGTAGATGATTATTTTAAGATTATTTTAAAGTTTGAAAATGGCATTACGGCGCATGCTGAATTAGGAACATATTTTCTGAAATATCAACCAAGATGGTTAGTAGCAGGTAATCGTGGGACAATGGTAATCAATACTTTTGCTTGTGATGGTGAAATAATGAGAACTAGTCAACTACTAGATAAATTACCAGCAGCTATTGCAGAAACAGAGGCTGGACCTACAAGACAATTTGCTCCGGCACCAGCAGGAGTCTTATATTCTGATCCATTACCAGAGGTTAAAACCCAATGGACTGACTTTTATAAAAATTTTGTTCAAGTATTAAATGGAAAAGAAGAATTAAAAATTAAGATCCCAGAAGTGAGAAGAGTTTTAGCCTTAATGGAAGCAGCATTTAAATCTAGTGAAACAAATAAATCAGTAGAGTTTGAATAAATTAATATAAAAAATAGGACAAACATTAGGAAATTATGATGTGATTTAATAAGTATAAATATAATAAAGAGGAGATTGAAAAACATGAAGGTATTAGGGATTTCATTTGGTAAAAAGATGGCGAACAATGACATTTTAGTAAAAGAGGCATTATTTGGAGCTAAAGAAGCAGGTGCTGAGGTTGAATTTGTTAACACAGTTAATATGAAAATTGGACGTTGCACTGGTTGTGGAGTATGTAGTACAAGATTTCAAAAGGGTGAAGATACACAATGTATAATAAAAGATGATTTTCAAGAATTAGAAGAAAAAATTCTTAATGCAGACGCAATAATTTTAGCGGCTCCAGTATATGTACTAGAACCAGTTGGACAATTCAAGGATTTTATTGATAGATTTGGACCTCGTCATGACCTAGCAGCGACCAAAGGTGAACAAGATAAACGTATCGCAAGAGGCGAAGTAGACAATTTAGTAGATCCAAGATACTTTAAAAATTTATATGTTGGATATATTTCAGTTGGTGGCGCTCACACTAAAAATTGGGTTTCATTAGGAATGCCTACTATGCACCTTTTTGGAATGTCGTCGGCTATGAAAGTTGTTGGAGAGGTTGATGTATATGATTTGGGTAGGTCAGGAAGCCCTGTATTAAATAAAGATTTAATTGCAAATGTAAATACTTTAGGAGTTAAGGTTGCACAAGCTATTGGTAGACCAAATGAGGAAATTGAATGGTACGGAGAAAAAGGAACTTGTCCAGTTTGTCATCAAAATTTAATTACATTAAATGGTACAACTACTGTAGAATGTCCTGTTTGTGGAATCGAAGGTAAATTAGAAGTAAACGGAGAAAAAGTTAATGTAACTTTTTCAAAGCAGCAGCAAGAGCGTGCAAGGGGAACATTTGTAGGACTTCAAGAACATTACTTAGAAATTCAAGGTTTTGGTGCTATAGCAGGACCAAAAATCAAAGCAGCGCAGGATATATTACCTGGATTATTGCAAAGATATAAAGATTTCGATAAGTTAACAAAATAAATTAAAAAGCAGTAAAGAGTGAAAACTTTTTACTGCTTTTTAATTTTAATCTATAATAATATGCTGTATAATTTATAGTTAGAAAGCAAAAAAGTATGGGGGTTATTATGTGGCAGAAGTTGGATTAAGTAGAGAAAAGATAGTTACATATGATATAACGGTTAATCAGAAAATTGAGCTTCATTTACATCAAGAAATTGAATTAATTTATGTATTAGAGGGTGAAATGGAATTAAAAATTGAAACAGATATATTTCATTTAAAACAAGATGATATTGTTGTTGTTAATGCTAATAAGAGACATAGTTATAAGTGCTCAGAGAATATTCTTATGTCAAGTTGTTATATTTCATTTCAAAAATTAAGCGATTTTCTTGGTACCAATTTAATATTATTTTGGTGTAATTCAACTATTGATAAAGATGACTCATATCAAGAAGTAAGAAAAATATTAAAAACAATATTTAATCATTATTTAAACAGAAAAGGAGAAGAGGATTTTTACGAATATAGTTTATTTTATCAATTATTGAATCTGTTAACAAACAGTTTTCTAATTCGTAACGCAGATGAGAGATTTCATAATATGACTAGCAAATATGATGATAGGATTAACGAGATTACTAACTATATTCGAGGAAATTATAATAAAGCAATAAGTCTTAATGATCTTGCAGATCAGTTACATTTATCTAATGCCTATTTATCAAGATATTTAAAGAAACAATTAGGTATGAACTTTATAGAATATTTAAATAATATTAGATTACATCATGCATTAGAGGACTTAATATACACTAATACAACTATTACTAGAATAGCACTAGATAACGGATTTGCAAATACTGCAGTGTTTAATAAGTTATTTAAAACAACTTATAATATGACTCCATCTGCATATCAAAAAAAGATAAAAGATAGTAACGATAGTATAACAGAAAAAAAAGACGACCAAGTTTATAAGAAAAATATATTATCTAGACTTGATAGTCATTTTGAAGAAAATTCAACCGTGAATAAACTAGATTCCACAAAAGATAACCAATACATAATTGTAAACTCAAACAATAAAAAAAACTATAAAAAAAACTGGAACAAAATGGTCAATATAGGATCGGCAAGTGATTTGCTACATTCTGATTTGCAAGAACATGTGCTCTTATTAAAAAATGATTTAAAATTTGAATATGTAAGAATTTGGGATATATTTGGAGTGGAGATGTATGTAAACGTAGAGGATACAGAAGGAAAGTATAATTTTAATAAAATAGATACAGTTTTAGATTTTCTGGTAAAGAATAAAATAAAGCCATTTATTGAGCTTGGGCAAAAACCTAAGAGAGTTAATAAAACAGCTAGTAAACCAATTATTTTTGATGAAGATTTGCCTCTTTTTTCAAATATTAATGTATGGGAGAACATTTTAAAAGCTTTTGCTGCTCATTTAGTTAAAAGATATAATTGTGATGAGGTTGAGACTTGGTGTTTTGAAATGTGGAAAGATAAAACTAATGATTATGATGATGTCGATTATATTAGTATTTTTAATGTTGGATATAAACAGTTAAAAAAGTATATACCAAAGTGTAAAGTCGGTGGAGCAGGATTTTCTGTAGATTATGGACAAAAGGAATTAATTAAGAATTTTACAAAGTGGAAAGGAGAACTTATACAACCAGATTTTCTATCAGTGTATCTATTTCCTTATTTGCAGGGAAGTGAAAAAGGTGAGAAGTATTCAAAACGCTCTACTGACAAAAATTTTGTGTTAAATCAAACAAAATCTATTAATAAAATATTAAAAGATATGCAATGGAATGAAAAAGAATTATACATTACTGAATGGAATGATACAATATCTAATCGTAATTATACTAATGATAGCTGTTATAAGGGCGCTTATGTAATGAAGACTATTATTGATAATGTGTATGAAGTAAATTTATTAGGATACTGGATTGGGTCTGATTTGTTTTCACAGTTCTATGATTCTAATAGATTGCTAAATGGCGGGGCTGGTCTAATTTCAAAGGATGGAATTAAAAAGCCTCCATTTTATGCCATAGAATTTATGAATAGGATGGGCAGTAGTATTATTGATAAAGGAGAAAATTATATTATAACTGCTGATAATAACAATGGATATTATATAGCATGTCATAATTATAAACATTTTAATTATTACTATTATTTAAAAGAAGAAGATCAAACTAAGGCAAGAGAACAGGATAAAATATTTAACAATAATGATGATTTATGTTTAAACTTTCAAATTAAAAATTTAACTAATGGGCAATATGATGTGAAAACTTATTCAATAAGTAGACAGCATGGAAGTGTTCTGGATGAGTGGATAAAATTAGATGAAAGCGATGACTTAGAAAAAGAGGAAATTGATTATCTAATCCGAAGTTCAACACCTAAATTATCTGTGAAACGATGCAAAGTAGATGAGGAAGTATTAAATATAGAAAGCATATTGACTCCGCATGAATTTAAGCTGATATATATATCCTATAGACATTAATCAAATAAAATAAAGTCAAAAATCAGACATACTGTTTTTGACTTTATTTTTTTATTGTACAAATTAAAATGTAAAACTAGTCAATAATAAATTGAAATACGTGTAATTAATAGAATGTATGAATACGTTTAACAAGTTATAATATTGGTAGTAAGAAAAATGAAATAGCAGGAGGGAAAGAAAAATGAGTAAAATTAGAATAGGTATTATTGGATGTGGAGGTATTGCAAATAACAAGCATTTCCCAGCATTAACATTCCACAAGGAATTATGCGAAATGGTAGCTTTTTGCGATATCGTTGAAGAAAAAGCTGTAAAAGCTGCAAAGGAATTCGGCGCGCCTGGAGCAAAAGTTTACACTGATTATAATGAATTATTGAAGGATAAGTCTATAGAAGTAATTCATGTATTAACACCTAACGTTATGCATAGTCCAATTACAGTAGCTGCATTTGAAGCAGGAAAAAATGTAATGTGTGAAAAACCTATGGCACATACTACGCAGGCAGCACAAGCAATGATTGATGCTTGGAAGAAATCTGGTAAGAAGTTTACAATAGGATATCAAAACAGATTTCGTCAAGAGGTATTATCATTACACGAAGCTTGCGTAAAAGAAGAACTTGGAGATATCTATTTTGCAAAAGCGCATGCACTTAGAAGAAGAGCAGTTCCAACTTGGGGAGTATTCCCAGACAAATCACAACAAGGTGGTGGACCTTTAATAGATATTGGAACACATGCACTTGATATAACTTTATGGATGATGGATAATTATAAACCAGTTTCAGTAACAGGCTCTGTATTTTATAAATTAGGTAAATTAGAAGATGGCCCTGAAGGTAATATGTTTGGACCATGGGACCCAAAAACTTTTGAAGTAGAAGATTCAGCATTTGGTTATATTAAAATGGAAAATGGAGCAACTATCTTTTTAGAATCTTCATGGGCATTAAATGTAACAGAATCTAAGGAAGCAGCTACCACACTTTGTGGAACGAAGGCAGGAGCAGAAATTAAAGCAGGAATGAGTTTTCCAGTAAACGAATTAATATATAATAAAGCGCACAATGGCATGTTAGTAGAAGAAAAAAATTCAGCAGCGGGGATGATTTCATTCTTTGAAGGAAATGCATCTTCCCCAGAGATGGTAGAAGCAAAACAATGGTTAGAAGCTATTAAAAATAATACAGAACCATTAGTAAAACCTGAACAAGCTTTTATGGTAACAAAAATACTTGATTCTATCTATAAATCAGCTGCACTCGGAAAAGAAATTATATTTGAAAATTAGGAGGTCTTAATATGGGATTTGCAATGAGAATTAATTTTGTTGATGTTATATGTGATAATAGTTTGAAAAATATATATGTCAATGGAAAGAAAATGGGATATACATTTGATATTCGCCTAAGTAATTATAGAGGACATTATCTATCGTGTATTGATGAGTTTGAAATTACAGTAGATGGAGAAAAGATTGTTAAGGAAGATTTAACTTTTGGAATTAATGAAAAAGAATTTAATGTATACCAGATGCCTAGTTTGATTACAGAATTTTGGCAATTGATTGAACCGGCACATATTACTGTTTTTAAAGCAGGTGGATTAGTAGCTGGCGAACATGAAATTAAAGTAAACCTAATGCTTCGCGTGCCATATATGCCACTTTCTGCATCAGCAGAAGATACGAATTATATGCCGTTAGACAGTTGTGGCGAAAAGACACTATGCATTGAAAAGGTTTAAGGAGGAGAAAAAATGAGCAATATTAAATTAGGGATAACACTTTATTGTTTTACTAACGAATATGCAAAAGGAACATTAAGCTTGGAAGATTGTGTACGTACAGCGGCTGAATTTGGAGCAGAAGGATATGAAATTGTGGCAACTCAAATGATTCCTTCTTATCCTTATGTAAGTGATGAATTCTTAGGACAAATTCATTCTTTTAAAGAGAAATATGGGATTGGACCTATTTGTTATTCTGCTAACCAAGACAGAGGTATGAGACCTGATCGTAATTTAACAGAAGATGAAATGCTTGCAAATGCACTTATTGATTTGAGAAGTGCTCATAAGATGGGGTGTAAAATAATGAGAGCGCAATATTTGCTTTCACCAAATGCATTAGTTAGATTGGCACCTTATGCAGAAGAGTATAATATTAAAGTTGGAATCGAAATTCATAATCCAGAAACACCTTCTACTAAGACTGTAAAGGATTATATAAAAGCAATTGATAAGTCGGGTTCTAAATTCATTGGATTAATTCCTGATTTTGGATGTTTTGCAACAAGACCAAACAAGCCACATTGGGAGGCTGCATTAGAAAGCGGTGCAAAGCTTGAACATTTAGAATTAGCTTCAAAATGCAGATATGATGGCTTATCTAAGGATGAAGCTAGACAAAAACTTATTGAAGCAGGAGCAACAGGTCCAGTGTTTGGTGCATTAGAAGGTATGTATGGATTTGTTACATTTTACAATGAACCAGACTTAAAAGGACTTAAGGAAATTATGCCATATTGCATTCATTTTCATGGTAAATTTCATTACTTAGATGAAAACTGTCATGAAGCAAGTATTCCTTATAATGAAATTCTACCTGTAATAAAGAATTCAGATTTTGAAGGATATATTATGTCAGAGTATGAAGATCATGTATCAGGACGTGCATATGAAATGACTAAAAAACATCTCATGATGGAAAGAAAGCTATTAGAAAAATAATAAATCACCCCGATTTCATAATTTGCAACTAATAAGATCGGGGTGAAAACAAATAAAGATTATATCTTAAAAAGCTACATACAATGGGGGGGTTATTGAATGCAAAAACTAGAAGATTCAAATAGTAAATCTAAATTTAAGAATAGTGTGGTTTCCACTCAGGACAAACTAACAATGCTAACTAAAATAAGTTATGGAATGGGAGATTTTGCGAGTCAACTTGTATGGACATTTATAGGGTCATATTTAACTATATTTTATACGGATATTGTTGGACTTACACCAGCCATTATTAGTATCATAATGTTAATTGCAAGAATATGGGATG
>Ga0209123_1003809_pt1 | contig 10906 bp, 8 predicted proteins | sample BarGraIncu00431A_FD_184500 | JGI IMG/M metagenome (GOLD analysis project Ga0209123, IMG submission 184500) | Arctic peat soil microbial communities from Barrow, Alaska, USA - Barrow Graham LP Incubations 004-31A (SPAdes) (version 2) | ecosystem: Environmental > Terrestrial > Soil > Wetlands >...
CATAGTACAGGTAGTAGTCAGCGCCGTGCCAAAATTAAGCGGGGTGAGGGAATGGTCTTGAAAATGGGGTGAGGGAACGCTCCTGAAAAATCAGGGTTCAGTGAGGGAACGCTCTTGAAAAATGACACACAGGGAGAGATTCGCAAATGTCTAACATCAGCCTTAATGTAAATGAAGTCTTAAAGGCAAATCCTGACACCGATACCGTCATTGAAGGATTTGCCAGGTTTTTGGGGGTTGATCCCGGCGGGACGGCGCACTTAATGCGCATGGATGACTTTGCGCTCCATCCGCTTCGGGCCCCCTTCAAAGTTCGCTTTAGCCTGCTGATGTCCGAAATAGACCAAGGCCACATCTTTCCCGGTCATGTCTTTGATTGCAATGTGCCGGCGATTCTTGAAGACCTCAGCGAGCTTGCACTCAAAAGATATAAAAAAAACAACCCCATTTTGTCCAAGCTCCTACAAGAGGGCGGAACAGAACTACTCTTTGAACAAGAACGACGCGGCGTGTTGTTTACAAAGGTCGCTAAAGAATATGGAGTGAATAGGCGGACTGTTCGTCGGCTCTATTATCAGTACCTTTGGGGTGGTCAGACCGACTATGCAATAGTTCCACGTTTCGATTCTTGCGGTGCACCTGAACAAGAACAACAAGGTGAAGTGAAAGAAGGGAAGGACGGAGCTAAGAGGCCGTCAAAAAAACGTGGACGTAAACCTAAACATGGTAATGAAAAAAGTGAGTTACCTTTACCAATAGTACGTGAAAATTTGGTGAAAGGAGCTCGTTTGTTTTATTTGCATAGCAATCGATCTTTAAAAGCAGCCTTCAACCTGACAGAGAAGAGGTACTACGTCAAGGGAGGAAGGTTCAAAAAAGAATACGGTACTATGAAGTTAGAAGAGATCCTTGTCCCCCAATCTGAGAGGCCTACAGAACGACAATTTCGACATATTTGTAAGATCCTAGAAGAAAAGGAAGGTAAAAGAATAAATTTGCCCGGCCGGATTCGTCCCCGGAAAGCGGAAAAGATTATAAGAGGGCGTGCCCGGGACGGTGTATTAGGTCCAGGCTACCGATATGAGATCGATGCGACAAAGCTGCAAATTAAGCTTGTTTCGCGCTGGGGGAGAGAGCAAATCGTCGGAAATCCGACTCTTTACGTAGTAATTGATATTTGGTCTGGCTGTTACGTTGGATACGCTCTATCCCTCCACAATGCGAGTTGGGCTCTCGCTGCCAAGGCATTGCTCAATTGCTGGACACCAAAGGAGGAGGTTTTTAAAAACCTCGGCCTAAAATATGACGGAGAGGATTGGCCCTGTCAAAAATTGCCGACTCGCCTGGCAGCAGATAGGGCTGAGCTACTCGCGAATAAGGCAGGCAATGTTCCAAATATCGGCATCATTCCTGAGATAATGCCCCCAATGCGGCCCGACAGAAAGGGCAAAGTGGAGAGTGCAATAAACAGCATCAAACATCGACCGAAAGAGCGCCCAGGTAGTTACCCGAAGAATAGGCAGCGTAGAGAGCCAGATGGCAATGAGACCGCGGCGCTCACACTAGATGAATTGGAAAGAGATATCGTGAATGTAATTATCGGACTTAATAACGATCCTGTGCCATTGGATTACATTCCGCCAGAAATGCTAAAGGAAACCGAGGATGTAACACATATTGGGCTTTATAAGTGGGGGCTTGAAAACAGACCGGGATTTTTTGTTAGTATGACGGTTCAAGATGTTTGTTCCAATTTGATGACAAGCGCTGTCGCCTCACTCAATTCAGCGGGTATATATTATGACAAACAGACGTTTAAATCACCACGTTTGACGAGTGCCGGATATTTTTATGAACCTCAAGGCGAAAATAATATTGAGATTCGATTCGATGAGCACCACTCAGACTATGTGTTGTTTTTCGACAAATTCCAGAAAGAGTGGGTGGCGGCCCTTAACTGCAACGAGGAGGTGCGCCGGTTAAAAATGGCATTCTGGGAATACGAAGATTTCAGAGAAGAGGCAAACAGACTACGTGAGAACGCAAAAAGGGAGAACTTGCACAAAGAGGATGAAAGAAACAAGGAAAATGCCCGTATATACAAAGCAGCAGTTCGGGAAGCTAAGCAGGCGAGGCTAGAGCATCCTAGTCCAAAGGGGAAGAAAAACTCCCGAGCCAACAAGGCATTGGAAGTTGCTGCTAATGATCTTCGGGACGCAAATAATGCGTCTAAATCCTTCATCGCTCTATTAAATAAGGCCAAAAAGTCCAAAGGAACCGTAGATTCTAAGGAACCCAAGATTCCAGAGGACAACCAAGCACCAAATCAGGAACTGTCGGATGCCCAACTCAGTAAGCTATTATGGAGGCAGCATGAAACCTTGGATAGATGACAATCCGACTTACTATAATTATCCAGTCTCCGACCTTGCAAACAACCCCATGGTTGCAGCTCTTAAGCCGCCTCCTGAGAATCGCAAGGAAAGCCTTGAGCGCCTAATCTTAAGGCCAGATTTTGATCCTAGCGAACGTGAACTACCAGCTTATATGCGTCTCCTGATTCCTGACCGTCTGTCATCATTCATGTTCCCTACCGGGCAGCACCGGCATATTCTAAACATAATCTATCCTTTAATCCTAGAGAGTTACCGGCACCGCAATCCGCTTACTGCAGAAGGACAGCGGTTTCTACACGAAGCGGGCGATATGACGGAGATAATAGACCCAGTCACATTATCTCCATTCTACCACCCGTCAAAAATATTTTTTCTGACTGGTCTTTCTGGGATAGGAAAAACTACTTTGATCCACGCGATCATGCGGGCTTTAGGAAAACCGGTAATCAAACATACTGACTTCAGAGGAGAAATAATCACAGAGAGTCAGATTACATACTTAATTCGGAATATTCCCGATCACTGCAGCACCAAAGCGTTATGTAAAAGCTTTGGGTATTATACTGATACATTACTCGGTATATCATTGTACTCAAAATATTTTGGATCTAATAGAGTGACTGAACACGAATGCATTGCAATGTTGAGACACATTATAGCTACTTATCATGTAGGAGCACTTGTTGTTGATAATATTCAAAACATTAAGCTAAAAAGGTCAGGTAGATATGAGCCATTGATAATTCTGATAAATAATTTATGTGAAGAGCTTGGAATTCCCATAATTTTGGTTGGGACATACAGTGCAGTCGATATATTGAGAAAGGATGCCAGCATCGCAAGTCGTTTAACGTCTGGTGGTTATCAAGAACTTCAGCGTCCTGCTAGTGCAAAGGACGATGCCTGGCGTGAGTTTTGCGAGGTCGTCTGGGAGTACCAATGGGTGACAAATCCTAAACCGCTCGATGATGAGGTTGAAACCCTTTATGACTGCAGTCAGGGTATTACTCGGATTATGCTTAATTTATTTATCAAAGCTCAGAAAGAGGCGATTGATTCAAAAAAGGAAAGGGTCGACTCTAAACTTATAAAAAGCGTCTACGAGACAAATTTCGGTGCAATTCACGGGATCGTTGACGCCATTCGTTCAGGGAACACAGCCCAGTATGAGGATCTTTATTTAAATGCATTTACTCATCTGAATGCAGATATTGATCAGAGCAGAATGGAACAAGCGGTAAATAGCAATAAGAGAAACCAGAATCAAAATATAGGGGTCTTTGACGACGTGCAGACAACTAATCAGACACCGAGTCAAAAAAAACAAAAATATGTACAACTTCCTGATGAGCAGTTGATGGGAGCGGTCAAACACGAAGACAATGGCACCCCCATGTCTGATCACCTATCGAAGAACAGGAGGAAATGAGAGGTGAATGAATTTCCGTTCTTTCCTCAGACACCCGTAGGCGAGACTGTCTATTCGACATTTTGTCGCACCATTGCGCGATCGGGTCTACCAGAAAGGCAAATTTTAAGGGAACTCACCGGACAGCCGGAAGGAATTTCGTATTTGTGCTCTCACCCTGGATATTTACTCAACCTATCAACTAATGTCCCGGCTGGGCATCCCTGGCGTGATGTCGGTTATATTTTACGAACTCATACAGGAATACCATACTATTTATATTTTGATCCACCAGGCAAGAGAAACAAGCTGCTGGGGGAAATGGCAACAATGAATTCATCAAGAGCACAAACTGCAAGAATCGGGTTCAGAATTTTAGGATTCAATCCGTTGTCTTGCAATCCGCGTTTCTGCTCATCATGTGCCGAGGAGGACCGGAAAGAAACTGGTTTCACTTATTATCGGCGTGAGCACCAGTTGCCCGGCGTTAGTCTCTGTTGGAAGCATGGAATCTGCCTTGTAAGCAACTGTAATCATTGCAGCCCATATCCTATGTGTAAAGCTTTTAGGATGCCAGGCAAATGCATTTGCCAAAAGAGATTCCCGACCGTTCAGCTCCTTCTAAATCTTCCGACTCAGCGAGAACCACTTCTCTGGCTCGCTAAACAGAGTGCAATAATTGTAAACTCCGCGGGGACGCCTTTGGAAAACGCACGATCGATTCTACGGGTCCAGATAATAGAAAACGGACTTGGGCTAAATGGTCAATTCAACTCTGGGAAGCTTGCCGAAGCTCTTGAAGCCCGTTTCGGGCGCGAAACGCTAGAGTATCTTGAAGTGCCTGTTTGGGTTGATGGGAATATTGCGCCTTGGATACCAAATTTATTTGCTAACTGCAAGATTGTAAAACGAATTTCTCCAATGCTCCTAATGCTCGCCATAGGCACCATATTTGATTCAGTCAACGATTTTGAGGCAGCCACCCAAGAGTCGTTAGATATGTGCGCTTCGCCCAAGGAAGAGGCTCCTTGCCCCCTTAAAGTACTATTAGCTCGCGAACGTATCAGAAATTTTATCGCTAACAACCCTAACGCTACCCGCACACTAATCATACGCAAAATGCATAGAACGTATGAATATTTGCTAAAAAATGACAAAGTTTGGCTTTGGTCGCAGGTTCCTTCTCGGCACGGCCAAAACCTTCGAATTGGCAAAAGGAAGAAGAGGAAAGCTAAGGACTATTCAAATCTTGATAAGAAAATGGCTGAGGATAGCGATCGAGCTTTTGATGACATTTATGGCACGAAATCCAAGCCTATTTGGGCAACAAAAACTCCTGTACTGAGAAAAATGAATTTGTTGCACAGTAAACTCTTTGTCCAAGGCAAACTCCCTCTGACACAGAAGATTCTGGATGGGCGCTGTGAGTCGATAGACGAATATAGAGTTCGCCTGATAAGATGGGCCATTACAAAATTGGCATCTGAAAATGAGACAATTTCTCTAGGTAAAATTTACTCTTTAACATGCTTGCAATTTGATATATTAAAAAAAAATAGCGACATGATTCGGGAAATGATTGAGCATCTCGGATTATCGTTTTCTAAACGGTCGTGATTTGACAGTAATAGGTCAGAGTGACAATAAGGCAGCTAGGTGCGTTATATGCTACATCGGTGATTGCGTCAATTTATTCAAAAGCTCTTGGGGGAATAATGCGTCACTTTCCATTCTTTCCAAAACCCGAAAGGGGCGAGACGATCTACTCCCTAATTTGCCGCTGCGTTGCGCGATCCGGACTTCATTATACTCATATTCTTATGGAACTTACCGGACAGACCCACATGCGAAACCTTCTAAACGCTCTCCCTGGTTACATAGCACATCTTTCGTCAAGCATACCAAACGGACACCCTTGGTGCGATGGTCGCCAAATTGCGAAATCGAATACAGCATTACCATATTTTCTTTATTTTTCGTCAGGAGAAGAGCGTGAGTGTCTGATTGAAGAACTAGCTTCAAATGATTCAACGAATAGACTATCGCCTAGCCTCGGCTTGCCACACTACAGATGCGGCGCTTCGCCATGTCACCCACGTTACTGCACCACATGCGTCGATCACGACAGACAAAAATACGGGTTTTCCTATTTTCGGCGTGAGCACCAGTTGCCTGGTATTGTTTTTTGCTGGAGGCACGGCACCGTGCTGTCACATGGCTGTACCTGCTGTGGCCCCTACCCCATTGCAGGAAAGGCGTTTTGCATGCCTGGCAAATGCCGATGCTCCAATGGGGCCACGCCACTACCTGCCCATCAGCAGCTGCCTACCAAATCGGATCCCCTGAAATGGTTGGCCGATCAAGCTGCCCATATGGTCAACTCCAATGGATGCACCAGTGGTAGCATCCGGAAAACTCTGCGTGCACTGGCTATTGAAAGAGGCTTCGCCCGGGGAGCGCATCTGGAATACGGTCAACTCGCCAAAGCCATCGAAGAGCGGTTCGGAGACGAGGTCCTAAAATGGATGGCCGCAGCTGCCACTGCAGAGGGACGGCCAGCAGCATGGGTGAGCCGCCTCCTCCAAGGAAGCTTGGACGGCCAGAGGCGAAGCCCGGCAGTACTTTTTCAGCTAGTCATTGGAACCATGTTCGAGTCCGTCGAATCATTCGAGGAAGCTATTGGTGTTCCAAAGCTACACGATGTAGAATCTATGTCATCCATTCAAGGCCCGTCTTTGGACTTTGTGGAACCAAGCACGGTTGGGCAAGTCAGCTATTATCTGCAAAAGGGCGATATGACTTTGGAAGAAATATCAAAGTCTCTTGGCATCTCACGCTGTAGTGTAATTGCAGAAGTCCGCCGGCAAGGCTCGCGTCTTCCACTCTGCTCGCGGATTAAAAAGGAACTGGGCGAGGGACTGATCGTTACCTTGCAAAACGAATTGCGACGCGGTGTTGAAAAAATGGAGATCTGTTGTCAACATAACTGCAGCATCTGGGATCTAAACTTGATCCAACTGGATGAACCAGGTCTGTATGATGCTCACAGTCAGGCCGCCAGGGTTCGCACGCGCAATGAAAATCGCTGCCGCCTGCATGATTTTCTTGCCTGTATGCCTGACGCCACACGATCAGAGGTCAAAAATGAAATCCCTGGCGTTTACGAATACCTTGTCAACCATGATTCGGACTGGTTTTGGTTGCAAGTACCTTCTCAAAGGTATAACCCTTCAAATTTTAAGCAAAGGCAGGCTAGGGACTGGTCAAGTTTAGACCAAGAAATGGCTCTGAAGGTGAGTTTGGCTTTTGATGATATGCTCGGAATCGAGTCCAAGCCCGTCTGGGCAACGCAAAAAGCGATTCTTACACGAGTAGACTTTCTAATGAAATACGAGAACAACCCTTGCAGGTTTCCGACGGTTACAAGTGTCCTGGCCCAGCGGGTAGAATCGCGAGCCGCCTTTATCATTCGCCGACTGTTGTGGGCTGTCACGCAATTGAGGGACAATGACGTGCCAATATCCGTTAACAGACTTCGCCGTATAGCCGCCTTACCCGCCCAGACGGTCAGAGACCATAGACAGCTAGTGATCGATCTTGCTCTGCAATTGGGTGCTGAAATCGATGGCCAGTCTTTTTTCCATTAGGCGCAGTCCTGAATGATTATAACTGATATTCATCACCCTGGCATACCAAACAGGATCAAACAATGAAAATACTGTGGCTGACTGACATACACCTTGATTATCTCCTCCCAAGAGAGCGCAGGCATTTCCTGCAAAGCCTAGGGTTGATAAAGCCTGAAATTGTCCTTGTGGGCGGAGATATCAGCAGAGCTGGTCTCCTGGACAATGACCTGCGGGCGATCGGGAAGGCGGCCAATGCACCTGTGTATTTTGTCTTGGGAAATCACGACTTTTTCGGCTCGTCCTTTGGCTCCGTTTATGAACAGACATACAGGCTTGTTAAGGGGACAATCGGCCTTCACTGGCTGGAACACACAAGCCACATCAATTTCGCTGAGGGTGTCGCCTTAATAGGGCACGGCTGCTGGGGGGACGCTGGCGTTGGTAGCTATTGGAATTCGGAACTGGTGCGGGACATGCCGGACTTTCGCGAGATTGCCGACTTCAAGAATATGAACCGGCACGACCGTCTTCTTTTCCTGAAGCAGTTGGGTGCTGACGCCGCCAGGCATCTCCAGGAATCGTGTTGCGACGCTGCAAAACGACACCGACATGTAATCGTCCTCACCCACGTGCCCCCGTTCCCCCAGACGAGCCTCCACGACGGCAAGATGAGCGAAACCGGTCTGCCATTTTTCTGCTGCTTGGTGGCTGGCAAGGTGTTGCGGGAAGTCGCGAAGACCTTCGATAAGGTCCAGTTCACTGTGCTGTCAGGCCATTCGCACCAGGAAGCACGAGTTCAGATACTGCCGAATCTTGATGCGATTGTACAAGGGGCGCAGAACCACAAACCAACCAGCCGAATCTTGCGCCTTGAGAATGAAATTCTCGTTGACGAGGGAATTCCGGTGTGAACCGGCATACAATTCTAACCCAGGATCGGCGCCGAACCCTGACCCATCTCAGGTTTAATAGACTGAATTGCAATTTGGTCAAATATTTGGGTGGGGCAAGCAGTGTGCCGATTGCATGTCAGAATTCGAGTCTGATTCACCTAACAGGTGCTCCGGAGATTGTCGAACAGGGTACCGGATATGGACCGGAGAGACTGGAGGAAAAAGCGCCGTTGAGCGGAGGCCCCAGTGGAACGTATAACAATACCTTACATGACGGAATGGACGAAAAAACACTCATGCATGCCTTGACTTGGGCAATTGATGGTGCTCAGTACCACGATCAATTACCCTGTCGCAAGGACGGTTCTGGTGGCCTATGGCAGCTGGATTGCCGCAACGACTGGTTTGCGAAACTAACCCGAAAGGGTGAAACGCTGCATATCGGTGAGCCTCCCGCCGAGCACGATACACTGGAAGTCTGGCATCGTTATTGCCGCGAACCACTTGATGCCATCAAACCGTGGCTCTTATATCGCTTCTCGCCAAGGGTAACCAAATCTCGGTTGGTTATGAATGACAAATAGGTCAAATGGGACGCCGACGAGGGGCAACTTGATCCACATCCGGATTTCTGATCTCACCGGAGAACTTGCTGAGTTCGCCGCTAAACTGGCCGAAAAACCCGGACCTAAACGGCCACTCTGAGGCGACAACTATCCTGACACAGGGTTCCCGATCTTTGGCGTTCTACGGGGGCAATTGCCAAAACTAGCCTTCATCCATCCCAACCATGCAGGGCTTGCAGGCGTTTTTTGTATACATTGTATGGCCCTCCCTAAAAAACTGCGTAATTTCGTCTCTCTAACTAGTCGAACCTGAAAAAGTCGGAAATCAAGCTCCAACAGGCCTGATTTTGCCACCGAATATCTGAAGTAGGGTCAACAGGTCCATACCGCCTGCCTTGAACCGCTCTTTGAAAAGCCACAAAAGGAAAGCTCTGAGGAGCTTCCTGATGTTGAAGCCGCAACCGGCCAGGATGGCGTTGATTTTGTCGCCATCTTGGCCCTTCAGAAAGTTGCGTCCCATCCGGTGATCTTGCTTGGCGTGGCCGATGATCGGCTCAATGCCGCTTCGTCTTCGGTACCACTTCCACTCACTGGGTTTCATGCTCTTCTTTTTCTTGTTTGCCAGGTGGATCGTGGTGTCCTTCAACATCGCTCCTGCTCCTTTGTAGCCTTTGTCGCAGTAGGCGTGCTTAGGCCGCCACCCGGTAATTTCTTGGGCTTGGTCTAGTGACTCCGCCAGGGTGTGGCCATCGTAAGGATTGCCATGAAGAGCTTGGGCGCCAACGATCCAGCTATCTTCAGAGGTACTGACCAGGGAGACCTTGCATCCGAACTCGTACTTCTTATGGACCTTGCCTTTAGAAATGCACTCCACTTCAGGGGCTTGCATGCTGTAGAGCTTGTCGCTGTCGTTACGTTTCTGGTTGAAGATACGACTAGCCCGCTCAAGCATGGTGGCTAAAAGACCGCTCGGTTCCGTGCACTTACGCTTGATGTCACGGATCACCCGGCCAAGATACAGACGAAGCTTCCGTTGTTCACGCCTGGCCCGTTTCGACTGACGTGCGTGGCTGTAACGCCCCTGCATGATCAAGGCTTGCTTGCCCAATCGCTCGTAACTCTGGCGGAGGTCAATGCCAAGTCGCTTCGCCAGTTTGACCAGAATGCGACGGGCCTTGTGATAGAGCCGGGAATCAGTCGGGAAAGCGATAGCCTTCTCCTGGACCGTGGTATCGACGTTTACCCGCTCAAGGTGCTTCTCGGTCAGGTATTCCTTTTTCTTCGCGGTTTCGATCGTGACCTGGAGAAGCTTCTCCATCCCTTTGGGACCAATTCGCTTCCTCCACTTGATCAGAGACGTCGGATCAAGCGGGAAGTGATGCTGGAAGTACTCACAACCACAGAAGTATTGCCAGTACGGGTTCTCAAGGAAGCGCTCAACCACGGCCTCACCACTCACATTGTAGGCATGCTTGAGGTAGTGGAGACCGACAAGGAGCCGGATCGGGAGACCAGGACGGCCGACGTTTTCGACGTACAAGGAACCGAACTCATTGTCAAAGAATGACCAGTCAATTGAATCTGCCAGACGGTACTGAGGATGCTGGCTGTTCAGGATCTGGTCTAGCCGGGAACGGAAGAGGTCGCCCTGCTGTGAAATGCCCGATTTTGGCTTCATGAATCACCAGAAATTGAGAGGGTAAGTTCAATTTTTGGCGATTTTATCATACAGTAGACGCTAATTAAACCATTAAATTCAAACTGTTACACTTTTTCCGGGACGACTAACTACGACATCTCTCGCCTTGGAAGGATTGACCTGCGGAGGATTCGAATCAGTCTCAGGGTGCCGAAGGTTGCCAAGCGGGTCGAAGGTTGCCAAGCGGGTCGAAGGTTGCCAAGCCGGTCGAAGGTTGCCAAGCCGGTCGAAGGTTGCCAAGCCGGTCGAAGGTTGCCAAGCCGGTCGAAGGTTGCCAAGCCGGTCGAAGGTTGCCAAGCCGGTCGAAGGTTGCCA
>Ga0209123_1003811_pt1 | contig 10897 bp, 8 predicted proteins | sample BarGraIncu00431A_FD_184500 | JGI IMG/M metagenome (GOLD analysis project Ga0209123, IMG submission 184500) | Arctic peat soil microbial communities from Barrow, Alaska, USA - Barrow Graham LP Incubations 004-31A (SPAdes) (version 2) | ecosystem: Environmental > Terrestrial > Soil > Wetlands >...
AGCTTATCAAAGCCAACGCGCGCGGGTTCCGCAACTTCACGAACTACCGGGCAAGGATTCTGTTTCATTGTGGAAAGCTGAACTTGGCGATGGCCTAGGAAATTCACAGTGAATTCAACGAAGCTCCCAAAAAATAAGGCTCTGTTGGCGTTTGGAAATGCATCGTATGTAATTTGCCAATCCGGCAGGCATGAGCCTCAAAAGTCAAAATGCCAACTCCGTTGTTGACTTTCGCTTTTATCTGCGTAAAAGTGAACCTTGCCACCGACAACCGACGTAAGCACTTGGAACTCGTGGTTCCTGAAAGGCCAGCAGAAATGCTGGCCTTTCTCTTTTCTTTGCGAGCTTGCTATTTCCGAAGCAGTGGTTAATGTCGATCCTGCTTACGTTGGAATTAGTTTTCGGTGATCCGCAGTGGGCGGACGGAGCGGCTTAAAAAGACCTAGGCGACGAAGCTGGATATTTCCGGCTCGGGCAGGCGCATCAAAAAGTAGCGAGCTTGGGGACTGTGCAAAGCTACACCCGTGGTTGGAGATGAGGACGGGGCACAGGCGCGGCGGATTGCGTTGGGATTAATTTCCCACTTTGTCATCAGAGACTCGGTCGCCCGGGTCCTCGGCTGGTGGACGGTAGTATGGTCCATTAGAGAAGCCTTCGTTGGAAGCGCGCTGCGTTTTTGCATTTAGCGCGCTTCTCGGGAAGGCTTCTCTGGTCCCGGTGTGCGGAAGAACGGAAAACGCCTAACGGCAAGGGGTGAACTGGATAGGAAGAGCTGCTAAGTAAGATAGAAAAGCGACTGGCCAACTAGAGAGAACCAAGCGGAGCGGGCTTAAGGCATAAATGGTTACGCCATGCATGGAGTGGGCACTGCGTCTCCGGCTAGTGGGCAACTCGCATATGCAAAAAATAAAATGGGAGGCGCGATGTCTAGTTGCCCCTGTTTGCCGTGAACAACGCTTTGACGCGCCCGTCAAGCTCCGGGTTCTCGTCGAAGAGCTTGTCGGATCGCGACAGGATCAGCGCCCACCGGACCGGATCGGCATGGGCATCCCGCACGAACGCTTCGGCGCCGCGCTTGACCGCGTCGACCAGCGTCTCGACGTGGACGACACGGACCTTGGGCTTGGCGATGCGATCCATCGCCGAAAGCAAAGCCGCCGGATCGGCGACGCCCCACGCATACATGATGGCTCGAGCCTCCCCTTTGCGAGTCATGCTCGACTCAAAATTATTGCCATGCACGTGAGCGCAGCGCGCGGAATATAGATCGCTGGAGGAGCACTGCGAAAATCCCAGGGCTATGACGTAGCGGTCAGCCCACGCCGTGAACTGCTTGCGGTCCACGTCTTGCTTGGCCTCGGGCCGCGCGAGCCAAGCGAGGAAGTCGATGGCGGAATAGACCAGTATCAACGCTGGCATGCGCAAGCCATGGCCCAAGCAAAGGTCGATGGCCTTGAAATGGTTGTCGAGATTCTTTCGCAGCGGCATATGGTCCATATGCTCCATCTTAAAGTTAAAGGCCCCAGCCGCCAATCATTGACTCTCATAGACTTCGGCCCAGCTCGAGTCCCTTCTCCCAAGGCGAGCGGGGCCTGGGTATGGACTTTGCCGTCGGCTTGGGTGTTGGGAGCGTGGTGGCGGCGACCGTCCTGGTTCGGAGAATCTCGGCCTCGAATTGACGCAAAGCGTCGGCGAGTTGGAGGTAGCCCCAGTCTTCGGCTAAATCCGCTGGCTTGCGACCCTTGTTGTCCAGGGCGCCAATGTCGGCGCCTGCCCCAGCGAGGATGACGGTCATCGCGTTGTTGCCGCGCATGGCGGCCATGTGAAGCGCGGTCAACCCGCGTGGATTGCGCGCTTCAAGCGATGCCCCGGCGTCGATGAGGAACTCGGCCGCCTTCTCCTTGCCCGCATTGGCGGCTCGTTGAAGGGCGGTCACGTTGTTGATCTCGGTCTCCATGTCGGCGCCCATGTCGAGCTGCTTCTGGATTTCGGCGATGTCTCCGGTATTGATCCCCTTGGCCATGTCCATGGCCAGACGCTTTCCGCCCTCGATTTCTGTGGCGATACCTTTACCTCGCGAAGTAGCCGCCGCGCCGCTCTTTCCGCCGCGTCCACGCTTGGAATTTTTTTCTTCCGCATTGCGCCTCGCGTTCAGTAATGCCGATAGGTCGAGGATCAAGCCGTTCACGACGACAGGCTCGGCGGCTTGCGGCGGAGCGGCGGCGGGACGCTCTGCCGCTGGCGTCGCAACGGGCTCAGCTGTGGGGACTGTCGCCGCTTTCGCCACCTTCGGCTCTGGCGTCTGTGGCGTCGGGACTTGAAGCTTCTCGGAGACCATGCGCGCGTCGGCGCGGATGGATGCCCGCTGCGCCCAACGCTGGCGGGCGTCTTGGCTCACGAACATATGGCAATCGTTCTTGTGGCGGGTGGCCCCGACGTAGGCGAGGCCTAGGTCGGCGACTTGGCTGCCTTCGGCGACGGCATAGACGTTTGTCGCCGTTGAGCCTTGGCTCTTGTGATAGCTGTGGGCGTATCCAAGGGCGAAGGTCGAATAGTCGGCGGTCTCCCAGCGCAGCAGCCTACCGTCCTCGGTGCGGGCGGTGATTTGTAGCGACCCCTCGCGGGCCTGGCGGATGTCCTCGATCAGGGCCGCCGTGCCGTTCTTGGGCGATGCGGGGCGGTTGGTCTCGATGTTGACCATTCCGGCTTGCTTGCCCGCGTTTTGCAGAAAAAGGATCTTCTCGCCGACGGCCAGCTCTTGGCGAAAGGCGGCGCCGTCCTTGGTCGTCAGCTCGGCTTCGAATTCTTCGCCAAGTTGCCCGGCATCCTTGCGGGCGCAGCGAATCGCGTCATTGAGCTCGCCCACGGTTTCGACCAGCTCGGCGAGCACCATCTTGCCCAAGGGCGCGGAGTCGTCCTTGATCCAGCGTTCGGCGAGCAACGCGATGATGTCTTCCGGGTTGGCGGCGGTGGTCAGACGCCCCTCTTTATCGATGAGGTCCAAGGCCTCGGCCGCCTTGCCCTCGCGAAAGAGCTTGCCGATGTAACCGCCTACGGCCAGCGCGTTCATCTGGCGGCGGTTCTCGGTGATGCTGGCCATGCCTGCGGCATTGATGGCGGCTTGAAAACCTCCCCGCATGCCGATGGCCGCGAGCTGCGAGCGGTCGCCCACGCACACCAATTTGGCTCCGGCATTCTTGGCATGGGCTACCAGTTTGGCGTAAGTTGGCGAGGCCAGCATGCCGCATTCGTCGATGACAAGAACAGTCTTGTCGTCGAGCTTCTGACGCCCATTGGCAATGTCCAACAATAGGCGGGCGCAGGTGTCGGCTTCGCCCAAACTCATGGCCAGAGCCTCGGCGGCCTTGCCGGTGGGGGCGGCTCCGATCACGCGCAGGCCCGATTCCTTCCAAGCTGTGGCGGCGACCTCCATGAGCGTGCTCTTGCCTGTGCCCGCTTCGCCCTCGATGTTGGAGAGCATGCCGGGACCGCTGACGATGTGGCGGGCGGCGACCCGCTGCTCGTCGGTCAGCTTGTGGCCCGTTTTAGCCTCCCATTTGGACTCGGCGCGAGCGCAGGCCTCGACGCCGATGGGCTCCAAAGGCTGGGCGGCGCCTCGCTCCTTGAATTGGGCAACCATGACCCGTTCGAGCTTGATGCATTCGTGGGTAGTGAATTGGCGGCCAAATCCGTTGTCTTCCTGGATGGGGACTAGCCTGCTCTCGAACGTATTCACAACGTTGCGGATGCTTTCCAAGGTTTGCCCGCGCATCGCGCGTGCGGCGGCGAAGGCGATGTCGTGCTCGCCCAAGATGCCGTTGCCATCGATGGCGCTTTCCGAGAGGAGGACGAATTCGTCGAGGACCCTTTTCTCGACCACCGCGCGCGCCTCGATAGGTAGGGCGGCCTTGTCGAGGGCGGCGTGGAACGCCTCAAAGTCTAGCCCCAGGGCCTTGGCCTTCTCGTCCCAAAGTTCCCGCATCTGCGCGCGCGTGAATTTTTTTTCGTCGCGGGTCGCGAGAGCTGCGGCGTTTTTTGCCTTGACGGACTTATTGACTCCTTTGGCGTCGAGGGCGTTGGCGATGTCGGCGGCGCGCTCGGAGAAGCCCGCCATCTGCTCGGGAGTTGCGAGGTCCGGGATGGTGGCGACGGCGTATCGGGTCTTGGTTCTGGTGTCGGTGCTCTCGCGTTCTTCGAACGCGACGGCCCGACCCTTGAGGGCGTATTGGCGGGCGAGCTCGCTTTGGTAGAGCTGTCCAAGGTAGGCCTTGGATCGCATGACGGGGCCGACATCGATGGCGCAGGTCTTGCCGCCGGGCATGACGCCTACATTGAAAAGAAATCCATGTCCATGCTTGTGGGGATCTCCCGAGCGGCTGTCATCGTGTTCAAAGATTTGCATGGCAATCTTGACTGGGCCTTCGTGGCCCGCGTATTTCGGGCGGACCAGCCGCTCTATTTCCGAGACGACGACCTTCCAAGCCTCCTGCCGGGCCGCGTAGTAGTCGCGTTTTTGGTCGCCGGTTCCGAAGGCGTGGATCAGCGAAAAGTCCTTCGGGTCGTCCATGGTGATGTCCCAGCCCTGGCGGTGGTCGGCGCCGGAGTTGCGGGATAGGCGCTCGCCGGTGACGGCGTGAAAGCCCTCGGCCAGTCGCGAGGTGGCCTTCGGGTCGAACCCGCCATCGGCCGACAGGCCCAACGCCCACAGCCCCGAACCCAAGGCCCACACACCCAAAGCGTCCTTGCTGTGGTAGTCGGTGAAGACAGCCTCGCTTGCTTCGCCTGCCAGATAGGCGAGCTGGTTGCCGCCTCCCTTGGAGCGCGGCTTGAAGGCGACAATTTTCCCAATCACTTCGCCCCCTCGCGACGCTGGCGAATGCGGTCCTGCGCCGCGATGTTCGCCAATGCCAATGCCTTGATGTCCACCTGTTCAAGAAAGTCGAGCTCCTGCGTGAGGGACTTGTCGCCTCCGTTCAAGCGCTCTTGCTCGATGGTGGAGACGTGGCGGAGTTGGCCATGCAAAGGCGCATAGATTTCGTCGGCGACGGCTGCGGGCAATTGGGACAATGGCGTGCGGTCGTTTGCAAATGGGCCGATCCCAAAGGCCTTCGCGTAAGGCGCCACAGGTCCGCGCGCGTATTCAACGGCGTCGAATACCTGAGCCAAAGTGATGCGTTCCAAGAGTCGGCGAGCCAATCTCTCCTCGGTGAATTCGGCAAGACTGGGCAGCCATTCCTCCGTGACATCGTTCATGCCAAAGTCATCGAGCTGCTCGGCCAAGGTGAAAGCGTAAGTATTGACTTCCCGCTCAAGACTGTCGTTTTGCAGCGCGAGGGCTTCGACTTCCGCTTCCGAGATACTCAGTTTGTTGCTCAGTCCATTGACCTTCTCGGCCTTCTTTTCGGCTTGGACGGCCCGTCGATGCTCGTCCACAAGCGTGGCTTTCGCTCGCGAAAGCGAACGCTCGAGCCCATCGGCCCGGTCCTTCTCGGTCTCGACGGCGAAGCGGTGGAGCGCGTAGACGACAAAGCCCGAGCCGACGGCGGTCGCGGCGAGCATGGCGATTTCGGCGGCTCCAAGGGCGATTTCGATCACGGCTTGTCTGGCTCCTTGGCCTCGGGCTTCTTGATGGCAGCCGAAGTCGGCTGCTTCGAGAAGTGGGCGTGGAGCCGGTCGTAGATCGCCTCGCGGACGAATCGAGATCGGTTCATCTTCTGGTCGGCGGCGACGGCGTTGATGGTCGCGAGCTCGGTCTTGGTGATTTTGACGTTGAGCAAGGTGGTTTTGGATTCGGCCATGTCGTCGCCTCCGGAGCGCTTCTTGTTGTTATGTCTTCATATTTGCGCGTGGAATTTCTGAAGTCCAGAGGGTCCGGGTAACGTCCGACGTTTGGTAAGACGCAAGCCGATAGGGGTTCTGTGTATGAAAAAGAAAAGGCTGTTTTGACGATCCGGGCTTTTGCGATGGACTTTGCAATTCGGCATGCGAATGCACGTGGCTTTGTCGCGAGCTGGTCCCCGCTCCATTGGCCCGCATTGGCCTGTTTTTGGCTACCTCCCGAGCGTCGTGAGGGGTGGTAGCCAAACCTTGTTTTTCGGCCTGATCGCGGCTTTGCGTTTGAGCCGTGACGCGACGGTTTTTCACTGCTTTGGAAATTCGAGGTTTGGGTTGGCCCGGTGCATTTGCATTGCATCGCGATCTCGGACCGATGGGCGGCATGGCCTGAGCTGACTGAAAATTTGGCGCGACGGCTGGCTGGCTACGGACGCCAAGTCGCCAATTCTGGATGGAGCCGTTTTAGCCGCGAGCTCATGCAATATTGCGCCATTCGACCGCGACGGACCCTGTCGGGTCCGTCGCGGAGTGGTTTGCTTTTTTCCGATGCGCCGCAAGCGGCGCCTCGGACCTCCTTGAATCATCCAGGTCAAATGCCGACAGCCGCATCGCGTTGACTGACGCGATGGCGTGACGCGGCCCAACCATGAGCTGGCGTTGCGATTTCATGATTGACGACAGACTATTGACTCAGCCTGAGCTATACCGAAAAGTTTGGGGAAGCAAGCGACGAGAATAGGAAATCGTTCACGTATGAGGCTGCTGCGTTGGTCGGTAGCGGAAGTCGTTTTCGCAAATTATTATTTGCGGAAAGCGCTTGCTTCGAGTTGACTTTGCCAATTCGTTTTGATTGTATGTAGTAGTAATTACTACTACATACAACATACAAGGCGGGCGACATGGCGATCACAAAGGACGACATATTCAAGGCGGCTGACGAGATCAAAGCGTCTGGCAACCCGCCGACGTTGGCGGCGATTCGCAAGCGGGTCGGGGGCGGCAGCTTCACGACAATCTCGGAGGCGATCAAAGAATGGCGGGGCCTGAGCGTGCCGTTGGCTCCGATTCAGGAGCCCGCCCCCGATGCGATCACCCATGGCCTCGCGGAGCTTGGTGCGGATATTTGGGCGACGGCCATCGCCATGGCCAACGACAGGCTGGCCAAAGAACGCGCGTCGATGGAGGCCAGTCGCGCCGAATTCGAGGCGGCGAGAAAGGAGGCGACGGAGTTGGCGGACCAACTGTCCGCCGAACTCGACACTGAGCGAGAGAGCTCGGCAGCCGCGATGGCGATGGCGACCGCCGATGCCGCCATGCTGCAAAGCCGCATCGATGCGGCCAAACAGGGAGAGGCGGAGGCGAAATCCCAAGTCCAAGCTCTCGCCTCAAAGCTCGATGAGATGGCGGCGCGCATCGATGATGCCAAGGCTGCCAACGCCCGCGAGGTCGATGCCCGCGCCGTCGAGCAATCCAAACACGACGCCACGCGCCAAAGGCTATCCGACGTTGAGTCCAAGCTTGCCACTGCTATTGCCGAGCTGGCGACGGCTCAGGGCCAAGCGCGAGGCGATGCCGCAGAAGTGGCGGCGATGAGGCCCCGACTAAACCAGGCTGAATCCCAGTCGGCAGTCGCGCAAGCCGTCGCCGAGCAACTCAAGGCACAGGCGTCCGAGCGCGCCGGAGACGTTGGGCGGCTTCACAAACAGATCGCCGACCTCACGGAGGCATTGAAGAACGCAACGGCCGAGTCGGCGTCAAGGGCGAAGAGGGATGCGGGTAAGACCGGAAAAAGCAATCAGGCCCAAGCGGAGAGAGATGCTGGCCCCTCGACACCGAAATCAACCGCCGCGCTGCCGGTCGCATCCGACGCAATGCTCGGCTGCGAGGTGAAACATGTCGATCACCTCTTGCGGGGTTTTGTTGACGATTGACACTAGGCTCTCCCCTTTCCTGCTGGTTCGCTTGCGACCGACGAGATTTCCGTGGCTTCAAGGCCGGCCGCAATCGCCCTGCTCGCATGCGAAAGAACGCCCTCAACATTTTTCCCAAAGGCTTGGTGATCCGCCAGACTTGACCAAGGACGCGCGGCGGCTTCACAAGCTGGCATCCAAAGGATGTCCCATTCGCCGAGACGCTCGATAACCACATCCAGCGGTGTGAACTCCACGCGGCCCGCGACGTAGCCATTCGCATCCAAGTAATAAGGCTCCGCTTCGGCCAAATCGAAGATCGTCGCGAAGGCTTGGCCCTTTTTGATGGCAGCCTGCATGGATGACGAGACCATGCCAGCCTTAAACCAGGCCTTGATGTCTTCCTTGAAATAGCGGATGTGTTGGTTTGTGCCTCCGGTGGCAGGCACCTTGCCCGAAACCCGAATGCCCCCTTGAAAGTAGTCGGGGCCGGTGCCCTTGACGCGCATGCGCTCCAAGGTGGATAGCGAGAAGGTCGTGAAAACCGCCGCCTCGCTGGATTTCAATGGGCGGCCGTCCGGCATGCGGTCGATTCGCTCCCAAGGGTCGAGATCGGCCAAGATGGCGTTATCTGCTGGCATTTTTATTTGTCTCCGTTTTACCGAAGCATAACCAACTAGCAGACAGGCTTTGAATCAGGCTGGTGTCGGCACGATCTTCGCTGCCGCGCCCTTGCTAGGCCTGCCAGGCCTTGGCTTTGGCGGCATGCAGACATGTGGGTCGGGAGCCGCAAGCGGTGGCCAGTCCACCGGCTTCAAGGAGTTGAAAACATTGGGCGCCGTCGAAAGGATGGATTGCTCAATCCGCTCCATCCATGCTCGCAACAGCTCCCACTCGGCCTTGGTGTAAGTTGCCGTCACATTGGGTGCGGTATGGTTGAAAAAGCTCCGCTTGATCGCCTCTGGCACATCCAGCGATGTCATCACCGCGCCAAACGACCGTCGCAGATCATGCCGATTGAGCTTGATGAGGCCCACCTCGTCGCGGATGCGGTCAAGCAAATCTTTCACGTCGGTGTAATGCCCCGTTTTTGAAGTCTTGTTCTTGGCCGGAAACACAAACTTCCGCGACTTGGCGGCGAAGCCCCTACGAACCGCCTCTTCGGCCGCAGAAACTTGCCGACGCTTCAAGAGCTCCACGGCCATGCGGCCGATGGGCATGCGGTGATTGCGCCCGTTCTTGGTGTTGTGGAAGAAGACATAGGGGCCGTATTGCGGATCGTCGTCGAGCCACACGTGGCTGGTGTTCCTGCGAGTCGGCGTGGGTGCCTGGTCCGGCTTGTCGTTGGCGCTCTCCGGCAGCAGTTCGCCCCATACGCATTGGGCGTGCTCTGATTTGCGGCACCCCCAGAGCAACATCAAGATTGCGTAATGGATGCCGGTCTCGTTGTCGTTGGTATTCTTCTTGGCCCAGCACGCTTCCAAGAAAGGCCCAAGGGTTGTGGTTGGCCCTAGCGGGTTGCGTTTGCTTTTTTCTTCGCGCTCGTTGTCCAACTGCTGTTGATCGCGGAATTTCTTGTCGTGGACAAGTATCTCGAATGGGTTGAAGTCCAACGACGGCTGGCGGTTGGCGGCATGGGCGTCGAACTTCTCGCGGTCTATGTTCCAGTTGATGGCTGCGATGGCCCAGCGGAACCGCTGCTCATTGGCCGTCGCAAGCGCCTTGTGCTCGTCGAACTTCTTGACGATCTCGACGGACGTGAAGTCCTTGATCTTGCAGTCGAGCCACTTCCACTCATCGAATCGGCGGACGACCCTGTCGATGACTTTGAGCGTCTCGGGCTTGGCAGGCTTTTGCGTGCGCAGTGTCAAATGCTCGCGATACCGCGCGAACGCCATCCGCAGGGTGAATTCGCTGGCTGCGATCTTTCGAGCTTCCGCGTTCGGATTCTTGCCCGTCTCGACCATCTTCAAGGCCAGGACGGCGGCGCGCCTGCGGGCCTCGTCGATGGTGGCAAAGTCGGAGAAGTTGCCGACCGTGGGCATGATCGAGCGGCCCAACACCTTGCGCCGGATGATGTAGGTCTTCTTGGACGCGATGCGGATGCCAAATCCGGGCGGCGCGGCTTGGTTGCTGTCCCAAATGATGTAGCTGCTCAACGCTGGCTCCAAGGGCTTGCCATCCTTGTCCAACGGGGGATTCGGCTTGAACACGAGCTTGCCGTCCGGGTTGTAGCCGGTGGGCGCTTTGGCGAGGCTCAACCCCTTGATAATCTTGATATCAAGGTCCGCCTTGAACGCTGGTTTGCGCTCTTTCGATTTGTCATCCTGTTTGGTCGCCATCGCTTCACTCCTTGGAGCCGTGTTTCTGTCGCAAAGGGGGACTATCCAATCCACCGCAAACCCTTGTGGAGCCTAGATTCTAGTCCAGCCCCTATCAAAAGGGGACTGAAACCAAAGTCTAGAGGATAATCGATTTGGACAGTCCTCTGGCAGTCCCCATCAGGAGCGGGGAAGTCGGGATAAGTTGAGGACCTTTGCGGGTATTTGAAGGCAGTCGAAACATGGAAGATCGTTGATGTTAAAGGAAAAAATCAAAATAGAAGATATGCCAGAAGAGGCCTCAAAACACACGCCGATGATGGCCCAGTATCTTGGCCTCAAAGCCGACTACCCCGACACCCTGCTGCTGTACCGCATGGGCGATTTCTACGAGCTGTTTTATGCTGACGCCGAGAAAGCGGCCCGACTGCTCAACATCACCTTGACCCAGCGCGGCCAGTCGGCCGGGCAGCCGGTGGTGATGGCGGGCGTGCCCTTTCACTCGATCGACACCTATCTGGCCCGGCTCATCAAACTGGGTGAATCGGTGGCTATTTGCGAGCAGATCGGTGAACCCACGGGCAAAGGGCCGGTGGAGCGCAAGGTGGTGCGCGTAGTCACGCCCGGCACCCTGACCGACATGGAGTTGCTGAGCGACAAAACCGAGTCGCTCCTGCTCTCGGTGCACCAGGGCCCGCGCAACAACTGCGGCCTGGCCTGGCTGAGCGTGACGCAGGGCGAGGTACATCTGGCCGAGTGCAGCCCCGACGAGCTGGCGGAATGGGTGGCGCGCATCAGCCCCGGCGAGCTGATTTTCAGCGCCGGTGCCAC
>Ga0209123_1003813_pt1 | contig 10894 bp, 9 predicted proteins | sample BarGraIncu00431A_FD_184500 | JGI IMG/M metagenome (GOLD analysis project Ga0209123, IMG submission 184500) | Arctic peat soil microbial communities from Barrow, Alaska, USA - Barrow Graham LP Incubations 004-31A (SPAdes) (version 2) | ecosystem: Environmental > Terrestrial > Soil > Wetlands >...
TGAGCAGGACATTCTGGCCAAAAACAACGCTTACGCGCAAGCCAACCGGCAAAACTTGGCTGAGCGCGGCATTTTTGCGCTGAACCTGGTGTCCAGCCCCGGCTCCGGCAAGACCACGCTGCTGTGCAAGACCATTGCCCTGTTGGGCCAGCAAGCCGTGGCCGTGATTGAAGGCGATCAGCAAACCAGTCAGGACGCTGACCGCATTCGCGCCACCGGTGCGCAGGCGATCCAGATCAACACCGGCAAGGGCTGTCATCTGGATGCCCACATGGTCGGGCACGCGATGGAACAACTCAAGCTGGAGGATGAATCCCTGCTGATGATTGAAAACGTGGGCAACCTGGTGTGCCCCGCCACCTTTGATTTGGGTGAAGCACACAAGGTGGTGATTTTGTCGGTCACCGAGGGTGAAGACAAACCCATCAAGTACCCCGACATGTTCCGTGCCGCCAGCCTGATGCTGCTCAACAAGATTGACCTGCTGCCGCATCTGAATTACGACGTGGATGCAGCCATCGGCTTCGCGCGCCGGGTCAATCCTGGTATTCATGTCATTCAGCTCTCGGCCACCAGTGGCGAAGGCATGGACGAGTGGCTGACGTTTCTGCGTGATGGCGTGTCCCAGGCCAGCGCCGCCCGGCAGCAAACAGTGGATGGTCTGAAGGCGCGCATTGCCCATTTGGAAGCGCGGTTGCAGCAGGCGCAGGCTTGACTACTGCGTTGCCACTCGTTGCGCGTCAAATCCGGGTCAGCGGCATTGTTCAGGGGGTCGGATTCAGGCCTTTTGTCTGGCGCCTGGCGCAGGAACTCAAGCTCACCGGCTGGGTGCGCAATGACGCTCAGGGGGTCGAGATTGTTGCCCAGGGCGCTGCGCCCCAAGTTGCCGAACTGTTGCAACGTCTGCGTACGGATGCACCACCGTTGGCGCGAGTTGATGAGGTGCAAGCGCGTGAGGCCATCGTAGAAGACTGGGCCGGTTTCTCCATCATTGACAGCGTCCAGGGCCGCGCCGTCACGGCCATTGGCCCGGATGTTGCCGTCTGCGCCGATTGCCTGAACGAGCTGTTTGACCCCATGAACAGGCGCTGGCGCCATGCTTTCATCACCTGCACGCATTGCGGCCCCCGCTTCACGGTGACCCGCGCCTTGCCTTACGACCGGCCGCAAACCAGCATGGCGGAGTTCCCGCTGTGCCCGGCCTGTGGCGCTGAATACAGGGCAGCGGCTAATCGGCGTTTTCATGCCGAGACCACCTGTTGTCCAAAATGCGGCCCGACTCTGGCGTTGCTTGATGCGCAGCACAAGACGATTGAAGGCGATCCGATTGAACGCACCTTGCACCTGCTGCAAAACGGGAAAATCGTCGCCATCAAGGGGCTTGGCGGTTTTCACCTGGCTTGTGCCGCACGCAACCCAGAGGCGGTGGCGCGGCTGCGGTTCACCAAGAACCGCGAAGAAAAACCCTTTGCCGTGATGCTGGCCAATGTCGCCAGCATTGCGCCTTATGCGCAGGTATCGGATGCAGAGCGTGCTCTGCTGGAAAGCCGCGAGTGCCCCATCGTGCTGCTGCGCGCGCAGCCAGGTGGCGATGCTGCCTTGTGCGGTGTTGCCCCGGGCCTGCTGTGGCTCGGTGTGATGTTGCCCACCACGCCGATCCACTTCTTGCTGTTGCATGAAGCCGCTGGCCGACCTGCAGGCAGCGCCTGGATCAACGAACCGCAAGCCATGGTGTTGGTGATGACCAGCGCCAACCCGGGTGGTGAGCCCATCGTGCGCGATGCGGCTGAAGCGCGCACGCGTCTGGTTGGCATTGCCGACGCCTATCTGGACCACGACCGCGACATCGTGGCGCGCTGCGACGACAGCGTGGTGCGCCCGCTGGGACAGGGAGCGCAATTCATCCGCCGCAGTCGGGGTTACGCGCCTGTCGCCATTCGCTTGCCACACGCTGGGCCATCCGAGCCATCCCGGCCCTGCGTGCTGGCGTTTGGCGCCCATCTCAAAAACACGGTGTGCGTGACCCGTGGCGATGAAGCTTTTTTGTCGCCTCATATTGGCGACCTGGACAACGCGGCAAGCTGTGACTTCCTGGATGAAACGGTGCAGCGCCTATGCGATCTGCAGGGCGTCAAGCCGGAGATCGTCGCGCACGACCTGCACCCCGATGACTACAGCACACGCGCTGCCATTGAATTTGCTGATCGCCATGGGCTGCCCACGCTGGCCGTGCAGCATCACCACGCCCACATTGCCGCCGTGTGTGCCGAGCACGGTTGGCAGGGCCCCGTGTTGGGGCTGGCGCTCGATGGCGTGGGCCTGGGGACCGACGGCAGCGCCTGGGGCGGTGAATTGCTCAAGGTCGATGGGGCGCATTTTGTGCGCCTGGGCCATCTGCGGCCCTTGGCCATGCCGGGTGGCGACAGGTGCGCGCGTGAGCCCTGGCGCATGGCAGCTTCGGTGCTGCATGAGCTGGGCCGCAACGCAGACATCGTGAGACGTTTTCAGGAACCCGGCGCAGATACCGTGGCCACCATGCTGCAGCGCCGTTTCAACAGTCCGCGCACGTCGAGCATGGGCCGCGTGTTTGATGCGGCAGCGAGTTTGCTAGGCCTTTGCTCTTATATGAAATATGAGGCTCAAGCCCCCGTTCTGCTTGAACAGTCTGCTACACTTTTTATAGAAGACCATGGCTGGCCTGCCGCCATGACTGAAGGCTGGACGGTCAGTGACCAAGGCCAGCTCAATTTGCTGCCCGTTCTGGCATCGCTCATGGGTGCCAGCGACGTCAACCAGGCCGCCGCCCGCTTTCACGCAAGCTTGGTAGCAGCCTTGACCAACTGGGTGCTGCAAGCCTCAGCCGCCACCGGACTGAGCACCCTGGCGTGGGGTGGTGGCTGCTTTCTCAACACCCTGCTATCGTCAGGTCTGCGGCAAAATCTGGAACAAGGCGGCATCACCGTGCTGGCACCGGTTCGCACGTCGCCGGGCGATGGCAGCATCGCGCTCGGGCAGGCCTGGATCGCCATGAATTCTTTGGAGACTAAAGATGTGTCTTGCACTACCGGTCAAGGTAATTGAAGTGGGCTGCGGTCCGGCGGGCGATTGGGCCATGGTTGATTTGGGGGGCGTTAAAAAAGAGATCTCGCTGGCGCTGCTGGACGATGTTCAGGTGGGCGACTATGTGATTTTGCATGTGGGTTATGCGCTGTCAAAACTGGACCCTGAAGAGGCCGAGCGCACGCTGGCGCTGTTTTCTGAAATGTCTGAATCAGTTGCTGCGGCGTCATGAAATACATCGACGAATTCCGTGACGGCGAGGTCGCCAAAACCTTGGCCTTCAAGATCGCCCGGCTGGCGCAGCCTGAGCGGAGCTACAGCTTCATGGAATTTTGTGGCGGCCACACCCACGCCATTTCCCGCTACGGCCTGTCCGACTTGCTGCCGCCCAACGTGCGCATGGTGCACGGCCCCGGCTGCCCGGTGTGCGTGTTGCCGATTGGCCGCATTGACATGGCGATCGACCTGGCACTCCATCAAGGCGTGATCCTGTGCACCTATGGCGACACCTTGCGCGTGCCAGCGTCTGAAGGCTTGTCGCTGATGAAGGCCAAGGCGCGCGGTGGCGACATTCGCATGGTTTATTCCACGCTCGATGCCTTGCAGATTGCGCGCGACAACCCAGAGCGCAAGGTGGTATTTTTTGCCATTGGGTTTGAGACCACCACACCGCCCACGGCACTGGCTATTTTGCAGGCCGCTCAGGAGCAGATGCGCAATTTCAGCGTGCTGTGCTGCCATGTGCTGACACCTGCGGCCATCAGCCAGATTCTGGAGTCGCCCGAAGTACGGCAGTGGGGCACGGTGCCGATTGACGGCTTCATCGGCCCGGCCCATGTATCGACCGTGATTGGCAGCCGGCCGTACGAATTTTTCGCCGAGGAATACCGCAAGCCGGTGGTGATTGCCGGCTTTGAGCCGCTGGACGTGATGCAGGCTATTCTGATGCTGATCGCCCAAGTCAATGAGGGTCGTGCCGAGGTTGAAAACGAGTTCGCACGCGCGGTCAGCCGCGACGGCAACCAGAAGGCGCAGGACCGGGTCGCCGAGGTGTTCGAGTTGCGCCGCGAATTCGAGTGGCGCGGGCTCTCGGTGGTGCCGTATTCGGCTTTGATGATCCGTGAAAAGTACGGCAGCTTCGATGCCGAACGCCGCTTCAAGATGGATTACAAATCGGTGCCCGACAACAAGGCCTGTGAATGCGGGGCCATTCTGCGCGGCGTCAAGCGACCGCAAGACTGCAAGATTTTCGGCACCGTCTGCACGCCAGAGAACCCGGTGGGCTCGTGCATGGTCAGCAGCGAAGGTGCCTGCGCGGCGCATTACAGTTACGGGCGTTACAAGGACATGACCCCATGAGTGAAGTCAAACGCGGCTACGTGCGTCCACTCGATCTGAAACATGGCCGGGTGGACATGACGCATGGCTCGGGCGGGCGCGCCATGGTGCAACTGATCTCTGAGCTGTTTACCCGCCATCTGGGCAACGCCTACCTGGGCCAGGGCAATGACGGTGCCGTGTTGCCCGCCGCGGTTTTGAATGGCAAGCCCGCGCGACTGGTGATGTCCACCGATTGCCATGTGGTCTCCCCCCTGTTTTTCCCCGGTGGCGACATTGGTTGCCTGTCGGTGCATGGCACGCTCAATGACGTGGCGGTGATGGGCGCCACGCCCCTCTATCTGGCAGCCGGTTTTATTCTGGAGGAAGGTTTTGCGCTGGCTGAGCTGGCCCGCATCGTTGAATCCATGGCACGCGCCGCAAATGATGCGGGGGTGCCCGTGGTCACCGGTGACACCAAAGTGGTGGAACGCGGCAAGGGCGACGGCATTTTCATCACCACCACCGGTGTCGGTGTGTTGCCCGATGGGCTGGAACTGGGCGGGGCCCGGGTGCGGCCGGGCGATGTGGTGATGGTGTCCGGGTCCATGGGCGACCACGGCGTGGCCATCATGAGCCAGCGCGAAAACCTGACGTTTGAGGCCAGCATTGAATCCGACACCGCCGCGCTGCATGGCCTGATCGCCAAGCTGCTGGCAACCGGTGCCGACATCCGCTGCCTGCGCGACCCCACCCGGGGCGGCCTGGCTTCGACCTTGAACGAAATTGCGGGTCAATCCGGTGTCGGCATGATGCTGCAAGAGAAAGCCATTCCGATCAAACCGGTGGTCGCCGCAGCGTGCGAGTTTCTGGGGCTGGATCCGCTCTATGTGGCCAACGAGGGCAAGCTGATTGTGATTTGCGCGGCTGTCGATGCGCCGCACCTGCTGGCTACCCTGCGCGCACATCCGCTGGGCGTGGATGCCGCCGTGATTGGCGAGGTGATGGCCGACGACCATCATTTTGTCCAGCTCACCACCGCCTTTGGTGGCCGACGCATTGTGGATTGGCTGGCCGGTGACCAACTGCCACGCATTTGCTAAGGCCGCGTCGATGCGCATCCTGCTGCTCACCCATGCCTTTAACAGCCTGACCCAGCGGCTCGGCGCTGAACTGCGCCAGCGCGGGCACGAGGTGTCGGTTGAGTTTGACATCAGCGACTCGGTGACCGAAGAAGCCGCCGCCTTGTTTGCACCCGACCTGATCGTGGCGCCCTACCTGCGCCGCGCCATTCCTGAGTCAGTCTGGTCACACTATCTATGCCTGATTGTTCACCCCGGCGTGCCGGGCGACCGAGGACCCTCCGCACTGGACTGGGCGATAGACGCGGGACTCAAAGAATGGGGCGTGACCGTGTTGCAGGCCGAGGCAGAAATGGACAGCGGGCCGGTTTGGGCCAGCGCCAACTTCTGCCTGCGCACCGCCAAAAAAGCCAGCGTCTATCGCCATGAAGTCACGCAAGCAGCCACTCAGGCCGTATTGCAGGCAGTGGAGCGCTTTGCCAGCGGCAACTTTGTGCCGCAGCGCCCACTCAGCAGCCGCTGGCAACCCCTGATGAAACAGACTGAGCGCACGATTGACTGGCAGCTTGACGACAGCGCCACCGTGTTGCGCAAGATCAATGCGGCGGACGGCTTGCCCGGTGTGGCCGACGAGCTGTTTGGCCAACCCTGCCATGTGTTTGATGCTTGTGTGGAAGCCACCTTGCGCGGCACGCCGGGTGAGGTGATCGCGCAGCGCGAAACCGCCCTGTTGCGGGCCACTAGCGATGGTGCGGTCTGGATCGGCCATGTCAAACGCCCCGGCAGCATCAAGCTGCCCGCCGCGTTAGCGTTTGCCCCTGAATTGACCGCCGTGCCGCAGTCGCCGCTACCAGGCTGGTGGCGTGCGCAAGTCCCCACCTGGCGAGACATTGCCTACGAAGAAGCTGGCCATGCAGGCTTTCTGTATTTTGAGTTTTACAACGGGGCCATGTCCACTGGGCAATGTGAGCGCCTGCGTTCTGCCCTGGCCTGGGCCAAGCAGCGGCCAACGCGCGTGCTGGTGCTCATGGGCGGACAAGACTTCTGGTCCAACGGCATCCACTTGAACGTGATCGAAGCGGCAAGTTTGATGGGTGGTTCAGCCGCTGACGAGTCCTGGCGCAACATCAACGCCATGAACGACCTGGCACTCGAACTGATTACCACCAAACATCAGATCACCGTGGCCGCCGTGGGCGGCAACACCGGCGCCGGTGGCTGCTTTCTGGCGCGGGCAGCCGACTTGGTGTGGGCGCGTGAGGCCGTCATCCTGAACCCGCATTACAAAAACATGGGTAATCTGTATGGCTCTGAATACTGGACGTATTCTCTGCCACGCCGGCTGGGCCTGGAGGCGGCGCGCGCCATCATGCGCAACCGCCAGCCGCTGACGGCGCAGCAGGCGCTGCAGACGGGCTTCACCGATGACTGCCTGCCAGGCGATGTGCCAGCGTTTCGCGCAGAGGTCGCCCGTTATGCATCAAAACTGGCTGCAGCCCCCGATTTACAAGCGCAAATAGCTACTAAAAACGAAGCAAAAGGACGCGATGAAGCCACCAAGCCACTGGCCGCTTACCGCGCCGAGGAGATGACGCACATGCACCGCAACTTCTACGGCTTTGACCCCAGCTACCACGTGGCGCGGCATCACTTTGTTTACAAATCGCTGGCCTCATGGACACCCCGGCACCTGGCCGTGCATCGCGAGCTGGGCTGGAAGCGGCCATGAGCACGCGCGCACCCCTGGCGGTGTTGGTGGTGGATGACGAACAGCGCTCGCTGGAGGCGCTCAAACGCACGCTGGATGACCATTTCACCGTGTTCACGGCCTCTTCGGCGGAAGAAGGCAACGCCGTGATGGCGCAGGAGTTGGTGCAGATTGTGGTGTCGGACCAGCGCATGCCCGGCACCTCGGGCGTGGCATTTTTGCGCGGCGTGCGCGCCCAGTGGCCCAACACCGTGCGGCTCATTTTGTCGGGTTACACCGAAGCCGAAGACATCATCACCGGCATCAACGAGGCCGGCATCTGGCAATATCTGCTCAAACCCTGGCACCCGGACCAGTTGCTGCTGACACTGCAAAGTGCCGGCGAACTGTGGCGCTTGCAGCAAGAAAACCAGCGCCTGACGCTGGAGCTGCGCACCAACCCGGAAAACTTGGCCCTGCGTGTGAGCAATCTGCGCCTGAAAGTCAAAGCACAGGCTGGATTTGATAAGTTGATCCGCGCCGCCGACAGCCCACTCAATGAGGTCTGTGCCCTGGCCGAGCGGGTGTCCGGCCACGACCTGTCCGTGCTGATCACCGGTGAATCGGGCACTGGCAAAGAGCTGCTGGCACGCGCCATCCACTACGCCAGCGCCCGCGCCGAACAGCCTTTTGTGGTGGAAAACTGCGGCGCCATGCCCGACACCTTGCTGGAAAGTGAGCTCTTTGGCCACAAGCGCGGCGCCTTTACCGGTGCCACCGACACCCACATCGGCCTGTTTCAGCAAGCCGATGGCGGCACGCTGTTTCTGGATGAAATTGGCGAAACGTCGCCCGCCTTTCAGGTCAAGCTGCTGCGGGCGCTGCAAGAAGGAGAAATCCGCCCGGTCGGCAGCCCACGTTCGGTCGCCGTCGATGTGCGCCTGATCGCCGCCACCAACCGCGATCTGGAAGCCGATGTGGCGAGTGGGCGCTTTCGTGAAGACCTGTACTACCGCGTGGCCGGCATCACGCTGTACTTGCCGGCGTTGCGCGAGCGTGCCCAAGACATCGAGCCGATCGTGGCCGATATGCTCAAAAAGTCGCCCCTGGTCGGGCGAAAAATGTCGCGTGAAGCCCTGAACCTGCTGACCCGCCACGCTTGGCCCGGCAACGTGCGCGAACTGCAAAACGAGATTCGCCGGGCGTTGGCGCTGGGCGACGGCCCCGTGCTTGGCGCTGAACTGCTGTCGCCCCGCGTGCGCCAGACCGTCACCCTGCCCGATCCAGTGTCTGACGCAGTTGAAGAAGAATCAGGGCAGCTCAAACACCATCTGGACCGCATTGAAGCCCAACTCATCCGGGATGCCATGCTGCGTCACAAGGGCAATAAAACCCACGCCGCTGACGAACTCGGTTTGACGCGGGTTGGGCTACGGATGAAGATGATGCGGCTAGGGGTGGGGTGAGTGGGGTACCCGCAGGCATTGATGGCTTGATGTCGATTGGCAGGATTATTTTTGTCGATTAGCCTGAAATCAGTGAGCGGGCCAGCAGAAAACCGTTAGCGGGGTTCTCCCCTATCCGCCGAAGCGCATGAGGCCACCAGTCCCCTCCAAATGGCAAATACAGTCGCACTCGCTCCCCGTTCGCTGCTTGCTGCGCCGCTAAATCACCACGCACACCTAAAAGCATTTCAAACTCGTAGTCCAAACCTTTGCGCCAACCAAGGCCTTCTGCCCGCTGCGATGCGTACTGTTGCAAGGCATCGTCATGGGTCGCAAAGATGGGTTTGAATCCGGCCGCTTTTGCATCTTTGGACAGCATCTGATCGATCAGTTCCCGCGAAGCCGCCTTGATCTCGGCGCGAGACGTGTACGCAATGTCAGATCCTGCGACGAAAGCACCCTTTACCAAACGCACGGCCGCACCCTGTTCAATGAGTTCCTGCAAATCCAAAGCAGTTCTGCGTAAATAGGCCTGCAGCGTCACGGCTACTGGCAGTCCTGCTGCCCGAATGTCGTTATGCAGAGATAGCGTGGCGTCCGTCACGCTCTGGTCCTCCATGTCCAGCATCAGCATGTGCGAGCCTGGGCAACCATGACTTGCCTTGGCAATAGCCTCTGCGATCTTGAAGGCATGGTTTCTGGCGGCCAGCGGATCTATTTGATGCCCGATTTGCGTGGGGTCAACGGAGACATGAACGTCCAGCCCAGCTTTTCCTAGCGCCTGAGCGACGGCCAACTTTGCCGCAACGTTTTCTGCAACAAGAGCGGGAGAGTCAACGTATTCGCCCAAATAGAAAAGAGAGGCTCGGAAGTTACTCTTTTCCAAGATGGATGCCGCCGAAACCACCCCTTGTTCAACAGTAGAACCAGCGACATATCGCGTTGCAAGCGAAGTGCCAGCGCGTGAGGTCTGTGCCCAAGCTTTTGCGCGTGGTGAGCGCGCCAGTCCAATCATTGCGGCTTGCCAAAGTCTGCGCATGCATTCACTCCTGTAGTTCCATCATGTGATCAAGAATTTTTCGCTCCGCCATCCGAAGGTGCTTGGCAAGACTCACTGCCGCACCTTCTGCATCACGCCTCAGATAGGCAGCCACAATTTCGTGGTGCCCGCCTTGGCAATCGCCTTGATAGCTGAGCAGATCAAGTGATGAGCCGTAAAAACGTGCCACCTGTTGCCCCAAGCCGGAAACTATTGCCGCTTGCCGTGACCTTTTGGCATCGGCATAAAGTGCTGCGTGCAATTCGCGGTCAAGGGTTGCGAATTGCGTGCCAGTACGCACCACATCAAGTTGGCGGGAGATTTTCTCAACTACTTTGTAACTTTCAAGATTGGCCAACTCAGTTGACCGCCGAATGAGGTCGCATTCAAGCAAGCGCCTGACTCCAAAAATCTCTTCAATGTCCTCAACCGCAAGCAGGGTCACGATCGCTGTGCGATTTGGTAACAAGGTGATGATGCCTTCAGCTTCCAACACTTTGAGTGCATCTCGAATAGGCACGCGGGAAACGTTGAATCGATCAGCCAATTCATTCTGCAGCAACGTGGTTCCTGGCTTCAATATGCCACGTCTTACATCCTCGCGTAGTTGTTCTACGACCAGAGTCTCCGTATTGAGGCGCTTCATTGCTTAACACGTATCTTGCGTTGCATAGGTTTAAGTATACATAAACTCTTTTTCACTTATCTCGTGATTGAACGCAGTGGAATTGGTCGGTTGCCAATAGGAAATGAGAGGTGGGCCATGAGACCGCTCCCGCTGCCTATGCGGTAGTCCGGGTTGGCGTCAACGCCGAGGCCCAGCGGCTGTTCAGCGCCTTGGGCGATGGCGGGCAGGTGCAAATGCCGCTGGGCAAGACTTTTTTTGCCTCGTCCTTCGGCATGGTGGCTGACCGTTTCGGCGTGTCATGGATGATCACCGTGGCGCCTTGAAGCGCGGCTCATAAAAAACGCGCCCGAAGGCGCGTCTTTTTGGTAGCGAAGACCGCTTACTTGGCGATCACGCGCGCCATCTCCAGACACTTGCACGAATAGCCCCATTCGTTGTCGTACCAACTCACCACCTTGACAAAGGTGCTGTCGAGCGCGATGCCGGCGTCGGCATCAAAGGTCGAGGTGCAGCTCTCGCCGCGGAAGTCGGTGGACACCACTTTGTCTTCGGTGTAGCCCAGCACGCCCTTCATGGCGCCCAGCGATGCAGCCTTCATGGCGGCGCAGATTTCTGCGTAGGTCGCGGGCTTGTTCA
>Ga0209123_1003814_pt1 | contig 10889 bp, 11 predicted proteins | sample BarGraIncu00431A_FD_184500 | JGI IMG/M metagenome (GOLD analysis project Ga0209123, IMG submission 184500) | Arctic peat soil microbial communities from Barrow, Alaska, USA - Barrow Graham LP Incubations 004-31A (SPAdes) (version 2) | ecosystem: Environmental > Terrestrial > Soil > Wetlands >...
TGGCATGTCGATTCAGGATGCCAACCTGTTGAAAATACGGGTGACTTACTGCGTCAAGCTGATGGTGCCCTTTGTCGACCGGGTTATTTATGCATTGAGCACTGGCATTGCCAGCGTGAAAAATATGACCCAGGAATCATATTGGGCATCGAGCGAAGAAAACATTCCGAATATATGTTCAGTGATGAACGGTAGCTATGCCTCAACCAGGCAGCAAGTGAATGCACTCACCGGCGCAATGCCTGCCGGCGTCTCACTGACCGACAGTGGACTAACAGATTCGGACATCACCCATCTTTCGCAGCAATTTCCAACCACTCCGGTGCTCAACTGGAATGTCGGTGGCATGCGGATACCCATCACAGCCGAGGCGATTGTGCGCATGCAAAGCCCGGTTAGGCTTTAAGTCGAAGAACAGCGACAGGACACACTATGGAACAAACACCAAACGACGCTTTTTGCAGGCATTTTTCGATACTCGCAGAAGAGCTTGGTCCCCTTCATACCGCGACCTTTTTGAAGGGCGTCACGGTGTTGGAACTACCCCCAGGACGTAAATTGATACGGCATCGCATGCCAGTTGATTCAATTTATTTTATTGTGGCCGGCACTGTCGCCGTGTCCGTTGAGGATGGTCAAACTTCAACCTTACTCGGCGTGCTTGGCCCTGGCCAGTGGCTGGGCGAGGTCTCGGCACTGAGCGGTGAACTGATAACCAGTGCGACCATCACCACCCAAACACCCACGCGCTTCTTGCGCATGCGGCATCAGATACTGGAAGACTTGATCACCACCAATCAGGCCGTAGCAAACGTGCTGCTACCCCACCTGGTGCTGATGCTGTCAGACCGTTTGCGTAAGTCGTACCAGCGTGAAGCGGATTTAGCACCGGCCCAGGCCTGATCGGAATCATCATGGACATTAAATACTTCCTCAAACTTCAGCCAGGTTTTGAGAATTTCTCAAACGCAGACCTTGACGTTTTTGCGCGAATGCTGAACGTCGCCCTCTACCCGGCAAGACACTCATTCACAGTAAGAGGTGAGCAGGGCCATGCTTTGTATTTGATCATTGATGGCGCAGTCACAATGAGCAGCGGCGATGTCCAGCCTGGCGATGGTGATGACCGTTCGTTGCGGATTGGCGAATGGTTCGGCTTGCTGTCGCTGGTTGAAAATCTGCCCGCTTTTGAAAACTGCAGCGCCTCTGATAGTGTTACGGTGGCGTCGTTCAACCGAGTGCAATTTGATGAACTCTTTGAGTTAGCGCCGCCCATCGGACGGCATTTGCTGTACATGCTGGCGAAGCAGCTGGCGCGTACCCTGATTGCGCAAAACAACCGGCTCAGTGCCAGGGCGCGACTGTCGAAATAGTGTCGCCCTTGAACTCTCAACGATCAAGCTCAGCCAACACAAAAACAAACTTCGCAACAAATGAGTATTCAAAAATACAGAGTCGCCATGTTTGGAAGTTACTACCGTGGCTTCTATTTACTCAACGAGTTGTTACATGGTGAAATAAGCAGTCAAGTCATGGTCGTTGGTGTCGCCAGTGACGACCCTGAGGCTAGCAATATTGCGGCTGACAAGCGTGTGTGGCAATACCCGCATACTTCATATGAAGAGAGGATGGTCGCTGAGCTGGCCGAGGAATTCGACGTGGAGACGTTCATTGGACCCGTCAATGCCCAACCGTTTTACGACATCATTGACCAGTGGAAGCCGGACATTTGCATCATGGCGACCTTCGGTCAGCGGATCAAGGCGCGACTGATCCATACACCGCCGCTTGGGTTTTACAACATGCACCCCTGCATTGATGATTCTTGGCCGAGCCAATACGTCGGGGGCAATCCGTTTCAAGCGCTTATGCTCGATGGGAAGCGTTATTGCACGATTGCTTTTCACGCTGTGGACGAATCGTTTGACACGGGGTCGTTGATGGGGATGTCAAAAAAAATTGCGCTCCCCAAAGAAGCATCCGTCACCGACATGCACAAAATTTCCTCTTTTGCTGCCGCGCAGCTGGCTAGCTGTGCGTTGAAGAAAATCATTGTTCAACATCAGGCCTCAAAGTAGTCGCCATGGAAGAAAAAAAAACTAACCGACTATCACGCAGTCTGTCAGTCGAGCCGATGCCACTGGCTCTGCCACGTTCATATGGCATCAAGTTGCGGCTGAGTATCAGCGTGCTTTTTATGTGTCTGATCCTGCCGTCATTCGGGCTAGTCATTTACTACATCTACAAAAACAACTATAAGATCTATAAAGAAAGTGCCACGGCACGGATCACTAACCACAACAACCAGATGCAGGACAAACTGGAAGCCTTGCTGGATCCGATCAGTGCCTCGCTGTTAAGCCTGGCCAAACAAATCCACGATGACCCCAAGCTGTTTAACAATCCAAGCATCAACGACACGATGCTGCTGCATCTAGAGAACAACCCCAAGCTAGTCTCAATCTTCCTTGCGTCCGACAAGGGCAGTTTTCATCAAGTGCAAAAAGTCCAAGAAGGCATGATCATTGCCGACCGGGTTCCGCCACCAGACGCGAACTTCAACTTCTGGGTCGTTGAACCTTCCCAGAAACCATCAAAAAATGCAACAACCGTGAACTCAGTCTTCACATTCTTCAAGACCCGGGATGCGGCACCGCTAGATACCTTCGTCATCTCCAATGACTACGATCCGCGTAAGCGACCGTTTTATAAAAACTTATCCGCCACCGTGGCCAAGGCGACTGAATCACTGCGCCAACGTTTTATTCTGCTCGATGAACCTTATGTGTCGGGCAGTACCTCCCGCGCCACGATGACTGTCTCCACGCCTATCTATGAGGACAATAGATTCAAAGGGATGATCGGCGAATCGTTCGAACTCTCTACGATTTCTAATTTTTTGAAATCCATTCGAATCACTCAAAACACCCAGACATATATCCTCGATGCAGATGGCGACATCGTCGTCAGCACGGGTGCAGACAATGGCTACACGATAGAGAAAAAAAATATGATCAAGCAAAACGTGCTCAACGCCGATGGTCAAGCGGTTCAGCAAGCCTTCAAGATGTTCACCACTGAGAAGAATCGCCAGTTTGAGTTCACCCATGAAGGAACATCCGAGAATTATCTTGTCCAGTTCACCGAGCTACCTAATTTCTACCACAATAACTGGACGGTTCTCACGCTCGCCCCGGAGAGCGACTTCTTGATTGGCCTGAACGAGATCAACAAACATCTCATCATCTATGGTGGACTGGTCTGCCTGTTACTCGCGTTTCTGACCTATGGACTCTCCAGGCAAATCTCACGTCCGATCGAAATTTTGTCGAATGATATTCGTGACTTACTAGACTTCAACCACACCGGAAAAGTGATCAATTCGAATATATTTGAGATCAACATTCTGAGCAGTTCCGTCAACAAGCTTCGCAACACGCTCAGAGCGTTTACAACCTACGTGCCACAAGATTTAGTCAACGACTTGCTGCGCTCTGGCAATGAAATTGAACTGGGCGGAGAAAGCCGTTACCTGACGATTCTTTTCACAGACTTGCAGGGGTTTTCATCGATATCGGAAGTGACGCCTTCACGCGAACTGATGAAACTTATCTCTGCCTACTTGGCACTGGTGACCTATGCCGTGAAGGAAGAGAGTGGCACGGTTGACAAATTCATAGGCGACTCAGTGATGGCGTTTTGGGGCGCCCCGCTGCTGAATCAAAACCATGCCTATCACGCCTGCGTTGCAGCGGTGAAGTCGCAACGCCGAATGGTTGTATTGAATCATCAGTTAAAGAAAGAGGGCCTGCCACCGCTGACCGTTCGAATCGGCATTCATTCGGACGCCGTTCTTGTGGGAAACATCGGATCGCCAACACGCATGAGCTACACCGTGATGGGCGACGGCGTCAATATTGCCGCGCGCCTGGAGGGCATCAACAAGGATTTTTCGACCTCTATTTGCATCAGTCATGCCACGTACAAAGAGGCCGGTGAGCGCTTGTGGACACGTCCGGTTGACGTGATCACAGTCAAGGGCCGCAAGGGCGAGATTCCGATTTACGAGCTATTGGCGATTCGAGGAGATGACCCAGAGACGATGCCCACTGACCGAGAGCAAGCGCTGTGCAGAGAGACGCAGAAAGCATTTGCGCAGTTCTCAAACCAACGCTACAGAGAAGCGGCAGACCTGTATCAGGAGATCATCGACTCTTTTGATGATGGACTTTCAATGATCATGAAAAACAGATGCATTGAGCACTTGGCCGTTGAGACTCCGATATGAGACAACGTATTGCAAATGACGACGCGTACCCACCAGCGCCAATGAAGGAACCGCTTTGAAAGTATTTCATCGTAGAACCCTTCAAGACACAGATTCGATGCGTTGGGTTGGCGTATTAGGACGAATTGTAAAAGTAGGAGTTCTGGCTACATGGCTGATGATGGATATGTCGCATGGGCTTGTATCGGCTCAGACAGCGCCTGATCCTATTGCCCCTAAATCACCTCTTGTGAAGGTTCGCAATGGTCAGATGGTTGCACCAGACATCGCTCGGATTTTGAACCGGGGAGAGTTGGTTGTTGCGCTCATCTCCAGTGACTCGGCGCCCTTCTTCTCAGAAATGGATGGCGCGATGGTGGGTACGGATGTCAATGTTGCCCGTTTAATCGGTATGGAGCTAGGGATACCGGTGCGTTTTGACCGGACCGCGAAGACATTTGAGGCCGTGGTTGATATGGCTGCCGAAGGGCGTGCGGACATTGGCATGGGGCGATTGGCCAGAACAACATTGCGTGCTCAGAAGGTCAGCTTCAGTACGCCTTACATGACGCTGCAGCATTCTTTCATCATCAATCGACTTGAATTTTCAAAAATCTCAGGCGACCGCGCAGCACAGAGTGTCATCCGCAACTTTAATGGGACCTTAGGCGTTATTGGCCGATCCGCTTGGGAAGAATTTGGACGGCGCAATTTTCCAAAAGCCAAAATTGTCACGTATACATCTTGGGATATGGTCTTAGAGGCAGTAAAAAAAGGTGAGGTGGTGGCGGCCTATCGTGATCAGTTTGAGATTCAGAAAATCATGCATGCAGATCCGGGATTGGCGCTGACGCTTAGAACCGCGACCTTCAAAGACATTGAGTCATCGCTGAGCCTGATGATTGGTATTCAAGACACCGCATTGCTGTCATTCGTGAATGAAGTTATTACCATGCGCCACGAAAAACCAACCGTTGCCATGCTACTGAAGGAATTGAAAGAATGAGTCATTTTCCGCTGGCTCTCACCAACTGGCAGAAGTACCGCCGCTTCTCCATGCACCCGCTGACGGTGTTGGTGTGTGTGATTTTGGGTGGCTTCCTTGGCTATGTAGCACCCGCCATTGCCAAGAACTTGACTGTCGTTGGCACGGTTTACGTTGACCTTCTCAAAATGATCGTGATGCCATTCATGATGTCGGCCATTATTTTCAGTTTGCAAAACCTTTCTCACGCTGGTGATACATCCAAGATACTGGGCCGTGTCTTGTTCGTATTTGTCTATTTCTCAGTTTCTGTAGCAGTTTTATCGGCCGTTCTTTTCATGCTGGCCAGTCCCGGCGACCACTTGTCAGAAAGCGTGAAGTCCAGACTTGGCGCTATCGTAGGTGCCAACTCCGAAAGTATCAACCTCGATATGTTCCGCTGGAAAGTCGATGAGATTCCGAAAGAAGCCACCGTCTCAGATTTTTTGACTTCTTTAATCCCCACCAATATTTTTGCTGCGTTGGCCAGTGACGATACGCTCAAAGCACTGATCTTTGCGCTACTTTTTGGCTTTGCTGCGGGGCAAGTCCCCAGTCGCGTATCCGGAGGATTGAATCAGACCCTGGAGACCATTTACAAAGCTTGCCAAACATTGACCATATGGATGAATTTCCCGTTGCCCATCGTGCTAATTTGTTTATCGGCGAGTCAGATAGCCAAAACAGGTTTTGATCCACTGCGCGCCATGTCTGGTTTTGTGATCACGTTTCTGGGGATCAGTGCCGTTCTGCTGGGCCTGGCTGTAGTGGTCATTCGCAGTCGTGCTTCCATCACCTTGAATGCGGCGATCCGTTCCATGCGCGTGCCTTTTGCACTTGGTGTTGCGACCAATAACAGCGCGACTTGCATGGCGTCCATGATTGAGACGTTGTCAGACATCCTCGGCTTCTCCAAGTCACGCGTCGAACTGCTTGTCCCGCTGAGTGTGTCACTGCTGAAAGTCGGTGCCGTGGCCTACTTTGTCTGTGCCACCCTGTTCGTAGCCGAACTTTATGGGCGCGACATTGCTGCGGTCGATGTTGGACAGGTCATTCTGATTTCGTTCCTGGCCGGGTTTGCATCAAGCGGTATGGTCGGCATTGTGTCGATTGCGCTGGTGGGAACTATTTGCAAATACTTGAATTTGCCGTTTGAGGCGGCTTTCATCTTGTTCGTAGCGGTAGACCCCATTTGTGCCATGGCACGTACCGCCGTGACGGTGGTCGCAGCTTGCGCTGCTGTCGCCATCATTTGCCCCAAACCTCAGACTCAGGCTGGTGTGGCAGATCAGGTTCTGAAAATCATCTAGAGCGGTTTCAGCCTGGCTACAAGGTTGTCCCCAGTTTTGGGGACATACACCCGAATGGCATGGTGCAAAATCTATGCCTTTGTGGTCTCTGATGGCGGTCACATTGCGCACTTGCGTCAACACTTAAGGCGATTCCATGCAAACCTTTACGGACCGCCCCCTGATTCATGTGGCGCTGGTTGAAGACGACGTCCATTTCCAGCACGCTATAAGCGCAGCCATCAAGGCGTCTGACGATATGAGGCTGGTCAGCCAAGCCAGCACGCACGCTGAGGGCATGCGCGCGCTTGAACAGGCTCCGGCGGACGTCCTGCTGGTAGATTTGGGTCTGCCCGACGGCTCGGGCATCGACGTGATTCGCGCTGCGCAAGTCCAGTGGCCCACCTGTGCCGTGATGGTCTGCACCACTTTTGGCGACGAAGCGCATGTGCTGCGGTCCATTGAGGCCGGGGCCGCTGGCTATTTGTTGAAAGACGGCGCACCGGCCAGCATGCTCGACGAGATTCGCATCCTGCACGGCGGCGGCAGCCCGATCAGCCCGCTGATTGCCCGCCAGATTCTGACGCGCTTTCGTGATCGCGGGAGTCTTGGGAATACCCCCAACAGCGCCCTTGCCGGCGCTGGCGCAGCCCCAGCTCAGCCCATCGCCAGACGCAGCACCGACATCGACGCAGGCGACGAGTCCCTGGCCCTGTCCAGCCGGGAGCATGAAGTGCTTGGTCTGATTACCAAAGGATTCACCGCTGAAGAAATCGCCAAGCTGATGCAGATTTCTGTTCACACGGTGCAGACTTACGTACGCCGCGTTTACAGCAAGCTCAAGGTGAGCTCGAAAGCGGAAGCGATCTATGAAGCACGTCATCAAGGTCTGGTGTAGGGCCGAAGGGGTGCCTCAAGAACGCACGCGCTTGAACCGCTGGGCTGACCAATGCATGCGGCTGCTGGCGCGCGGGTCCCGCTATGGCCTGTTGTGTATTGCCTTGATGGGCGGGGTTTTCCAAGCCACATGGGCTGCAGCCGATCCAGGCCTCCCCCTGCACTTCACGGAGGCCGAAACGCTGCTTGTGGATGGCATCGGTTTTTCACCACCGCCCTACTCCCTCGATTCAGCCCCACCAACTGGCGAGTGGGTGCCGGTCACCTTGCCACATGGTGTGCCACAGCAAGTGGTGCGCACAGTAGAGACCGGCCAGGCGCTGAATCCACCGACGGTGGTCAGGTGGTACCGCTTGCAGGTGCCGACGTTGAGTGAGTCACCCGCATCGGCAACCGAGCCGCGCTACCTCTATATTGCGCGATGGAAGGCCTACGGCCAGATTGCGGTCTACGGTGATAGCCGCCTGCTCTACCAGTCCCATTCCAATTTGCTTTGGAACGGTCGCAACAATCCGCTCTGGATTGCGCTTGACGGCACCGCCGGCGCTGTCACGCCCAAAGTGATCACGGTGCGGCTGGAAAGCCTGCGACACAGCGGAAGTGCACTCTCCTCGATCTGGCTGGGTGATGAGCCCACCGTGGGCTGGCGCTACCGGACGCGCAATCTATTGCAGATGCAGTTGCCTTTTGTGTCGAGCGCCGCCTTCCTGATCTTCGGTCTTTTCGCCATGAGCGTGTGGGTGAGAAAACAGGATGATTCACTCTATTTGATCTTTTTTCTTATCTCAGCGGCGGCCTACCTGCGCACCATGCACTACTACCTGGGCGAGCAGCGTCTGCCTGTGTCTGACGAGTGGTTTGGCTGGATCACGCTGAATTCACTGTTCTGGCTCTTTGCGCTGGCCAATTCGTTTCTGGCTCACTTGCACCTTCGCCAAAAACATTGGCAGACGCGGACCATCGTCGCCGCTACTGCGGTTATCAGCTTCATGACCCTGCCGTTCCTGCCCACCGTACTGCCTTGGGCAATCTGGCTGCATGCCACTTTTTTAGGGTCAACAATGTATGTGGTGGCGATGGTGATGGGGGTCGCAGTGGGCGGGTTGGGCTTGTACCACTCCCGACTGGCCAAGTCCCGCCATGGCATCGTGCTCTCCAGATGGGGGCTGATCACGCTCTTGATTGGTGTCTACGACTGGATGCAACTGAACAATCACGTCAGCGTTGAAGGCAGTTACCTGGGTTCCTACGGCATTGTTGGCATTTTCCTGATCTCCCTGCACATCATGTTCCAGCGTTACAACGGCGCAATCGAAGAAGTGAAGCATGTCAACACCACCCTCGCCGAGCGACTGCGGGCGCGTGAAATGGAACTCACATTGGCTTCTTCGCGTTTGCGTGAAATTGCCCATCGGCAAACATTGAGCGACGAGCGGCAGCGTCTGACCCAGGACATGCATGACGGTCTGGGGTCTTCGCTGGTCAGTGCACTGCGTGTAGTCGAAGGCGGTCGCATGTGCGAGGCGGACGTGGCCGAAGTGCTGAAGGGCTGTATCGACGATCTGAAGCTGGCGATCGACTCCATGGAGCCGGTCGAGGCTGACCTGCTGCTGCTGCTTGCCACACTGCGCTTTCGTTTGGGACCAAGGCTTGCCAGTGCAGGGATCGCGTTGCGCTGGGAAGTCGTGGACGTGCCAGCGCTCAACTGGCTGGACCCGCGTAACGCCCTGCATATCTTGCGCATCCTGCAGGAGGCTTTTGCCAACATTCTCAAGCACACCCAGGCCCACGAAATCCGCGTCACAACCGGACTCGAAAACGGTGGCGTCACCGTCACCATTGCCGACAATGGCCAGGGATTTTCTCTGGAAGCCGCACTGCAAAAAGGCGGAAAAGGCCTACACAACCAGCAGCGCCGGGCACAATCTCTCGGTGGCGCGGTCCGATGGCAATCGGACGACCATGGCACCCGCATGACGCTGTGGTTGCCAGAAAAAGCACAGGCATCTCTGACGGCCTGAGGCAATTGAAGTCCGAGGTGCTGTCGGCGACAGCTTTGCGCTCTGTATCATCGCGGCCATGCTTGCAAAGCTCATGAGTTACTTCCTGCTGGGCCTGATCCGGGTCTTGACCGGCGCCCAGGCACGCTGGTACGGCTGCCCGCCCAAGGCGGAGCAGCGCATCTACTTCGCCAACAACCAAAGCCACGCCGACCTGATGATGATCTGGGCCGCCTTGCACAAAGAACTGCGCGCGCGCGACCGCAGCGCCGAGGAGGATCCGCTGGAGCCGCTGTTTGAAGCCTTGAGCCACGGCGACTCCATCATTTTGTTTCCGGAAGGCACGCGCGGCAGCACCGAGGAGCCGCAGCCGTTCAAGGCCGGCTTGTACAACCTGGCGTGCAAGTTTCCGGGCGTCGAGCTGGTGCCGGCCTGGATCAACAATGTGCAGCGCGTCATGCCCAAGGGCGAGGTGGTGCCAGTGCTGTGTTCGGTGACCTTCGGCGCACCGGTTCATCTGCAGGAGGGGGAAGAGCGTCGCGCCTTTCTGGAGCGAGCCCGCCGTGCCGTGATTGCCTTGCGGGACGTGTGAGCCTCATGTACCAGACCCTTAAAAACCTCACCGCCACCGAGCAAGTCGGCGCGCTGTTCATCATCGTGTTTGGCTTGCCGCTGCTCAGAACCAGCTGGTTCATGGTGTTTGTGTTCTGGATTGGCTGGCTGGACGGTGACTGGGTGGCGCTGACCCTGTTTGGCCTGGTCTCGTTCTTTGCCCTGCACGAGTTCATGACCCTGTCGCCCACCCGCCGCGGCGACCACCGCAGTCTGGTGCTGGCTTTCTTTGTGGTGCTACCCCTGCAGTATGGGCTGGTGGGCAGCGAGCACTTTGACCTGTTCACCGTTTTCATCCTAGTTTTCTTTCTGGTGCTGGTGGTGCAGACCGGCATGCTGGCCCAGCACCTGGCCGCCCGCAAACTGCGCTGGGCGCGCTGCTGGCCGGCATCACGCCCTTTGTTCCGGGTCAGGCGTTTGCGATCGCCTTCATTGCCTGCGTCGCCGGCTCACTCAGGCACCTGGTGATGAAAGTCCTCAAACGCGACCGCGGCATCCCGATCTGGCACGGCCAAGGCCCGGCCGTCACCGGTGCCGGTGGCCTGCTGGACCGGGTCGATGCCCTGTGCTTTGCCGCCCCCGTCTTCTTTCACTCAGTTAGATGGTATTTTGGCCTATAGCCCCCGTGAATACTGCGCAAGCAGCTACTTAATTAATAGCAAATGAGAATTTTAGGCATTGACCCCGGCCTGCGCACCACCGGCTTTGGCGTGATCGATGTCGACGGCCAGGCGCTCACCTATGTGGCCAGCGGCACCATCAGCACCACCCATATTGAAACCGGGCAATTGCCGGCGCGG
>Ga0209123_1003818_pt1 | contig 10868 bp, 10 predicted proteins | sample BarGraIncu00431A_FD_184500 | JGI IMG/M metagenome (GOLD analysis project Ga0209123, IMG submission 184500) | Arctic peat soil microbial communities from Barrow, Alaska, USA - Barrow Graham LP Incubations 004-31A (SPAdes) (version 2) | ecosystem: Environmental > Terrestrial > Soil > Wetlands >...
TTCTAACCCGTTCAACGCAAATCGAGTTAAGAATAAAATAGACGATTCTTATTTAACACGGTTTTTGAAAAAAAAAGATGTCCTGAGTAGTTACAAAAAATATACTGAGCTAATCCGGATTTGTCCCGATAAATCGGGAGATTGTTTAACTGAAGATCTTTGATCTGTTTGGTTTGAATGTTATTATCCTTGTGGGATTAGAAATGGCCTTATTAAACAGTGAGGATTGCAAATCCTCACTAGCCGGATTCCCTCTCCTCTGTTTGGACGAAAGTAGAAGGCATTCAACGCAAGGTAAATGTCAATGTATTTTCCCGGGGCATTGAAAAAGTTTTTCGTATAGCCGGTATGAATTCCGATCTTTCACGCAATAGGAGCGAACGGGTCAGCAAACTGATCATTCCCAAATTAGTGCATGTAAAAATTATGGAAGCCCTTGAGTTTTAAACCATCTTTCAATTTTTTGTCCCCAGTCCAAAATGGAATTGATAAATCTATAGCTAGGGCAACAAAAGGGGTATCTTTGATATCAATATCAAAACATAAATCAAAAGCTTTTTGTCGACTCACTGATCCAATAAAATCGGTTGGAATAAATTTTATTCGCTCAATAATTCCGTTGAAATAAATATCGAATTCTGATTCTGTAAGTTTTGAACTTTTAAGCAATTTATCTTTATGCTTAAATATTTCAACGATTAGAATGTTAGGAGTATAGAAAGTAATGTTGCTTTCGAACAAAATATCCCTAATTTGTGATGCTTTCGGAATTAATGATGAAAACACCAGATTAGTGTCAATAACTACTGAATTTGAAATCACTTCTTGGTGTCTTTAAGAAATTTTTCTCCATTCTCATCCCACCAATCCTGATTGATTTGTTCTGCTATGTTCAAAATGGAGGAATTAAAATCTGACTTTTGAGCCAAACTCTCCAATTGAAGCCTTTTAATTAATGAGATTAAATAATTTTCATCAAAGCCCTTTTTATTCAGTTTCAAGACCATTTGGTCACCTTCGTTTTCAATGATTAAATTATCCATAGCCATGTTTTTTTCAAATTTACAGAAAAAATAATGATTCTGTTTCGAAGTGGTTCATTTTTTTTTATTCCGTTCCAAAGGTTGAACTCAAATGAAACGAATAGAAAAAGGTGAGTTAGGCTTGTAAAAACACTTCTACACAAACATACCATCTTCTAATTCCAAGGGAAAGATAGGATAGAATAGGGTACATATTATTTTTTTATTCGTATGGAAATGATGGATATTTACCTGTGCTAACCTGGATTTGTCCCGACAGATCGGGAGATTGTTTAACTGAATATCTTTGATCTGTTTTTTTGAATGTTATTCTTTTTGGGGATTAGAAATGCCTTATTAAAGAGTGCAGATTGCAAATCCTCACTAGCCGAGCGCCCTATTGGTTCATCAAAAGCTTTTTCACCACTTCGTCATAATAGGGTCTTTCTTTCAGGCTTGAATGGGAGCCGGGGAAATAGAGTATCTCCATTTCGACATATTGGGGAAAGACGAAATCGCGCATCACCAAAGCACAACGCATATCATTGGAAAGCCGGGTATTGTCAATCATAGGGAACCGGAAATAATCGATGGTGAATTCCTGGGTGACCTTGAGCTAATCCGGATTTTCCATCCGGATTGCTTAACTGAAGATCTTTGATCTGTTTTTTTTAATGTTATTCTTTTTGCGGGATTAAAAATCCCTTTTTAAACAGTGAGAATTGCAAATTAGGAGTGTTCGGAAGGTGGAGACAAGAGCGGGCTTTTTGATTAAATACCGTATGGGTTGATATATTTTAACCCCTTTAACCCTTTAAAATCCTTGTCATTGTTAGAAATAAGCGTGTAATCATTGGCAATGGCCGTAGCGGCAATAATGGCATCGGGAGTTTTAACCTTCTTGTCTCGGCGTATGTCCACGCAATGGATAATCACTTCGGGTGTAATATCCAAAACCTCACTATCTGTAATGAAATCTTTTACCCGTTGTTCCTTATCATCATCCGTTTTCCGGCAAAGTAGTACTATTTGAGTGATAATCGAAAGATTAGGCACAGCATCAATAACCGAATCCATGAACTGTAAACCACTGGCAGGAAGTGAAGCCGAAAAGTAATCAGAAATTACATTGGTGTCGGTTAGATACCGTTCCATTCGCTGCGCATTTGTTTGATATGGTCATTAAGTTGCTGTCCTTCTTCTTTGCTGATAAAGCCTTTGTATTTGTCGGACAATTTAGTTTTGACAGGTTCAATATTTTCCTTTAAAACCTTAATCAGGTGCAGTTCCTCCAACTCGTGCAAAAGCCCGGCAACTTTTGGGTTGGTCAGTTGTATAACCATAATATTTTCCATCGATACAATTATTTAGCGTGAATCAATGTTTCAAAGAAATTATACTACAAAAATAGCACAAAAATCAAGCTTTGGCAATAGCATTTAGACAAGTAAGCAAGAAAATAGATTTTTGCAATTGCTTATTATTAAATAAGTTTGCCAATTTTACTTATGAATATCCATGTTACTTTATCGAACATTAAGATGACTAGTCCTAAAATAGGTTGAAAACTTCTCTTAAGGCAACTGCTGATGAATAACTTGCGGCCTTTTATCAACTATAGTCATCCGATCAGTTTTAAACCCTGATTGCCTTAAACTTCCGCATGTTCCGCACGTCTCTCTTTTTAATTCTCTCTTTTCTCACTTTCTCTGTTCACTCTGCACTAAATCTCGGCAATTGATCCGGTGATAGTTTCTATCTATTAATTTAATTTTTGTGCTTAATATCAACGGATCACATGATATTTTTGTGGGAAAACAAAGTCATACGATAGCTATCGGATCTATTTGCTTTCCACATAACAATAACATGTGATCCATTATCAAGTTAGAATCGGCAAAAAACATATTGAGTTTCTTATAAATGCCACAATGAAAATGTATAAATTAATCCCGTTTTTAGTATAATTACGAAATGAAGAACGAAATAATTTTATATCAATCAAATGAACTGCCTGAACAAATTGAAGTAAGGATAGAAGAAAAATATAACCTGTAATTGTTGTATTTTGAAACGAATACCGTAAATTCGTGGAGTATTTTATCGATTTACAAAATCAAAGCAGTATGATACATACAGTAAAAATAGACGACAGCACCCGCAATGGGAAAAAAATCATAACCGATTTACGCCGTTATCGTAAAGGAGTCGAATTTGACAACCCTGCAATTAGAGGAGTTGTGCCCGAAGGATATGTCACAGGTGATGAATTTGAAAAACAAGTAAAGGAAAATCTCGAATCTTATTGTAAGGAAAATGGTATTTTATAGCCAACAAGCAATAGAAAATCTATCCGATATTTTAACAGGATTAGTAAGTTGGGTAAAACATCCCCTAGCTATTGAGCACGCAATAAAATATGTCTCCGATATTAGAATGACATGCGATAAATTGGACACCAGAACCCTCCATTTTAATGCACAATTTCCTACCCATAAAAGATAAGGACAAAAGGTTTACAATTACATACGAAATAAACAAACCATCTGGTTTATTATTTATAATCTCGACCAGCATGGAAATGTATATATTCAACGTATAATTTCAAATCACCTCACCGCAGTTGATTAATAGTTATACCGATAAAAAACATTACATTGGCTAAAACCCTTATTTTTAAGGAAATTAACCTCAGTAGAGACATTTGTCACCACAAGCGATTTATCCAAATGATTCATATTACCTATATTACGCATATTACGTATATTACATACCATGCTATTTTAGCATATATGCTTGAGTTTGGTTTTTCAATCCTGTTAATTATTAAAAATCAATCCTACCAGCTGTTAAATTAACCTGTACCTGATTGGTTGAATAAATGGTAAATATCAAATCATTGAATTGAGAGGGTTTGCTTTTAATTAGAAATAAGAAATGAGGAATATGCCAGTTTACGGGTTTTACGGGTTTGCGGGCATTTTAAACTGCTGAAACGAGTACTTGGGAGTAATAAAAAAAACCAATGATAGCAGCCATCAAATTGCATAGTGAATGATTTGGCAAAGTAGCATTTTGAGGAATAAATATGAATGGACTTCCTAAATTGTTACGGCCAACTATTCAAAATTACACTAGGTTCTGGTTTAGTCGTTTGATTTGTATGACTTTACTGACGGGGTGACTTGGAGTTACCCCGTCAATAGCATCCGGAATTTAGTCTAACACCCTTTTATGTCAATGCGATAAGCGTTTTTGTAATCGCATTTCTTAAGTTTTGTGCAACTTCTGCCCTTTCGGCGTATTGTTGCCAATTGCTAACCACTGCTTTTATTTCATTGATCATCTGTTCTCCTTTTTTAATATTGTTTGCTTTGGCAATGGTCATCAGATCTGCTTTGGTGATTTCCATGTATTTTCCATTGATGCTCAAGGTATGCTGACTTACCCAAGGATTGTTGGGATCATAAGCATAGCATACATCGTAAGCAGGTGATAATTGCCATTTTCCATCTTTTTTAAGCCTAAAAGAAAAGTTCTTTGTATGATCATCGTAGTTGATTGCCATGACGTTAAACACCATTCTACGAAACATTTGTTCGGCTTCAGGATAAGTTAGCTTCAGGATGCGCATGGTTTGAAAAAGTTGCTCATAACTGTAACTGTACAAATTATTGTAGTCATAGTGTTGAATTCCACAAAAAGTTTGAATGTGATGTTTGGTGTCATGGCCCTCCCGATCAAACCGTTTGGTCATAAAGTGCGCTCGTCCGTTTTCTTTCAGCAATTGGCACTCCATCATATCTATACCGCAATCTTTGGCCATTAAGTAGTATGCATACTCCACTCTGCCGAAGCCATTACCTTCACCCAGTTGAGAATCTTTTACTCCATCCTGTTTAATCAACCAATGCTCAAAGCCTTTGGGCGCATTGGCCTGGCCGGATTTCACCTCACCTGTTTTGCTATTATAGGCTATCACAGCCTTGGCTCTGGCTCCACCTGCCGATGTTCCTATTTTTATAAGTTCACTAATAGCTTTCCGATTGTCTTCCTTTAGGTTAGTTCCAAAGCCTTCTCTTTGGGAAAGAATTTCCTGAGCAATATCAATTAGACTTTTCATTTCGAAAGTTACAGCTCGTTTCTCTGATGGGAACAGTGGCTGTTCAAATTCTAATGCACCCATGCCTCGTGATCCGATAAAGCACAATTGTTCAACAGGGTTCATACTATTTGCCGGACGTCCGCGTTGAGCCAACCAAACATTGATTAATTGGTTGCCATATTTATCGGGCAAGGCATCAGATAGTAAGCCGGGCAGTCCTTTAAAAGTACCGGCTTCTTCACCTCTGTTTTGCCGAAGTTCGGGGAAAGAATATGTTCTGGCTCCATTTTTTAGTGGCATTTTTATAGGAGAAATATCCCAACCTTTTGAAAGGAACATGGTGTGGTACTGAAAGCTGGCCAAACCCCTGTTTTGGATCCAACGGACTGCTCCAACTGATTCACCCCAAATTTTTACTTCAGCATAATCTACCATTCCGGTTCTTGTTTAGAATTTACAATCTCATTTTGATTTCTTGCACGCTGCCTTTTATTTTTTTGCAATTTCACATATTCTATGGGGCTTATTTCATTACTTACCTGAAAAACATCCATAATATGTAATAAATCGAGAACACGCAAAACCTGTATCAAACTGCTCAGAGTAACTTTTTCTCCTCGTTCCAATAAACTAAGGGTTGATCGGCTTATGCCTGCTTCAACAGACACTTCATCTTGGGTCTTATTTTGATTCAATCGGTGGTGCTTGATAAATATGCCAATGGTCTCTCCTAGTGCTTTATCGCTCATTGAAACCCAATCATTGTATGAATTATCATTCATAAAGTCTGTTTTAAGTTCTTAATGTATGAATTATCATTCAAAGATATTCAATTTATTTATTAAAACCCAACTATTCGTTCGAATGATGATTCATTCGTAAATGCCTTATTGAACGCTTAATGAATCAATAATCATTCATACAACCTATAAAAGGTAGCCTCAGCTTCCAAGACCAAATACTATAAATCAAAAAAATCGCCAATATCCCTCACAAATGGGGACTATTGGCGATTCCCTAAGGGCTCAAGGTCGCTTCTATCATGGCAATAGAAATTAGGAAGAGCCATCCTGAAATGAATTACATTTATTTGCGTCAATTGGCATTATGGCATTAGGACGGAAATACTGGGATGTAAGCACCGTTAACTATTATTTTAATTGCTTTTTAACGATGCGGATTAGCAACAACGATCATTGTTAGATTGCTGAGATTGCTGATTTAGTATTTTATTCAATCAACGCTAAAATGAGAAGATGAGAAAGGAGAAAAAGGAGAAACAGCAATCTCAGCAATCTCTTCAATCTGATTGGATGCCGGGATTGTTGGCTGATTTTTTAAGACCTTGGCGGAAGCGACGGAATTGTCGTAGTTGTCGAAGTTGTCGTACCGATAGCTATAGGTACGATCCCTGGAACTCCAATTCTCTGATGACTATTTCAAATTTTGTTTTTGTATAATCAGCGATCAAGGTCCGATAGCTATCGGACCTAGATGCCGGATTTGTCATTTCATCCATAAAATAACACTACTTGCAATATCTTTAATATCTTGGGAAACTTTAACCCACCTTATGCGACTTGGTAGGATCGATTCGAAAAAAACAATGTTGTTTTGATGATAAATCTTCTAAGCATCTTTTTTTATTGGTGTTTAAAACAAAATAATTCTTTGAATAATTTGTAGTTCAGGAATCATTGGCTATCTTGTAAAAGTTTATGGAAGATAACCCGGTAAGCAGATTTTGATCATTATTAACTAACAACATTGTATATAAAATGAAATTTCCAACAAAGACCATTTGCATTTTAGTGGCAATGACTGCCTTGATGTGTCAGCAAACTGCTACAGCCCAGCAAGTTCTTTCCTCCAAAGTTTCCGATAAGGGCATTGAAATTGTATACAAGGGCAAAACAAGGCTGACCGGTGGAAAACCTCAAATTGAAAATAGAGTCACCTCATTGAAAAAAGTGGTTGCTGAATCGAATACCTTCACCTACCAATTCAACAAGTCTACGGATATAAAAACGATTGTCACTCCGGCAGGAAACAACATCTGGGGAATGAAATTGTCGTTATCCAAGGGTAAAAAGCACAATGGGAAAGAGTATGCAGGTTTTTTCTTTGATGAAATACCCGGTTTTAATACCGGTATTGAGATTTGGAGATACAAACCCTGGAATTCATGGACTAAACCTCTGAGAGTTTCATCCCCTACTGAGCTTCACAATTGGGATGTCCAGTTTTTCTATTGGAAATACGACGACGGCCTTTACGGAGCCGCCATTCCCTTAAGTGGCAACGGTTACCGATCTACTTTAGGTTCCGAGAAAGGTAAGTTTGGCTGCAAGTCGCTCACCTACACCGACAATGCTCCTTCGACTGATATTCCCATGATGGCCATTGGATTTGGCGACGATCCCTACAAGCTCTTCGAAAGCTTATACAGTGCCGGCCTTGAAATGATGGGTAAGTCTGAAAATATGCGTGTAAAAAAGACCTATCCTGAACCACTGGAGTACATCGGCTGGTGTACCTGGAATTCCTCTGAGAACGGCAAAAATCTGGATGAGGAGCACTTGCTTAAAGGAGCTGCTACTTTTACTGATAACAAATTTCCCCTGGGTTGGTTGCTCATCGACGATGGTTGGTTCGACCAGGAGGATAAACGATTGAATACCTTCACTCCCAATGAAGAAAAATTTCCCAATGGATTCAAGCCATTGACTTCAAAATTAAAAAGCCAATATGGATTGAAATATGTCGGTATCTGGCATGCCTATGACGGCTATTGGAATGGAATCAATCCCGATTCGAAATTGGGTGAAAGATATAAAAGCGAACTTTTCAACTGGACTCAAAAGGAACGTGCGGATGTGGAGTCAAAAGCAGTTACTTATAGTTTTATCAAGCCGCAATCTGATTCCCTAAAGGCTTTTTACGATCAATGGCACAAATATTTTCTCAGTGAAGGCTTCGATTTCATAAAGGTAGATAACCAACTTGTAACAGAAAGAATGAGCGTTGATACATATCCCATCGACTTAATTGCCGTAAAGATGCATGAAGCGCTGTATGCTTCCGTCTTCAAAAATTTCAATGGAGCCATTATCAATTGCATGGACATGACCAACGATGCTTTTTACAATTTCGGCAAAAGTGCCATTGCCCGTACGGTGGAAGATTATTTCCCTGAAAGGGATGGCGGTGTTGGCTACAAACTCGAAAAAGGCGGTCCGGCAGCTCATGTGCTGATGGCCTTGTACAATTCGCTCTATTTTTCTCAAATGGTTTATACTGATTTCGACATGTTCGAAAGTGACAACACTTATGGCACATACCATGCCGCCGCCCGTGCCATTAGCGGAGGTCCTGTATACGTAACCGATATACCCGGCAAACAGAAACTGGAGGTTTTATGGCCATTGGTTGATGCCACAGGACGCATTATCAGGGCAGACCGGCCTGCAATGCTTACCGAAGATTGCCTTTTCCAAATGCAGGACAACAAGCCCATCAAAGCCTTTTCATTTGCAGGAGATGCAGGTTTGCTGGCTGTATTTAATGCAGCTGATGCCGACCAGGTGGAAGGAACTGTTTCACCTGCTGACATTCATGGACTGAAAGGTGAATCGTTTGCTGTGCAAGAGTTTTATTCCGGGGAACTTTCTGTGCTGAAAATGAATGAAAAAAAGAAAGTTACACTGAACAGGATGGGCAATAAATATTACAATTTTGTACCCATTGAGAACGGAGTTGCACTGATTGGCCTAGTGAATAAATACAATGCGCCTAAGACTATCATCAGTTCAAAAATAGTGAAAGATAAAATAGAAGTTCACTTAGCCAATGGGGATGTTACGAGTGTTTTAAAGGATGCGAACAAAGGTGAGATGTCAGTTAAAACCATAGGCGGAACTTTTAAAGCTATCTTGCCATCGGAACCAGTTTCAGTAACAATCAACAATATTACAACCAAAGATTTCACCTATTCAAATGGAGTATTTATGGTTCCTGTTAAATCAGTATCCTTTAAAGAAACGGTATTGACAATAAATTTTAAATAATAAATTAACCACATCAACTATCCAAAATATAATATTAACAACCAAACTATGAAAATAAAAGCTTTCACCTTACAACTTGCCATCTTACTGGCTTTGTTCCCTTTTATGACTTCCCATGGCCAATCCAGGGAAATCATCACCCTTCAAACAGGATGGAAATTTTCAAAAGGAAATATCCCCAATGCTGAACAAGCTAAATTTGATGATGCGAAATGGCAAGACGTTTCTGTTCCGCACGATTGGGCCATTTCTGGTCCTACGATTGTTGATGGAGACTCCAATACCGGTAAACTTCCCTGGAAAGGCGAAGGCTGGTACCGCAGAAGTCTTGATATTCCGGCAAACTATTCAGGGAAAAATGTCATCTTGATCTTTGATGGAATTATGGCCAGGCCACAAGTGTATGTGAATGGTCAGTTGGCTGGTAAATGGGATTACGGGTACAATTCTTTCTACCTCGATATTACAAAGTATATACAGTTTAAAGGCAAAAACAATCTTGCCATTCATGCTGATACCCGTGAGCACGATAGCCGATGGTATCCGGGAGCCGGTATATACCGCAAGGTACAGATGGTGGTGGTCGACCCGGTACATGTGGGAGTGTGGGGCACTCAAATTACCACCCCGGTTGTGAAGGTGAACTATGCCGATGTAAGGATTATGACCAAAGTAGTTAACAATTCTCCAAACAATGAGGAAAAAATAAAGGTTGAGAATATAATACTTAACCCAAAAGGCAACGAAATTGCAAGAACGGAAGCGATGGCCAAAATAGGTGCCGGAGCAAACAAAGAAATTGAAACGACCATAGGCCTGAGCAATCCGCAACGTTGGGATATTGTCAATCCTGTTATGTACAAGGTTAAAACCAACATTTACAAAGGGGATAAACTGATTGATTCTTCAGTCACCCCATTTGGAATCCGCACCATTCGCATCACAGCCAACAATGGATTGTACCTCAATGATAGGCGGGTTCAGTTAAAAGGGGTCAACCTTCATCAGGACCAGGGACCACTTGGTTCAGCTTTTTACCCAAGGGCCATGGAACGCCAGATTGAGATTATGAAGTCGATGGGTTGCAATGCAATTCGAACCAGCCACAATATGGCGGCTCCCGAGTTATTGGAATTTTGCGATAAAATGGGAATTCTTGTATTCGATGAAGCATTCGATAAGTATGATAAAAAAGTAGATATTGATGAGAACACTGATTTTGAAGACTATGCACAGAGAAACATTCAGAATTTTGTAGAACGTGACCGTAATCACCCTTGCGTATTTATCTGGAGCGTAGGAAATGAAATGGCAGATATTCAATACAACCGCAACAATGGTTTCCGGCGGCTGCAAACCATGATCAATTATGTAAGGAAATATGATCCGACCCGTCCTGTAACCATGGCCTGCGACAATGCCAATAGCGCTGCCTTGCGTCATTTCGATTTTTATGATGTACATAGCTGGAATTACGGTCGCCGCTACAGCCTTGCCCGTCAAATGGAACCCAATAAAGGGGTCATCGTTAGTGAGTCAGGGTCAACGGTAAGTACCCGTGGATTCTATGAATTGCCTCTTCCTGTTAAACGCGATGAATTTACCAAGGCGCTTCAGGTGAGTTCCTACGATGTGAATGTACCGTCCTGGGCTGATCTTCCTGACGAAGATTTC
>Ga0209123_1003822_pt1 | contig 10855 bp, 9 predicted proteins | sample BarGraIncu00431A_FD_184500 | JGI IMG/M metagenome (GOLD analysis project Ga0209123, IMG submission 184500) | Arctic peat soil microbial communities from Barrow, Alaska, USA - Barrow Graham LP Incubations 004-31A (SPAdes) (version 2) | ecosystem: Environmental > Terrestrial > Soil > Wetlands >...
GCATGCAATCCGTTGGGAGTGCAAATGTTAATCACATCCAGATCATTCTCTTTTTCAAGCAACTCATCGATCGAATGATAAAAGGTCACTCCTTCATAGGAGGTCTTACATTCTTCCGCAGTCCGGGTATCACATACCGCAATCAATTTTGATTGTGGATTACGAAGGATCATTTCTGCGTGACGTTTGCCGATATGTCCTTGTCCTACAACTGCAAAACGTATTTTTTTTTCAGATATCATAGTCAATTTCTTATTTGATACTAATTACACGAATTAAAACGAATTACACGAATTGCCTCTACGACAATAGCGTGGCTCACCCCAATTCCTTATTTCTTATTCCTTATTTTTAAATCGTTAATCGTTAATCGTTAATCCTCAATCGTTAATCTTAATTACTTTCCCCTTTTCAAGCCGATACTTCTCCTTACTTTCAGTACAGACTGCGATTCCTTCTTCATTAAATTTTAATTTATGTCCGTATTCGCTCATCCAGCCGGTCTGCCGTGAAGGGTTCCCAACAACCAGTGCATAATCAGAAATGTCTTTAATGACAACCGCTCCAGCTCCTATAAAAGCGTACCGGCCAATGGTTATTCCGCAAACAATGGTCGCATTTGCCCCAATGGTGGCGCCTTTTTGTACCAGTGTCGGCTTATATTCATTTTTACGAATGACGGCGCTACGCGGATTAATGACATTGGTAAATACACACGATGGTCCCAGAAATACATCATCTTCACAAATCACTCCGGTGTAAACCGATACATTGTTCTGTATTTTTACCCTATTGCCTATCCTGACTTCCGGTGAAATAACCACATTTTGACCAATTGAACATTGGTTGCCGATGATACAATCGGACATGATATGTGAGAAGTGCCATATTTTGGTTCCTTCTCCGATACTGCAATTTTGATCAATTATAGCCGTTTCATGTGCAAAATATACTGTTTCCATTAGCTGAAAAATTCAAGGATGGCCGTGGTGATATAAATAAGTTGATCTTCGGTCAATTCGGTGTGCATGGGCAAAGATAATACTTGTTGCGAAAGTTCTTCAGATACTGGAAAATCACCCTTTTTGTAACCCAGATAGTGGTAAGCTTCCTGTAGATGAAGTGATTGCGGATAATAAATCATGGAAGGAATTGCCCTGGAATGCAGAAATTTTTGAAGTTCTTCGCGTTTTTTGTGAACTTTAATGGTATATTGATGAAATGTGTGTGTACTATATGAAACCCTTGCCGGAATTGATATTTCCTGAATGCCCGTTAATTCACGGTCATAAAATTCAGCCGCTGTCTGTCTTGCTTTCACAAACTGATCGAGGTAATTTAGTTTGACATCCAATATAGCAGCCTGAATGGCATCCAGTCTTGAATTCATTCCTATCTGCTGGTAATAGTATCGTTTGCCCATTCCATGATTGGCAATCGAACGCATCTGCTGAGCCAGTTCATCATTGTTGGTGAACAAGGCGCCGCCATCGCCAAATGCTCCCAGATTTTTGGTAGGAAAAAAGGAGTTGCTGGCAATATCGCCGATGGTTCCTGCCTTGTCAGTATGCCCATCTTTGTAAATATAATCAGTACCCAGTGCCTGGCATGCATCTTCAATTACAAAAAGATGATGCTGAACGGCCAATTTGTTAATCGACTCCATATCAGCACACTGTCCATACAGATGAACTGGAATGATGGCTTTTGTTTTATCAGTGATGCAATTTGCAACCAGTTCCGGATTGATGTTAAAAGAGTCAGGGTCTACATCGGCCAAAACAGGTTTAAGTTTCATTAAAGCCAAAACTTCCAAGGTCGATACAAAGGTAAATGGAGTGGTGATGACCTCGTCGCCTTCCTTCAATCCCAATGCCATTAGGGCTATTTGGAGTGCATCGGTCCCATTTCCACAGGCAATTACATGGCCAACATTCAGATATTTTCTCAGATTTTCTTCGAATTCGTTGACCTTACCTCCTTTTACGAAAATTGTAGAACGGATCACTTCACTGATCTGGGTATCAATTTCAGATTTAATCTTTTCATACTGACCTAACAGATCAACCATTTGTATATTCATGAACTAATTTTAATTTTACTTATAGATTAGGCTTCGTTGATGATTCAATTCAATTAATGATCTGCTAAGGTATGAAAATAATTAATATGTAACAAACATATTTGCAGAAATTCTGAATATTTTTAGAATCATTTAATGGAAGAGAATGTAAATGAATAATGGTTTAATATTTTTACGATTTAATTAATTAGTAGCTTAATTTATTTTGAATAATATAATGTTTGACTTTCATTATAATTTTGGATCCCTCATCTACAAAGTGTTAAAATCTGAAAGGCCCTCTTGTTTCTGCCACTCCTTTTGATCAACTGAATTTAATCCGTCGATCCCTTTTTCTTTGTTCATAGCTTCGGTTATTGATCCTTTATTTACGTATTTACAAAAAGTCATACATTTTTTTATCCCTGGTACCTCCCGAGTATTCGGGATAATATTATATAATCCTGGGTTGATCCAACCAAGGCATCAAGTAGTATTCTGTCATTGTTACCCTATTATCTTATGTGTATCTTGTGAGTATCTTGTGAGTATCTTGTGTATTAAAATGGCATATTTAATAGGCAATGTATACACAAGCTATACACAAGCTATACACAAAATACATTTGGAAGCCAACCTAAATAAAATTCGATGTTCTGGAAGGAACTATACTAATTTTCCAAGTTGACCTTGGCGATGTGGATATTAGAATTGAAAAGCCCTGCCCGTGACCCTTTCTTATTTCTTATTTCCTTTTCTTACAAACAGGATTCTTTTTTATTCCGAGTACTAAGCGCGGTAGCCATTATACGCATGGTGAGTTATAACAATAATATTTCCTATCTATTTTTTAGGATCCGGAAGAAATTCCAGGGAAATCGAATTGACACAATGACGCGTGTCTTTGGGTGTCAACCCTTCCCCCAAAAATACATGCCCTAAATGGGCTCCACAGTTTGAGCAGGTGATTTCAGTTCTGCTTCCATCGGCGTCAGTTGTACGAATGACGGCGTCCTTTATTTCATCATCAAAACTGGGCCAGCCACAATGTGCATCAAATTTATCGGACGACCGGTAGAGTGGGGCATTGCATTTTTTGCACAAATAAGTCCCTTTTTCGTCGAACTTGTAATATATCCCAATATAGGGCCTCTCAGTACCTTTGCCTTCAATGACTGACTTTTCCAAATCATTTAATTCATTGTATTTCATAGTGGTAGCGCTCTAATATAAGTTCTTATTTTGTTCATTTACACTTAAAATCAAAACAAATAATATTAAAATCCCTACTCGTTTCATCGCTCTCATTTATATAGAATACAATTTAGGGTTCATTTTGTTTACATTATATATAACAATTATTTAAGACGCTGGGATAGTGCCTTATGATAGGATTGAGCCAAAAATCGTATCTTGCGCAAAAAAAATAATGAAACGCATTTTTACGTATTTTCTGCAGGGGTTATTATTGTCAGGCCCATTGGCCGTTACCTTATATACTGTATTTGTGGCATTTAATTTTGTAGATCGACTGGTGCGTGATCCACTTAAAGAACACTTTCAATTTGATATCGCGGGTATTGGAATCATTGTTTTATTTATTTCTCTTACGATACTTGGATTGATAGGACAAACCATCATTGCCCGTCCTTTTAAATATTTTATTTCAAGACTTTTGAAACGGACTCCTTTGTTAAATGTCATCTATACTTCAATTCAGGATTTGTTTACCGCTTTTGTAGGGAAGGAGAAAAAATTCAATGTCCCTGTGTTGGTGTGTATGAATAAGGAAAATGATTTATGGAAACTAGGGTTTATAACTGAAAAAAATCTGAAAGATTTTGGGCTTCAGAATATGGTAGCTGTTTATTTTCCACATTCTTATGCATTTTCAGGAATATTGTATTTTGTTCCTGAAAGCGCTGTTAAAATGGTTGATCTTAGCCCATCGGAAGTGATGAAATTTATTGTTTCAGGAGGTATTACAAAAGTTAATTAGAAAATATGTCTACAGAAGTAGTTTTAATGGTTGGGTTTTTAATATTGATCATTTTTGTGTTAATGATTGATTTATTGGTTGTTGGACGAAAATCGCACATAGTGTCCACCCGTGAAGCCCTGGGCTGGACAAGTATTTGGGTGCTACTTGCCATGGGGTTTTATATATTTCTGAAGTTTTATGGTCATTTGCTTCATGGTATTGTGTCGCCCGCTGAGTTAAACGAAGTTATAAGTAAATACGCTCCTGAACTCAGGTTTAAGATGACTGATTTTGAAGGAATGCTGGGAGAGTATCGAGATCATATGTCAATGAGCTATCTGTCAGGTTATTTTATTGAACAAACACTATCGATCGACAATGTTTTCGTTATACTTTTGATTCTTCAGAGCTTTTCGGTTCCACTTAAAAATTATAAGAACGTTTTACTTTGGGGAGTTTTAGGGGCCATAGTTTTAAGGTTTATCTTCATTTTTGCAGGCGCTGCCTTGATTCATCGTTTCGCTTGGATACTTTACATTTTTGGAGTCTTTTTGGTGTACCAGGGTATTAATATTCTGATTAAAAAAGAAGATGAACATAAAGACCCTCACGATTACGCGATAGTGAAATTTCTATCCAGGTATTTTAATATTACAAAGGAATATGTTGGTAATCAATTTGCTATTAAACACCATGGAAAAGTATTTTTCACTCCGTTAATGCTTGTATTAGTGCTTGTTGAGTTCACCGATGTTATCTTTGCACTTGATTCAATTCCGGCCGTATTTTCAGTATCACTAGATCCGTATGTGGTCTTCTTTTCCAATATTTTTGCCATCATCGGACTACGCTCCTTGTTTTTCCTGTTGGCCAACATGATCGATAAATTCAGATTCCTCAATGTGGGAGTTAGTATATTGCTGATATTTGTGGGTATCAAACTACTGGCTCATACCTGGCTTGAAGAAATTGGTTTTAAATCATCCTACTCACTCTATTTCATAGGTACAACCATTTTGCTAAGTGTCATATTTTCAGCTCTTTTCCCAGAGAAGGGAAAGCGAAGTAGTAAAGTAGTATAGCTGCCAAAAAAACTTGGAAAATTCAATTCTTTAGAGTTTTTTTAGTTGAAATAAATGGACCCGCGCCGAAATGTCTAATCGTGCATCTAAGTCTCAAAGGTTCATCACGAGGTCTTGGGACACAAAGAATTAATTGCAGATATTTAATACTTTGTGTAACTTATTGTCTTGTTGTCTTTGTGGTAATTTTATTTTAATAACTTATAGGAAGTGCTTAAAAAGTCAGGCGATAGCTAGCCCCTACGACTCCCTGACCTAAATAAACGGGTGTAAATGAAGACGAGATGCCATGATCTTTCAGCTTTTTTGAGATGATCTGTCTGCCGTGTGAAAGTGAAATTTTACCGCAGGTATAGCCAATCGCAATGGCCAGTGGATAATCACTGGCCCAATGGACGCCATTGTTAAGCATCGCAAATCCGAGTAGACCCATGAGTGAATAACCCACTGGTTTAATGTACATGTTGTCTGGATAATTGCCTGAAAGAATGGTAATTGTAGCCATTGCAGTCGCCAAATGACCCGAAGGAAATGCATCGTACTGAGGTACATTCTTCTGGTAAATTTTAGGATTTGGAAACAAATGCCAGTTACCACCATTTACCTGAGAACCGGTGATAGGATCCATTGCAATCCAGGGACTTTCACGTCCTGTAATGCGTTTCAAAAACTGTGTAGTAATGCCCAGTACAAAAAATGTTTCTACCAGCTGAGAGGTCGTTTGCAATGCCTGATAATTGTTGGTCGTGAGACCATAGCTATAAAATCCACCGGCAATTAATAGGCTTGGCCAACCTTCACCTAAAAAATAAAAGATACTGTTAGCATTTGCTGGAAACTCTAATACACTTTTTCCACTAATTTTGACGATGGGTATTGTTTTGCGATCGGGATTAAGATGAATATATCGGCCAAATTGTTGTGCAGCATTTGTAATGGGTTGATCGACAGCCACAAGTGCAGCTGTTCCAATTAAAATGGCCGCTAAGGCTGGCAAATTCTTTTTCGAGAAGGTTGTTTTTCCAAGTTGATAGAGATCAATAGGAACATTTTTTGCAAACTGAAATGGTTTTGGTCTAAAATACAGCATCGAATCACCTGAATCAAAGGTTATAAGCTGAGCTTTTTGCAGTCTTACCGTATCTCGTCCTGCTTTGTAAACCAGTGTGTCTTTTTTCGATTCCGCATTACCGTATTGGACAACGGTGAAAAGAAACAATAATAATAATAACCTCTTAGAAAGTTGTTGAATTGATTGATGTATTAATTGTGCAATTTTCATTTTGTATCCCATTTATCAAGTTTATTCTTGTACACGTAACTGGCTGATTGGTAATAAATAATGGCTTCATTTTGCAATTTATGATCTATTGCCACAGGTAGCATCTCTCCAGTTTGAGCATCAATTTTGTAGTTCGTCACTTTTTGCTGCGGACTTAAGATGGTCAACCAGTTATTTTTGATGTATCCGAGTTTTTGATAGTTGGAAATAAACGCCCGTTCTTCATCAGGCATCATTTTGATGATATCTTTTCCAAAGAATTTACTCTTGTAGGTCCAGTTCATCACTCCCAATAGGGTAGGAGCCACATCAATCTGGCTGCAAAGTTTGTCGATCTTTTGTGGCTGCAACAGGCCCGGGTTGTAAATGATAAACGGAATCTGGTATTCCATAAATGGCAGTTCAGTTTGCCCTGCACTACCGGCACAATGGTCGGCCAGAATAACAAAAACAGTGTTTTTGAACCAAGGTTTCAGGCTGGCTTTTTTAATGAACTCGCCAATGGCAAAGTCGCAGTATTTTACACCTCCTTCACGACTGGTTTGTGTTGGAATATCAATTACACCATCAGGATAAGTAAATGGACGATGATTGGAAGTTGTCATTACATGATTCAGAAAGGGTTGCCCAGTTGCGAAAGATTTGTCGCATTCCTTAAGGGTCCGGTTAAAAATATCCTGGTCGCACACCCCCCAGGCATTGGCAAAAGTAATTTCATCCTTGGCAAGATCACTCCGGTCAATAATTTCGTACCCATTGTGAGAAAAGAAATTATTCATATTATCAAAATAGCCATAGCCTCCGTAAAGGTATTTCAATTGGTAGCCACGCTCTTTGAATACCTGACCCAGTGAAAACATGTTTTCACTGTTGGGTCGTTTAATGACACTTTGACCCGGCTTAGGAGGCGCACCAAGGGTTGCAGCTTCAAGGCCATAAATGGTGCGTGTTCCAATGGCGTATAGGTTGGTGAAAAGCATCGCACTGTCGGCAATCGCGTTTAGATAGGGGGTATTTTCACCTCCCTTATAACCAAGGAATTTGGCGCTTAAACTTTCGACTGTTATAAACACCACATTGTAGCGTTTTTCGTCTCCTGAATTTGTAATCTTTCTGGAAATATCGAAAGGTTCATTGCTCAGATATTCACTGTTTGCACTTTTCAGCAATGAATGTAGTTGATTGAAATTATCCTTCTGATTTTGAGTTACATAGAAAGTTTCGTAATCCAGATCATTGTTTATAAAAGCTGCAAATAAAGAGTGGATTCCATTTTTTGCCAACTCGTTGTTGTAGTGATTATTGGTTATTTCAACGGTTGTATTTTTTACCAGAATGAATGATAAAACCGGCAACATCAATAAAGTAAGTCCTCTTAACAACCTTTGTCTTGGGGTGCTTTTGCTTTCAAGCCAAACAACCATCAGTTTCTTCTTCACCATAAAATAGGAGAGTGCAATATCAGCAATTAGGATGGCCGATATCAGCAATGGCATGGGATAGGATTCCTTGATATTTCCAAGAACTTCAGTGGTATATACCAGGTAATCAACCGCAATAAAGTTGTAACGGACACCAAACTCTTCCCAGAAAAAGTATTCGGCAACTCCATTGAATAAAAGAATATAGAAAGTGATAAAATAAAGAACGTAAGTTATTTTTTTGTTGATAGAAGAATTGAAATACTTGTCGGACACGAATGTCAGGAAAAGTACGGAAGGGATCATGAAATAGGAAAAAGCAACGGTATCCATGAATAATCCGGACACAAAGGACCAAATTAAGTTCAGAGGATTGAGACTTACATTACCCAGCGACATGGATAACAATACGATCCGGCTGATGAATGAAATACCTATAAAGACCAAATAAAGTAACAGAATACCTCCGAACCGGCCATGAAGTACTTTTTTTCGATTGATGGAAATCATCTTTTATAATTTTTGATTGGCTGTATGAGCGGTTTAACTTGCAGTCTTTTTTACCAATTGGGCAAATATAGAATATTTCTAATTGTTCTCAAATCTAATCTGGAACTTACTTTATTTTTTCATAATAATCCAAACTAACCTTACGTATGACGACGGATACATAATTAGAAATGCATAATAAGAAATAAGAAATAAGGAATAAGAAATAAGGAATAAGAAATAAGGAATAAGAAATAAGGAATAAGAAATAAGGAATAAGAAATACAGCGGTGCGGTTTATCTTATGGAATTTGGTAATTCGTTTTAAATTAGTGTAATACGTTTCTATTTAAGAAATAAGAAAAGGTACACAGAGTATCGCTGCATAATTAAAGAGGAAGGTGGGTTAAAATCAAGTTTTTAATGTATCCAAAAGTTAATCCAATGGATCTCTTTTGAATTTATTGTTAATACTTGAATCTATTAACGTAAACGATGATCCGAATTATCTTAAATCGTATCGGAATGACTATATTTGTTTCCGTTTTAAACATTTTAGTTTGAGCATCACTGAATTTATTATTAACTCATTTACAGCATAATAAAATGTCTCAATTCACCTATCAAAAACCATTTCCACTGAAGAAAGATACTACTTCCTATCGGCTTCTTACCAGGAATTTCGTATCTACCGTTGAATTTGATGGTCGTAAAATATTAAAAGTGGATGCCCAAGGGCTTGAATTATTGGCCAAAGAAGCTTTTGCCGATGTTTCATTTTATCTTCGGGCAGCACATCTTGAAAAACTGGCTAGTATTCTGAAAGATCCCGAAGCAAGTGACAATGATCGGTTTGTGGCTTACACCATGCTGCTCAATCAGGTGGTAGCTGCTGAAGGCGAATTGCCTACCTGTCAGGATACAGGGACAGCCATTGTGCTGGGTAAAAAAGGAGAAGATGTGTATACAGGGGTGAACGATGCTGAATATCTTTCGAAAGGTATTTATGAAACTTACCAGGAACGAAATTTACGCTATTCACAGGTTGTTCCATTGACAATGTTCGATGAAAAAAACACAGGTACCAACCTTCCTGCTCAAATTGATATATACGCCGAAAAGGGTAATGCCTATGAGTTTTTATTCATTACCAAAGGGGGTGGTTCAGCCAACAAAACCTATTTGTATCAGCAAACCAAATCATTGCTGACTGATGAAGGCCTCACCAAATTTATCAAGGAAAAAATCATGGATCTGGGTACCTCTGCATGTCCTCCTTATCATTTGGCATTGGTCATTGGTGGTACCTCGGCTGAATTAACCTTGTCAACGGTTAAAAAAGCGTCTGCCGGATATCTTGATCACTTACCAACTGAAGGCAATGAAGGAGGACAGGCTTTCCGTGATCTGGAATGGGAAAAACGAGTCGAAAAGATGTGTCAGCAGAGTGCAATCGGGGCTCAGTTTGGTGGAAAATACTTTGTGCATGATGTAAAAGTAGTGCGCTTGCCACGTCACGCAGCCTCCTGTCCGGTGGGTATCGGGGTAAGTTGCAGTGCAGATCGTAACATAAAGGCTAAAATAACTGAAGACGGTATCTTCCTCGAAGAACTGGAAAGAAATCCGGCACGCTTCCTTCCTGAATCAGCGCCATTCATGCAACCTGCTGTCGATATTGACCTTGATCAACCCATAGAGGATGTGTTGAAGATTTTATCGAAGTACCCTATTAAAACACGACTTAACCTGTCAGGCACCTTGATTGTAGCCCGTGACATGGCTCATGCGCGATTGAAGGAAATGTTGGATGCAGGGCAACCAATGCCTGAATATTTAAAGAAATATCCTGTATACTATGCCGGTCCTGCAAAAACACCCAAAGGAATGGCCTCCGGAAGTTTTGGCCCAACAACGGCAGGTCGTATGGACCCATATGTTGACTTTTTGATGAGTAGGGGTGGATCAAAAATAATGGTGGCCAAAGGAAATCGTTCACAAATGGTGACTGATGCATGTAAGAAACACGGTGGTTTTTACCTCGGTTCCATTGGCGGACCCGCTGCCATCCTTGCTAAACAAAGCATCAAGTCAAGCGAAGTGATCGACTTTGAAGAACTGGGAATGGAAGCGATACGCAAAATACGCATTGAAAACTTCCCTGCCTTTATTATTGTTGACGATAAAGGAAACGATTTTTTTAAACAGTTGTAGATTCATTACTTAGGGTCTGCTGAAAACTCAGTATCGACTTTTTAGGTTCGTTTGGTTAGAATTGAATATTGCTCATTCCCATTGACTTGTTAAAACTGTCATTAGAAGTGAAAGGGAAATAAAATTCTCCGAAAGATGTTGGTTGCAGGTTGCACTGCTGTAAATGTCTGAATGTGATCATTTAATATTAAAAATGGGTGCAACCGCAGACTTTACCCCGAGTACTCGGGGTAAAAACATATAAGATCTCTGGTTGTACCCTAAAATGATTCAAGTGACAGCTGCTTAGAATATTACAAGGGTACAACCTACAACCAGCATGTGTGT
>Ga0209123_1003823_pt1 | contig 10854 bp, 8 predicted proteins | sample BarGraIncu00431A_FD_184500 | JGI IMG/M metagenome (GOLD analysis project Ga0209123, IMG submission 184500) | Arctic peat soil microbial communities from Barrow, Alaska, USA - Barrow Graham LP Incubations 004-31A (SPAdes) (version 2) | ecosystem: Environmental > Terrestrial > Soil > Wetlands >...
CAATTACTCCTTCGCGTCCTTCAGGCGCCGGGTGCGCGGGTTCATCGCGGTGCAGGAGTTACCCTCGGTTTCAGCGCTCCTGGCGAGCGTGGTACACGGGGCCTGGGTGCTGAACCGCTTTAACATGGGTCGGAATACGCACTTTAACCAGGCCCTGAAAGAAAAGGTCTTCCAACTGGTCGCTGCAAGCATGGAGGAAGGCAGCGTCCTTTGCCTGAGGCGCCGGGAAAGGCTGAGCGGCTGTGAAAACCTGGCCATCTTCCCGGAGCTCGCCGCTGGCCTGAAGTTCTACCGGAAAGGACCCTAGCCCATGGCGACCCTCAAGACCAGGATTCTCGCCGTTGACGACAATCCGGAAGACCTCGTTTCGCTGCAGGTGCTCCTGGAGAGCCCCTGCTGCAACGTCGTGACGGCCGGCTGCGGAAGGGATGCGCTCAGGCTTCTTATGCTGGAGGAAGACTTCTCCCTCATCCTCCTGAACGTCCAGATGCCGGAACTGGACGGTTTTGAGCTGGCGTTCATGATCCGGCAATCGAAGCGTAGCGCCGACATCCCGATCATCTTCCTGACCGCCTGCGACAACACAGGTTCCCAGCAGTTCAAGGGGTATTGCCTGGGGGCCGTGGATTATCTCGTCAAGCCTGTCAATCCCGAACTCTTGAAGGCGAAGGTCGAGGTGTTCGCCGACCTGCGCCAAAAGGACCTGGAGATACAGAAAAAATCCAAAGTGCTGGCGGTAGCCAATCTGAAGCTGGCCGAGGCGAACCGAAAGCTACTTGAGCGCACCCAGGTGCTGGAACTGGCGACTGCCTCGGGCCATCTCGGCATATGGGACTGGGATGTCGCGACAGGAAAGGTGGTCTGGGACACCCGGATGCTCGAATTGTACGGCATCGCACCGGAATCTTTCTCTGGTCGTGTCCAAGCTTTTCAAAAGGCCCTCCATCCCGAGGACCTTGCCGGTGTCAACGAAGCCATCAGGGCCGCGATCAAGGGAGAGAAGGAATACAGTGCTATCGAATATCGCGTCGTGCACCCCGACGGGACTGTGAGGGCCATCAAGGCCGACGGCCTGGTGACGCGGGATGCCAGGGGCAGGGCCGTGCGGATGATCGGGCTGAATCGCGACGTCACCGAACTCTGGCAAGCCAGAGTGGATATGCTGAAGACGCAGAAGCTCGAATCGCTCGGCGTGCTCGCGGGAGGGCTGGCCCACGACTTCAACAACATCCTGACAGCCATCTTCGGCAACATCTCCCTGGCACGCTTCCAGTTGGATGGCACGGGAACAGCTGACCAACGGCTGGAGGATGCGGAGCATGCCATAGGCCGGGCTACTGATTTGACCAAACAGCTTCTCACCTTCGCCCGGGGCGGCGAACCGGTCAAGAAGGTTATCACGGTACCCGGGCTGTTGCGGGAAGCGGCCCGATTCGCCCTCCACGGGTCCACGGCAGATTGCGCTTTCGTCCTGGAGGACGACCTCTGGCCGGTGGAGGCCGATGGTGGGCAGCTGGCCCAGGTAATCCACAACCTCGTTTTGAATGCGGTGCAGGCCATGCAGGGAGGAGGGACGGTAACCGTAGGTGCCAAGAACGTCAGTTCCTCGGCCACTGCGGGGAGATTCGTGAGGATTTCCGTGGGCGACGAAGGGATCGGCATCCCGGAGCACAACCTGTCGAGGATCTTCGACCCGTACTTCACCACCAAGCCGCAAGGTAACGGGCTGGGGCTGGCTACCAGCTACTCGATCATCAGGAAACACGGCGGCAAGATCAGGGCGGCATCAACCGTCGGGGCGGGAAGCACCTTTTATATTTCCCTCCCCGCCTCTGAGCAGCGGATGGTGTCCGATCCTTCAGCTTCGAACGCAGTAATCCACGGCAGCGGCCGGGTGCTGGTGATGGATGACGATGCCAGTGTCAGGTCCATAGCGCAGGGCGTCCTGGAACAGCTCGGTTACGCGGTCGAGATCGCCGCCAATGGGGCGGAGGCTTTGGGGCTTTACCAGAAACGAAAAGAAGAGGGCACTCCTTTTTGCGCCGCGATCCTCGATCTGACCATCCACGGAGGCATGGGCGGCAAGGAGACGGTCAGGAAACTGCTGGAAATAGACCCGGGTGTCAAGGCCATAGTTTCCAGCGGTTACTCGAATGATCCGGTCATGGCGAATTATCGGGACTACGGATTCGCTGCCGTGCTCTGCAAGCCCTACCGGCTGCAGGAGATGGGCAGGGTATTATCGGATTTGCTGGGACTGTAGGGTCGCAGATGGTGTGATACGTAGGTGTATTAGGAAATAACAATGGAAAAATTTGATATTTTGGTCATCGACGACAAACAGCAAAACCAGCTGCTCACCGCGAATTATGAAGTACCGGATGCCAAGCGCCAAGGTGCCGGCTTTCCTGCACTTGTCGCTTCCAGGGGACTCTGCCGGGCTTCTGCTAAAAACTCATGGCGCATACTGCTGGCGGAGGACAACGACCTCAGTCAGAAAGCGCTGGGAATTATTCTGGAGAGCAGAGGATTGCAAGTTACCGTCGTCTCGAACGGCCAGGAAGCGGTCGAGGCGGTCAAGGCCGGTGCCTTCGACCTAGTGCTTATGGACCTGCAGATGCCGATCCTAGACGGCTTTGAGGCTACCCGCGCCCTGCGCTCCCTGCCTCACCCCCTGTGTGCCATTCCCATCCTCGGGCTTACCGCGCATGTCTTCCGGGAGGATCTGGATAAATGCCTGGCAGCCGGCATGGTCGGGCGTGTCACAAAACCTGTGGACTTCAAAGCCCTGTTTGCCGAAATCGACAGGCTGCTGCCAATAAGTGCCGGGGCCGCAGCGCCGGAAATCCCGGAAGCGCTGGTTGAGCTCATGGAGGCCGTTGCAGGAGACCGGAGTATCGCCATACTCCTGGTCGGAGAATTCCTGGTTTCGTACCGGGCCAGTCTGGACGGAATTTCCGCCGCCGTCATGGCCGGCCACGCCGGCGAACTGGAGAGACGTGCACACCAATTCAAGGGATGCCTGGGCGTCTTCTGCCGAACGGAGCCATTAGAGCTGACCCAACGCCTGATAGAGCTGGCGGAAGGCAAGTCCCTGGCGGAGGCCCCGCAGACCCTGGAACAACTGGAAATTGAAATGGAGAAGCTCGTGGCCGACCTGATCGATTTCGTGGCCCGGTGAAGCAGTCTTTCAAAACACCTCAGCAAAGCTTGACCATTTCGAAAAGGGGCAGTGAAACCCATGCCGTCTGACAAAATGAAAGTACTGGTGATCGACGATTACGAGGAGAACATCTCCGCCCTCACCTCGGCCATCTTCGGTCAAAACTATGCGATCACTTGCGCACGCTCGGGAAAGGATGCGCTGCTGCTGCACCAAGATAACCGGCCTGTTGGGGAGAGCTTACCTGCGAGAGCACGGTCGGAGTCGGTTCGACCTTCACCATCACCTTGCCCGTCGGAGCCCCCCTGTCACAGGCGGAAAATACCGCGCTCTCCCGGGCGATCGAGAAACGATTGCTGACCGTGCTCATTGCCGAAGATGACCCCATCATCAGGAGCTTCATGGCCGCGATGACCTGCATGATCGGGCACCGGGTGATCGCCGCCGAAGACGGCCAGGAGGCGCTCGATCTCTGGGAAAACGAGCATCCCCACCTGATCCTCATGGATGTCCAGATGCCGAAACTCGATGGGCTCGAAGCGACCAGGAGAATCAGGGACCGTGAAAAAGAACTCGGAGGACAGGTACCCATTTACGGCCTCACGGCCCATGTCATGAAAGAGGACGTCGAACTCTGCCTGAGCGCGGGGATGACGGGACACATCGGCAAACCGATTAATTTTCGCGTCGTAAGGGAGGTCCTGGAAAAGCACCAGACGGATGCCGGGGCTCCAGGCGCGCCCAAAACCGAAGGGGTGTTATGAGAAAGTCGAAGAGGAAATGCAAGACAAGCTGATGGAGGCCGTCTTCGCTTGGGAGGAGGAACTGGCGAGGGTGGGAGCTATCGCCGGCGAGGCGCAGCGCCTGCTGCTCAACTCGCAGCTGAACCTGGAGCGGACCCGGGAAAAGCTGGGGGAGTTGGGAACGATAACAAGCTCAACCTGGTGAGCGTGCGCCACGAGGCGTCGGGGGCCATTCACTGAGTTTCAGCAAAGAGGGTTTCCGCTAGTAGCTCCTGTTGTTTTTGAATGTAATACGCCGTCCGATCTCCCACAGATAACTTTTCATAAAATCCAGATACAACAGGTCATATCTCATCTGGCTTTCAATGCTGTCGATGCCATGCCGCAAGGTGGGAAGCTGAAAGAGAGGATCACAGGCCGTTGAGTTATGCCTGCATTCTAACCTTCAACTGGCGAGCACATTGCCGCAAATGTTGAGTTGAATAACCAATATACGAACTGCTTGCGAGTAGCGTTAATCAGGAAAGTTGAAAACTTTCAAAGGAATCTGGATGCTGACACTAAACAGGAATTACGTCGTAAATATCGCATTTGCTGTTGCCCTAATGATATTCTCTTCGATTGGTTGGTTGGCGTATCAGAACATGACTGAGGTAAAACAGGCCGTTTATTGGGTATCCCATACCCATGTTGTAATTGACGAAATGGATATTCTTCTTTCGACCTTGACAGACGCGGAGACCGGGCAGCGTGGATTCATCATCACAGGCGATGAGGGCTACCTGGAACCCTACAATCAGGCACTCACCAACATTTCGAAGGTGCAGACTTCGTTGAGGGACCTTACCAAAGACAACCCCCTGCAACAAAAACGACTTGAAAGCATAGACCAACTCGTCGGGAAAAAACTTGCGGAATTGAAAGCTACCATTGAAACAAGAAGGTTGCAAGGCTTTCAGGCTACTACTCTGATTGTCAAGAGCCATCTTGGCAAGCATTTGATGGAAGACATCCGTAAGCTTGTGGCGGAAGCTCAGAATACTGAAAAGCAACTACTGGAAGAACGGTCGCGCACGCAAGAGGCTCAGACCGCTAAGACGCTCCAGGCATTGGCGGCTGGAGGAATCGCCTGCGTCCTCCTTCTGACCATAGTATTCATTCTCCTGAAAAGGGAAATCGCTCACCGCATCAAAGCTGAGATCGTCTTGGTGGTCCAGAATGAGGAACTGCAAAAAAACAGGGAAAAGGAGCACCTACAGGACTGGGTCAAGACCGGTATCAACGAACTCAATGCCAAAGTGTGCGGTGATAGGCCCCTGGAGGAGATGGCCGGTGATGCCGTTAGCTTTTTGTCCGGATATCTGAAGGTTGGTGTGAGCGCGCTCTATCTTTTCGAGGAGCATGCTGAAACCCTCCGAATCGTCGCCAATTACGCCTTTGCTCGTGGCAAGAATCCCATGGGCACCATTCGGCTGGGCGAGGGACTGGCGGGGGAAGCCGCCCGAGAAAAGCGCCCTCTCAGTTTGAACAGTATTCCGCCGGACTATTTGGTCATCGGGTCCGCCTTGGGAGAGGCGGTGCCCCGGACTGTGTTTGCTCTTCCGCTGCTTCAGGAAAACCGTCTGATCGCGGTTCTAGAGTTAGGGAGTTTCAGCAAATTCAGCGAACTGGAGCTTAGTTTCTTGAACCAGGCAGCTGAAGTCCTCGCCATTGCCATCAGCGTCAACCTGACGCGTCAGCGGATAAATGAACTTCTCCAGCAGAGCCAGACCCAGGAAGAAGAGCTGCGTGTCCAGCAGGAGGAAATGCAGCAGACCAACGAAGAGCTGGAGGAGCGGGCCCAACTCCTGGAACAGCAGCGTGAGCAGATTAAGTCCAAAAACCTGGAGATTGAGAAGGCCAGCAGTGAGATAATGCACAAGGCTAAGGAAATGGAGCAGATAAGCACCTACAAGTCCGAATTTCTGGCAAACATGTCCCATGAACTTCGCACTCCCCTCAACAGCCTGATGATCCTCTCCGGTCATCTGAAGGAAAACAAGGAGGGAAACCTGACCCCCAAACAGGTCGAGTACGCCTCCACTATCAAATCTGCAGGAAATGAACTGCTGAATCTCATCAACGACATCCTGGACCTCTCCAAGATCGAGGCGGGCCGGCTGGAATTCGTTTATCAGGATGCGCTCCCCGCCGAGTTGTGTGACCAGGTGACGGCCACCTTCAGGGCGCTGGCGGACCAAAAGGGGCTGGAATTCACGACGCAAATCGAGGCCGGGGTGGCGCAAAAGATCAAACTCGATTCCCAGCGGACCCTCCAGGTACTGCAAAACCTCATTTCCAATGCCATCAAGTTTACCCAGCAGGGTTCCGTGACGCTGCGTATCTACACCCCGAATCAGAGCGAAAATCCGCTACCGGTCTCAGCCGTGGCATTTAGCGTTGCCGATACCGGCATCGGCATCCCAGCCGCTAAACAGGAACTGATCTTCCAGGCCTTCCAGCAGGCCGATGGTTCTATCAGCCGTAAATTTGGCGGCACCGGTCTCGGTCTCTCCATATCCAGACAACTGGCCCGAGGGATGAATGGAGAAATTTCTATTGCCGGTAAGGAGAACGAAGGAAGCACCTTCACCCTCTACCTACCGCTGTCTCCTTCCAAGAGTCCCGAAAACTCCTCCGTCGCCACGGCAAAAGCCTCGTGGTCTCCGCAGCAGAACAACCATCCGGTGCCATCAACCGGGGCACCTCCCCTTCAGGACGACCGGGATCGTCTCGCGGTTGGTGGGCGCTGCATCCTGATCATCGAAGACGACCTGACTTTCGCCAAGGTCCTTATGGAGAATGTCAGGGAACGGGGTTTCTCCGCCATCGTGGCAACCGACGGCAACAGCGGCATAGACCTGGCAGAAAAAATTCATCCAAGCGCCATCCTCCTCGACGTCATGCTCCCGAGCCTGGACGGCTGGGGGGTAATGCAGAAGATCACAGACAACCCTCAGATACGGCATATCCCGGTCCACTTCATCACCTGTCTGGAAGAGAGGCAGAAGGCCCTGTCCATGGGGGCCATCGGGTTCATTACCAAACCGGTGACCCGCGAACAATTGGATTCCATCTTCGGAACCATTGAGGATGTGGTCTCTCGGAGCCTCAGGAAACTGCTGATCGTCGAAGACGATAAGGCCCATGCCTCTGCACTGGTTGCCCTTCTGGAGGAACGGGACATCTCTATTACCGTGGCTGAATCCGGGGCACAGGCCATCCGGTTTCTCACCGAAGAGCCATTCGACTGCATCGTGCTCGATCTGGGGCTGGCCGACATGTCGGGCTTCGATCTGCTCGAACACATCCGCAATCTGGACCCAAGCCGGCGGATCCCCGTGATCATCCATACCGGGCAGGAACTTTCAGGCGAGGACACCCTGCGTCTACAACACTTTGCCGAGAGCATCATCATCAAGGGAGCCAAGAGCCCGGAACGCCTCCTGAACGAGGTGACCCTGTTTTTGCACGTTATGGAGAGCAAATTGCCTCCTGACAAGCAGCTTATGATCCGCACCACCCTAGATACCGAAACGCTCCTGGTCGGGAAAAAGGTGCTTCTCGTGGACGACGACATGCGCAACATATTCTCGCTCTCCAGCGTCCTGGCCGATAAGGGGATGCGGATTGTCGAGGCGGAAAACGGGAAAGTGGCCCTGGCGAGGCTGGAGGAGCACCCAGACGTAAACATCGTGCTGATGGATGTAATGATGCCGGAAATGGACGGATACGAGGCCACCCGGCGCATGCGAAAGGACCCTCGTTTTGCCCGGCTTCCCATTATTGCGCTGACGGCAAAGGCGATGAAAGGGGACCGGCAGGCCTGCATGGAGGCGGGAGCGAGTGACTACATAACCAAACCGGTCGACATGGATCGGCTGCTGTCGCTGTTGCGGGTCTGGCTGTACAGCCAGGGTTGACGGGGTTTAGCGTGATTACCACTAGTGAACTGGAAGAAATCGAGTTGGCGCTCCTTCTGGACGGCGTAGCCAAGGTCTATGGTTATGACTTCAGGGAATATGCCGAGGCGTCATTGAAGCGTAGGATGATCCTGTGGCTCAGCAACTCGGGGTTTGCCTCGTTTGGGCAGGCCCTGCCGCAGATACTGCGGGATCCAGTCATTTTCGAGAGGCTTTTACGCGGGATAACGGTCAACGTCTCGGCGATGTTCAGGGATCCGACTGTTTTCAAGACAATACGTGAACAGGTAACGCCGTATCTGAAAACTTACCCCTTTGTTAAGATTTGGCACGCCGGCTGTGCAAGCGGTGAGTCGGCCTATTCTATGGCAATTCTGCTTGAGGAGGAAGGGCTGAAGGGGCGCTTCCGTATTTATGCCACGGACATTGACCAGGAAGTGCTTAAAAGGGCTCAGGAGGGGATCTTTCCCCTGAAGGATATGGTGCAATTCACCCATAATTACCAGAAGAGCGGCGGCAGGCGTTCTTTCTCCGACTTCTATACCGCCCACTACGACCACGCCATACTGATGCCATCCCTGAAGGAGGAAATCGTTTTCGCCTCTCACAACCTGGCAGGAGACAGCGTCTTCGGAGAGATGCAGATGGTGTTGTGCCGGAATGTCCTTATTTATTTCAAAGAGAGCCTGAAAGATCGTGTTTTGAATTTGTTTCACTCCTGTCTTGCAGACGGTGGTTTTCTTTGCCTCGGGACCAAGGAGACGCTGGACGGGCGTGCGATCGCTCCGTATTACCAGGAGATTGCGCCACATACGCGTATCTACAGGAAACGCTATGCATGAACCGAATGGATTCCATGCGATAGTAATTGGTATTTCTTCCGGCGGGGTTGAGGCCCTTAAGACCCTTCTGGGAGCCCTGCCGAAGGATTTCCCCCTGCCGCTCATTATCGTGCTGCATATCAGCCCTGAGGCGGGGAGCGGAATGGCGGAGCTCCTGGATTCTGTATGCGATATCCACGTCAAGGAGGCAGACGAACTGGAACTGCCGGTAGGCGGTACGGTCTATCTGGCGCCGGCGAACTACCACCTGATGGTGGAGGCGGACGGCAGGCTTGCCCTGTCTACGGATCCGCCGGTTAACTTTTCCCGACCCTCCATCGATGTGCTTTTTGAAACCGCGGCGGAAGTCCTCGGGAAGGGATTGATCGGGGTGGTACTGACCGGTTTTGGTGCCGATGGCAGCCACGGATTGAAGCGGATCAAGGAGAAAGGAGGGCTCACAGTTGTCCAGGACCCGGACGACGCCGCAGCCAGCCCCATGCCGGAAAATGCCATTAACGCAATAAAACCAAATTATGTCGTCAACTTGGCCGCCTTGCCTCTGCTCTTTATCAACCTCTCCAAAAGTGAGTAATTATGTCTGATTATCGTAAAATACCCGTTCTGATAGTCGATGACCGGCCCGAAAACCTGACCTCCATGGAGACGCTTCTCAACGATATGGAGCTTGATTTGGTGACGGCCCAGTCAGGCAACGAGGCTCTGCGGCTTACCCTGTATGCCGATTTTGCTCTGGTGCTCCTAGACGTCCAGATGCCCGAGATGGACGGCTTCGAGACCGCTGAGCTGATGCGTAAAAACCCCAAGACGCGGGAGCTTCCGATAATATTCGTCACTGCCGGTATAAAGGAGGAATATCAGATATTCAGAGGGTATGAGGCCGGAGCGGTCGATTACCTGATGAAACCGATCGAGCCTGCCATCCTCAGGAGCAAGGTGCGGGTCTTCTGCGAACTATTCGGTCAACGCCGCGAGCTGAGGAGAATTCAGGCCGAACTGGAAATGAAAAATGCGAATTTGCAGGAATCATTTCAATTGTTGGAGAAGGGAACCGCTCAACGCATCCAGATGATGGAGGAACTGCGCCAAAAGGACCAAATGCTTGTTATGCAGGACCGTCTGTCCGTCATGGGCGAGATGATCAACAATATCGCCCACCAGTGGAACCAGCCGCTGAACCAGTTGGGACTGGTCGTCCAGCAACTGCCGATACATGAGGAGTTTGGTACCTTAACCCGCGAAGTACTCACAGAAAATACCCAGCAGGCTATGAAGCTCATCAAATTCATGTCACAAACTATAAATGATTTCAGAGACCTATTCAAGGTTGATAAGAAAAAGATTACTTTCAGCGTTAATGAGGTGATTACACGTACACTCTCCCTTATTGAAAAGACTTTCGAGGACCAGAGGATCAGTATTGCTTTTCAACCTAATGGCGACCCTGTGGCTATTGGCTTTCCCAATGAGTACTCACAAGTACTCCTTAACATCCTTTTGAACGCCCAAGACGCACTGATTGAGCACAAAATTGAGGATAGACTGATTTCGATCCATTCATTTGCTGAAGGGGAAAGATCTGTTGTAACCATCGCTGACAACGCAGGTGGGATCCCCGAGGAGATCAAGGGCAAACTGTTCGATGCGTACTTTACCACCAAGGGATCGGATAAAGGAACGGGTATCGGCCTTTTCATGTCCAAGGCCATCATCGAGAAAAGCATGAAAGGCAGCCTGACAGTGCAAAACACGAGGGGGGGAGCGGTGTTCAGAATTTACATCTAGAATAGGACCGTGGAATCAGTCGGTTGTGCTGCAGGCGGGATGGTAAAATCTATTCTTGCCTTGGGCCTTTGCGCAATACATCGCCATATCGGCATTTTTTATCAGGGTGTCTTCCTCAAATCCGTCATCAGGGAAGAGACTTATACCGATACTTACACCGACGGTCAACTCGTTATTGAGCAGGGTCATAGGGTGCGTGAATGCTTCATTTATTTTTCGGGCGACACTGACCGCTTCCGACTGACCACCAAGATCGGACAAGAGAATAATGAACTCATCTCCCCCCCATCGGGCCACCGTGTCCTGGTGACGGCAGCAGCAGACCTTCAGCCGATCAGCGACGGCCTTTAGCAGTAGGT
>Ga0209123_1003824_pt1 | contig 10853 bp, 13 predicted proteins | sample BarGraIncu00431A_FD_184500 | JGI IMG/M metagenome (GOLD analysis project Ga0209123, IMG submission 184500) | Arctic peat soil microbial communities from Barrow, Alaska, USA - Barrow Graham LP Incubations 004-31A (SPAdes) (version 2) | ecosystem: Environmental > Terrestrial > Soil > Wetlands >...
CAGGACTGATGCGTCCCTCCGGGCTGACTGCCGTTGCCTCAACCAGGACCAACCCTGCACCACCCACCGCACGACTGCCGAGGTGAACCAGATGCCAGTCGGTTGGAAGGCCCTCGGTACTGGAATACTGACACATGGGAGAAACGAAAATGCGGTTGCGAAAGGTGATCGAGCGCAACTTAAGGGGTGAGAACAGCTTGCTCATGGTTTGTCTCCATTAAAAGTGTAACAATCTGGTTTTTCTAAGTGTGAGCGGCATTCCGTTCAGCGGACTGGTGTCGAAAAGCATCGATTTTCAGCAACCTGGCGTGGCTGCAACTACATGCCGGATAAGACTCCGGCGACTGCGGCCGTACCGGGCAAACAGGGAATATGCGCCCAAAATGCACGCTTCCATCTCAATTTACGTTCTCCCGCTAAGGTCCAAACAAGGAAGCCTCTGACTTGACGTCAGAGGCTTCCTTATGCTCGCGATACAGTCAGTTACTTTTTATGCTGTGGCGTGACGATTACGGGTTTTACCTGGTGCTGGTCTGCACAAAGAGCTTTATCTTTGTTGTGCTCGGTGCAGATCGATTTTTCTTTTACAGAGGCTTCTTTGCCGCAGGCATTTCCTTTGTGCTGGTCTTTTCCGTGGTCCATTTGAATCTCCTTTTCATTCGGATTCTGTATATTAAACTAATATTGAACAGAGCAACTACCGAGCCAGGTTTGGGGTATGAGTCATAATGGAATAACGTTCTAATTGCACTACTATATTTCCAGACAAGACATGGATAAACAGAAAAAACCGCAATTTAAAACCGTCGTGTTTAACACAATTGCACTATATGGCGGCCCATAGTGAGGGAGTCCGTCCCAGTTAAGGAAGATAGCTTTCCTCAAGCGTGAAGAAGAAGGTCGCACCCTCGCCCGCTTTACTTTCGGCCCAGATCCGGCCACCTTGGCGTTTGACGATTCGCTCAACAGTAGCCATGCCGATACCGTGCCCCTCATCATCAATCCCCAGGATGCTCTGGAAACACAGGCGGCCTCGCAGAAGAGGTATATAATGTAGAAAGATGGCAGATTTGTTGGAGAAGATATGGCGCTACAGAGTCCTGCTGCGCCACAGTTTGTGGGCACGTTGCAGGAATTGTCGCGCATTCGGCACATAGAGAACTTCTTAAAAGTTGGTATTGGCCTCTCGTCAAACTGCATCAATATGGTGGAGGGCGTTAAATTTCAAGGATAATGGCCTGACAGGGAAACACCAGACAATGTGAGTTACAGGAGAATGCAATGGCCAAGTCAGCTGAAAACGCGGAACCAAGTCCGGATGTATTGCTGAAAACTCCAACAGGGATAAGGGGCTTGGATGAAATATCCGGTGGAGGTCTTCCAAGTGGCCGTCCGACACTGGTCTGCGGCGGCACCGGCTGTGGCAAGACCCTTCTTGCCATGGAATTCATCGTCCGCGGGGCAACTCAATACGACGAGCCTGGTGTTTTCATGTCGTTTGAGGAAAAGTCTAACGATCTTGTAAAGAACTTCGCCTCACTCGGCTTTAACCTGAATAAGCTCGAGGGCGACAAAAAGCTGGTAATCGACTATGTCCATGTTGATCGAAGCGAAATCGAGGAGAACGGCAGCTACAATCTGGCGGGGTTGTTCACCCGTCTTGGCCACGCCATCGACTCAATCGGTGCGAAACGCGTGGTACTCGACACCGTCGAGGCGCTCTTTTCCGGCTTTGCCAATGAAACCGTCCTGCGCGCAGAGTTTAAACGCCTGTTCAGCTTTCTGAAAGACAAAAGCGTAACCGCTGTCATCACCAGCGAGTCGGGGGCGACAAGCCTCACCCGCTATGGCCTGGAGGAATATGTCGCCGATTGCGTTATCGCCCTTGAGCACAGCGTGCTCCAACAGATAGCCACAAGACGCTTACGGATCATCAAGTATCGCGGCTCTTCCCACGGCACCAATGAATATCCGTTCCTGATCGACGAACAGGGCTTCTCCGTTATGCCGGTTGCCTCCCTCGGCCTGGACCATCTGGCACCCAGCGAGTGGGTTTCCACCGGCAGCCCGCGCCTCGACACCATGCTGAGCGGCAAGGGATACTTCCGTGGTAGCAGCATCCTGGTCACAGGGACTGCCGGCACCGGGAAATCGAGCATGGCTGCACTTTTCGTCGATGCTGCTTGCCGACGCGGCGAGCGCTGCATCTATTTTGCCTTCGAGGAATCTCAAAACCAGATCATCCGCAACATGCGCTCAATCGGTATCGACCTGGAGCAGTGGATTAAAAAAGACCTGCTCAGGTTCCAGACCAGCAACCCAATGTTGTATGGCCTGGAGATGCACCTGGTTACCATGCACAAGACAATAAATGACTTCAAACCGGTCATCGCGGTCATTGACCCGATCTCTAACCTGGTGGCAACGGCCACTGAAGGGGAGGTCAAATCGATGTTTTCCCGCCTGGTCGTTTTTCTGAAGACAAAACAGATCACCACCTTCTGCACCGACCTGACCTCTGCGGGCGGGGTCGGCAGCAGTCTTGAGCAGACAGGAATGGGGGTCTCGTCGCTGATGGACACCTGGCTGCTCCTGGAGACCAAGGAGGTGGACGGGGAAAGGAATCGCTGTCTCTACGTTCTCAAATCTCGCGGCATGGCTCATTCCAATCAGATTCGGGAATTCATCTTGAGCGACACCGGTATCCAGCTTCAGGATGTCTACATCGGCTCAAGCGGTGTGTTGACCGGTTCAGCCCGCATTACTCAGGAAGCCGTTGATCAGTCGGAAACCCTGGCACGCAAACAGGGAATCGAAATGAAGCAGCGTGAGATAGAGCGCTTGAAAACTGTGGCCCAGGCACAGATTGCCACCATTAATGCCAGGTTGAATGCCGAAACGGATGAGCTGGAATTTGTCATCAACAAGGAAAAACTTCGAGATGAAACCCTGGCCCAGGGAAATCTCGCAATCTCCAGGAGCCGACAGGAGGACAAGCCCTCTCCCAAGTTGGGAAGCGCCGGAAAAACCGGAAAGGGAGGACGCCAATGAAGGGTCCCGCCCGGAAAAGCCCGGGAAAGACAAACACGCCAACAGGGACGGAGCAGTGGCTTTTCAGGTTGTACGTGGAAGGGGAGACACTGGAGACCACTGCCGCCCTGGCCAACATGAAGAAGATCTGCACAAAGCACCTGCGGGGAAGATACCGGATCGAGGTGATAGACCTCTTGGTGCAGCCCGAACTAGCAAAAAACGATCAGATCCTGGCCGCGCCTACCTTGGTGCGGAAACTTCCGGAACCGGAAAAGAGGATCATTGGGGACCTCTCCGACACCAAGCGGTTGCTGGTGTGTCTGGATTTACGGCCTGAGCCTGACCCCGCGAGTTTATGGAGGGATGAATGAAAGAGGAGAAAAAAGCTCAAACTGCCCCGAGAAAAAATTCAACCGAGGCTTTGCCATCAGCCTCGGGGGAAAAGTCTGACACGAGTTTTGTCTTGCGCCTTTATGTGTCCGGTATGACCCCCTATTCCTACAGCGCCATTGAGAATGTAAAAAAGTTCTGCGAGGAGCATCTTGCAGGGCACTATGAACTGGGAATAATCGACGTCTATCAGCAGCCCCTCCTGGCCAGGGAGGCGCAGATCATCGCCGCTCCCACATTGGTGAAGGAGTCTCCCCCGCCGCTTCGCAAATTCATCGGCGACCTGTCCCAGGCTGAGCGGATCCTCCTTTGGCTCGGACTACAACCAAAGCCGACCGACCTGATAAAGTCACGCGTGGAACTCCTGGTCGAGATCGAGGAACTGAACCAGAGTCTAGAAGAAACCAGGGAGGCCCTGCGCGCCATCCGAAGCGGAGAGGTGGATTCACGCACTACTTAGGTGGGGCTAACAAAGTAATTGTGCATGCCGCTGACCGCGATTCACTTTTCCAGGCGATCTGCCGGGTCCCCCTAGTCGTTGTGCCAAGAGTAGACATCCATGATAAGTATAGTCAATGGGAAAACGGAGATTTCCCCTTAACCTCCAAGATTGTGAAACGCCCTGGTGGCCAATGTGCAACCATCCGCTGCAACTGGGACTTTTTTTGATCTTTCCTTGAGTCGACGTTAGATAAGACGCGAGGCGATGATACCCAAAGCGGACATGCAGTGCAAAATGTAGACTTTTGGCACTACCTAAATATTATTTAATGTTAATAGCGACATAGGGAGATTGAGGATATCAATAAAACTGATAAAAGTTGCACTCACACCAATAATTTGTCGGTTCTTTGTTGATAAATAGTCAATAAAAACAAACATTTACAGGCAATCGTAAATGTTGTAAGATACAGGCCAATGAAAAATGGATGGGTTAGAAGGGGCACCTTTCGGGGTACGGATCGCAGGGAATAACTTTGTGAGGTTGCAGTTCATGGACAAATTGCCGAAGGACATCGCCTGCATAGAAGGAGCTATAGCTGGTGGCGAGCCGGTGGGTTTCTGGACGGAGGAGAAGCGCAAAAAGCGTGCAGTAATGATCAGAAGCCTCTTCAACCATTGGCGTTTGACTCCGGAAGACCGAGCCAAGCTCCTGGGGTTGAAGGAGGAAGAATACCATCAGGATGAGCCGTTACCGGACAGACCTGAGATTCTGACCCGGAGCAGTTATCTCCTAGGGATGCACGGATGCTTACGTATCCTGTACCCTAGCATGACAAATCGTAATTTGGTGTATGCATGGGTCTCTACACCGAACACGCAGTTCGGCACGACTCCGCTGACCGTCATGAAGGAAAATGGCGTCAACGGTTTAGTGGAGATATTCGGTTATCTATGGGGCTATCTTCAACTCTGAAATGGCCCGATCACGACAGGTATGATTGAGGGAGGAAAAGCGATGAAGGTTAGGCTAATTAGTGACTTTCACACCGAGTTCTGGGGACGCGAAGGTGATTTCTCAGCTTTCGCAGATCTGGTGTATCGCTACATCCCCCCCCACCCTCAAGATAAAGCGACGGTGCTGGTGTGCGCGGGCGACATGGGTACGTACAGAAGATTCGAAACCACTTATCAACTCCTGTTTGGGCTCCTCGCGCCACGATTTCGGCAAGTAATTGTGATCCCCGGAAACCACTCCTATTACAATTCATCAGGGATCTGGGGGAACGAAAAGCGGTTTTGGCACAGCCACTACCTTACCGAGAACGTGGCCTACGCTGATGACGAGGTGGTGACGGTTGGCGACATCGCGTTCGTTTGCTCATGCATGTGGACCGACTTCCACCATAGCGACCCGAAAGCAATGAAGAGAGCCGCTTACGAAATGAACGACTTCCTACTGATCTATGTTGAGTCAGAGGAGAACCTCCGTAGACCCCTTACACCCGAAATGACCGTGGCACGCCACCTCCATTCTGTTGACTTCATTCGCGGCGCCCTCGAAAAGCACCGGGGCAAGCAGTGCGTTGTATTGACCCATCACGCTCCGAGTCCTCGTAGTATTTCGCTTCAGTATCAAGGGGACAGTCTCAACCCAGCTTTCTTTACTGATCTCACAAACCTAATCCTTGAGTATCAGCCTCTCGCCTGGGTACACGGGCACATGCACGACAGCCAGCGTTACCATATAGGCCAAACCCAGATCATCTGCAATCCCCTCGGCTACTATCCCAGTGCCTTAAACCCATCATTCAACGCCGAATTAGCGTTGGATATTTGATGATCAACCCCTACGTGTGGATAGGCGTTGAATATTGATCCGGCATCGGAGTCCAGCTTGACCTATCCCGAATGTAATATAAGTAAGTTATGAATGGTAGATGGGATCAACTTCGGCACCTATAAAGACGAAATTGGAAATCTGGTCCACATATTGGAGCAGGAACCAGGCCATGATCTTGTTTTTAAGCGATATAATTGCATCGTATATTCTATTGATGTCGTGAACGGAGGCCGCTTGTGGAACGTATAACAATACCCTTACGAAATGGAACATGCGAAAAAAGACTAATGACTGACTTAACTTTGATAATTGATGGTGCTCAATACGATAAGCAATTGCCCTGCCGCAAGGATGGTTCTGACGGTCTCTGGCAGCTGGATGGCCATAACAACTGGAGTGCGAAGGTATCCCGAAAGGGTGAAACGTTGCATATCGGGGAGCCACCGGCCGAGTATGACACGCTTGAAGTCTGGCACCGCTACTGGCGTGGACCACTTGAAGCCATCAGACTGTGGCTGGAATATCGCTTCTCGCCAAGAGGTAACCCCTCAGAAAAAGAGGAGTAGCGATTTTTCGTTTTATACCTAGGCTACCAACGTTTCCCCATATCCTGAAGGGAGGAGTTCCATGGAATCGGCTGAGAATTTGACCCAGTTGACCAATAACCTTGGAGGCTTGGTACTCATGGTCAACCCTTGAGAACAAATGGCCTAGGGAGGGATCTTATCTCACTGTCACATGCGGAAACCCCCGATGTCCCCCCAACACTACCAAGGTAAACCCGTCCCAAAAGTATCTTTTTGCAAAATATTGATTAGGAGGACCAGGTGGCAAAAAAAACACATAAGAGACCGATCAATTCATTAGGGATCTTATCCTAAATACGATTTGGCGCACCCCCCCAGTATCAGAACAGCCAACAATCCAACTTTCACGGTGGTCGGTCATGGAAACGCAAACAGGCGACCACCACTTGGTGGGACACAACATGAACGATTGTGAGGGGAGGGGCAGTACCGCCATCACTGATTTCAACGCGGTCACCGCTGAAGTGACCACCCGCTCTGGCAGGATCTATCAGCTTTACGGTGGGCCGGGCTACGATTCCGACGGAACATGGGTCTGGCAAATCTGGTCCAGAAGGAACAGCATAACGGGCAAAGATGTCACGGGCCAGTATATTTTGAAAATTACAGGTGCAAGGCCATAGGTACTCCTTTGCGCCATAGGTACTCCTTTGCAACTAAGTGGCGCCGGAGCAACCTGACAGCACCTCTTTTTTAGAAACCCTCACTGAGAAGTTTGGCAAATGAATTCTGATACCCATAGTTAGGGGTGTAATCAGAATAGAATTTCGACCCGGCATGGGCATCTGATCGTGGAGGCCGAATGGGGTCCGGAGGGGAAATGACAAATTTCGGATTCGTCTTGGGGTGCTCAATCTTGGCGCTTGGTATCTGGATGGGCTGTTTTTATATTAACAGAGGCCTCTACATGCTGGGCCATGCAGTCACAGTCGCCATCGCCGCCCTGAATCGAGACAAATAATGGCAATTCCGGGATTTCCGTGGGGCCCTGGTTTCCCGCGCTTCTTCCTGCATCTCCACGTCAGCGGCAAGCAGCAGAACGAAATGCTCTATCTCCCAAAGGAGAAGCCATGCCAGCAAAAGTTTATCTCACCAGGCGCAACTTATTAACTCTACTATCCAAGCTTGACCGTAAAGGAAAAGGTGAAGAGACGGCCTGCACTCTCATTAAAAAGGACAACCAGCACGTGAAGTACCCCCAGAGCATGAAAAGCCTCCCTGTAGTTGCGGTCGAATATGGTGGCAACTTTACTGGGGTGAAAGTCTACTTATCTAAACATAATTTAAAGATTTTACTCTCCGATCTCGATCAAAAGATGGCTGGTAAGGAGGTGGACCGTGTCGTGGTGATAAAGGAGGCGCACCCGACGAAGGCACCCAAATTTATCGAAGTGTTAGCCTTGGAGAACGAAGAGTATTACTCCCGCATGCGCCTCGCAGGTGATGTGTGCCATTCCGACGACCCGGGCCAGTAAATGCTGAGGATTTCCTGACCCCCAATGCTAACAACACTCGATAGGAATTCCGATGGTCTAAGGCTTCTTTCCTTCGGGCCTTACATAATGCGAAAACGTCCGATTTTTACGTAATGCGGTGGTAAGAATCTGTTAATGTTAACGACCTTCAACAGGAAATGGTAAACGTGGGCGCCTAAAAATATCAGTTTCGCTGTGACTGTCGGCGACCACAACTACACGCTGATCTTCAATACCGAGGAACTTATCTGGAGTCTCTCTCTTTGGTTGAAACCGTCCCCTTCGAATAAACCTTTGATCCTCACCCTCACATTGCATAATCCTGCAACTGAATCTGCGACATCACTTGCCGCAGCATTTCTTATACTTCGTACCGCTCCCACAGGGACATGGGTCGTTGCGCCCTACCTTTTCGACTCGTAGAGGCTCAGTTGGCCCCACTGGTCTGTCAGCACTCGGGACAATCAGTCCGTCCCGAATATCATTTGCGTGTTTTTGAATCTTCAAGACAGCTTTAGGCAACAGAACAAACAATCGGGCTAAGAACTCCGCAGCATTTTTTACGAGCTGCGAATCAGTTCCTTGTGAACGCTGAATAAACTCAGTGATTTTCTCCGGGTCTGAAATCCCCATAACTACGGAAAAGCAAGAGGTTATCTCAGAAACAGATTCATATGACTCAGAACTCTTGGTATTAACCGTATACCTCTTCGCCCAAAGTTCAGGACGAAGACTGATCGCCAGATAAAGGCCGCTGGTCCAGTCTTGGATACGTTGGACTTCTTTAGATTTGATTGGGTCGCCAAACGGAAAGGATAGCACACCATCTTGGTTCTCCTTGGTAATCCTGTCTGAAGCCAAGAAGAGGTTCTCAAGGAGACGGTTACCGACCTTCTTATCATCGATTGGCGGCCCATTTACTCCAAAGATAACGGGAAGCCATTCGCTGGACAGAACCCGTTCGGGAGTAATGGCCAAACCGAACAGGAATCCATGAATACCATCAAGGGTACGGACTTCCCTCTGAGTGATCTCGCCCTGACTGGCCTCCTCCTGACCGGTAACCCCTTGGTTAGCTTCGCTGGCAAGGAGTCTGGTGAGATTCCTCTTCTCTGTGGCTGTAAACATGGCCATATATCAATCCTTCCGAAAACTTTCCATTGGATGTAAACTACCCAACCCTACCTATTCCACGTCCTCATGGAACGCGTAACCTCACTTTGCATTAACGGCTTGTTTGAGGACAGCACTTGCCTTAAACGTCAGGATTCGCCGGGCCTCGATGGTAATTTCTTCCCCGGTCTGTGGATTCCTTCCACGCCGGTCGTTTTTCTCCTTCACCTCAAAGTTTCCGAATCCGGCAATCTTAATCTTCTCCCCGGTCTCCAGGGTGTCCTTGATAAGTCCAAATAGCTCCTCGACCAAATCAGCCGATTCCTTCTTGGTAAGCCCTACTTTTTCAAAAACCCTATCGACGATGTCTGCTTTTGTCATGCTCGTACCTTCCTGTGGGATTTATTGATTCCATTGGGGCAGTTGCTGCTCTTTGCCACTACCCGCAAGTCTAACTGTAGAAGCACCGGCTGGCCTGAGAGATGGCGGCATCAATCCTTCCTAGAGTAGCTGGTGAATATACAGCAGACGAGCCCCCTAGTAAACTAATATTGCTATATTTTAACCGGATGGTCACGCTGGAGACGTCGGGAGAATATGACTAAGAAATCAAATTTCAAGAGGAACGTTCGCTACGAATCGGATAAAGTGGCGGTGTAGAGACGGATCAGCCAGGTCAAAGCATAGGCGAAAAACCAAACTCAGGACCTTGCTTCTGCGTCGGCATTGCAGGGTCCACCGTAGGTTTAAGGTGCATAAATGAGACTTTTGGCACTCCCTTCATATGGGCAGGTCCTGTGTTATCCCCAAAAATGCGAACCGACGGGTACCAGGCGTGTTGTGGTTTCTTTACGGAAGTGCCGGTACCGCGGCTGGATTACGCTTGGCGTGCAAGAGACGGGGAACCTTAGTAGCGCCCGGTTGACTGTGGAAGGTATGATCGCTCCAGCTAATGTCTCTTTACCGAGATAGTATTACGTTGAGGGGGAACCCTTCCTGTAGAGCCATAGAGAAGGCCAATTTCTTCCGTCGGAATTGCGGGAGTGTCGTGCGCTACGACGGACTATCTCTTCCCCAGCCTCAAAATACAATTCGGTCTCGACTGATTTACCTAAAAAACGACCAAAATTCGGAAAAATGGGTCCATAATAGTCATACAATATCAGCACGTTACACCAATGTCTTAAAACTCAGAACTTTTTGACACCTTATGCTTCCGATTTTACACTTTTTGACACCTTATGCTTCCCTGCACATTTCGAGTCGCATTGTAACCTATTGAAAGTCCATCACTGAATTGACACTATATGCTTCATTTTACTGACAGGAAATGCTTCAAGTTACAGTTACAACCCTGAAATGCAGTGCACACACATTGCACACATTTTAAAGGGCTAGCTATGCAAACGAAACACCTCCTAAAGCGCGGCAGCGGATACATTTTCCGCTGCCGTGTTCCGTTAGACCTCCTCCACTGTTTCCCCATTACCACGATCTGGAAGGGCCTCAAAACGAAAGATGCTAAAGGTGCGCGACTCCTTGCCGATACATATGAGTACCGCACCCAGAAACTTTTTTTGCAATTGAGGACACAGATGCTCCCCAAAAAGCTTGAGGCCCAACTAGTGGCAATGTACCTTAACCAGGGTGCAGATGCTCTTGAAGCGCGTGCCAAGGGTCAGCCTATACCTGAAGATAACCCAAGGGCTGCGGAAAACAACGCCACGAACGATGCGCTCGACATGGGATTCGCGGCACTGGGGAAAACCATGGAGCTATCCTCAAGAGATGCTCGAAAAAAGCGAGCCGAATACACGGAAGAGGTCGCTCGTGATTTTGAGGAACTGATCGCGGACAAAGACACCTTCTTGTTCCAGGACGCAGCAAAGCCGCTTGTAGAAGACCTGCAAAAAGCTCACGACATTAAAATAACGTTGAAGAATGTCAAAGACATGGCCCTCCCTCTGATGA
>Ga0209123_1003825_pt1 | contig 10850 bp, 4 predicted proteins | sample BarGraIncu00431A_FD_184500 | JGI IMG/M metagenome (GOLD analysis project Ga0209123, IMG submission 184500) | Arctic peat soil microbial communities from Barrow, Alaska, USA - Barrow Graham LP Incubations 004-31A (SPAdes) (version 2) | ecosystem: Environmental > Terrestrial > Soil > Wetlands >...
CATGATAAGCCATATATGTTCATAACACATCATGCTCATTTTGCAATGAATGCTGCATTCGTATGGAAACTTACAGGAAGAATTGAATTTGCAGAGAAAATCGTTAAATTCCTTCGTATGTTAATAGATCCAGACAATGGATATACCAAGACAATGCGGGCATCGCATCAACAACTAGTCCATGAAGGCGAGTTTTTTAAGAGTACAGCTATTGCATATGATCTTATTCATGATTTAGATATACTAACTAAGGAAGACCATAGAAATATTGAGACAACTTTTAGAGCATTTATGGATCTTATAGATTGGTCAATAGATTCTGGCGATAATTCCAATTGGACACTGGCAGAAATTGCTGGGGCTACGTACTGTAGCCAGGCGCTTCAAGACAGGGAGAGGATGATTAGATTTATTTATGGCAATTGTGGTTTTACGGATCACCTTTCCAAAGGAGTACTTGATGATGGATGGTGGTACGAATGCGCTACTGGATATAATCTTCTTGCTGCAGGACTTTTCTCCGAAATTTCAAATTCAGCAAAACCTTGGGGAATTAACCTTGCAGATATTTGGGTGCCTGCAAATTATTCAGATAGGGTAGATCCTGTGGATAATCGTATTGACGGCCTAAATCTTAAAATTTGGGGTGGAAATAAAAGAAATTACAGAACAATAACTGACCTATGGGACAGTTTACTTCCTTTTGCTGATTATAGAAATGTTATATCAGGAGTCAATGATGCCTCTGAAACTAAGCTTCTTGGAATAACCACAGCATTCCCATCATTTGATTCAAGATATGATATAGCTTATTATCTATATGGAAAACCTGAGTATGCTGATGTGTTAAAAAAATGTGAGCCATCTGAAAGAGACCTTCTATTTGGGTTGACTGAGGTTGAAAATTTTCCGGAAGTTGAATCTATGGTGCACCTGAGCTCGGCATATGCAGACAATGCCGGTGTTGCAGTTCTTCGTTCTCAAAAACAAGGACGGGATTCAAGGCAGCAAATCCAGGCTTGCGTAAAATATGGAATTCATGGTGGGGCTCATGGTCATTATGATAGAACAAGTTTAATGTCGATAATGAGATATGGCAGAAGTTTTTATAATCCAGAGAATATTTGGTATAGTTATGGAACATTTATGTATAAGTTTTATGTGCAAAATTCTATAACTCACAATATGGTTACTGTTGATCTTAAACTTCAGGATCCTGTAGAAGGGAAAAGACTTCTCTTTCACTCAGGAGAGTTATTTCAAGCTTGCGCTATGGAAAACAAAGCAAGATGGTCAAATCCACCTTATGGTGGGTGGAGAGTAAATGATGATCCGGATTTTGCAACAAGAGCCTGGAACGAGGGAAGATATGTTCCCATTCCAGATAACCCTCCAGATTATACAAAACGCAGTGATTTTACCGAAGTAGTGCTGCAAAGAAGGCTTACCATTGTAACTGATGACTATGTTGTAAACTTTGATTATGCGAAAGCGGAGCAAGAACATAAATATGATTGTTTGTATCATATAAAAGGCCTTAGAGAATTTGATGCTAAGTATAAAAGATATAAAGGATCTTCAGATCAGCTTACAGCGAACCCATTAAGTAGTGGACAGTTTATTACGAATTGTGAATGGTATGAGGTGGAGACCCCATCAAGAGCAAGCTTTGAAATGGGGTTTGGAGAAGATAGTGATAATAGAGCAAATCGTACAGAATGCAATGAAGACGGAATATTAAAAATGGACCTATACGCGGTATGGCCACACAAGGCAGAGGTAGTTATTGGTTGTGACCCTGAATATGATGCTTGGGGAGGCGACAGTAATTATGTTGTTGAAAAGCAGTTGTGGTACGAGGTAATTGGTGATAGCAAGATACTAACACAAAATAAATTTGGAGCTTGGATATTAGGTAGAGACGATTTGGATATAGAGGTTTCTGGAATAAAAGAACTTAAACTAAAAGTTAAAATTAAGAATGTTCTTGATGATAATGGTTTTGAAAAAGTATCTAAAAAAACTATATTCTTTGGAGATCCATACCTAGTGACAAGTACGGGCGAAAAAAAATATCTAGCAGGCATGGATTTAAAATTTGAAAACATTGATCAAGGAAATGGAATTGGGGTTGACTATTATGGTGGACCAGTAAAAATTGCTGGAAAGTTATTTGAAAAATCTATACCAGCCAATCCAGATAATATTGATGAATATGGTATAATAACTTTATCTTTAGAAGATTTGAATGCTGTAAAATTTGTAGCATCAATAGGTGGAGATTATCCATTAGGTAACGAAGACTATCGCAGAAGAACCATAAGTACTAGAGTTACTGGTAAAACGGCGAAATTTATCACTATTGTTGAACCTTATGAAGACAATAAAATGATAGAAAAAGTTGAAGCAATTAATGAAACAAAAATTAAAATCTATCTAAGGGATGGAAGATGTCAAGTGATTGAGGTTCAAAACTTAGATAATGTGGATAAAGATATTTCAATTGAAATGAAAGAATACACAGGTGAAAGGCTGCTACGGGAAGAAAAGTATAATAACACTCCCTAAGAAAGTTGGGGGTAAAAAGGTAAAGGCATCCACAAAATATTGTGGATGCTTTTACCTTTTTCATAATAATTAAAATAAAATAGGTAATTAATTGGTTTAATATTTAGATATCTGATACTTTGTTAAAATTAGCACTTGAAAATATCAACAAATAATCATAAACTTCCATTAATGAATATATTTCAGATGCTATGGGGGTTTAATATTTAAATATTAAAGGCTTTGTTAAAATTGCACACTTGTTAAAGCACAGAAGTTATTATATTATTCAACTAAAAGAAGAGTTACTAAACATCTGGGGGAATTGGGGTATGATAATGGAGCCGAAATATAGGGACAAACTAAAATCATTAGTAGACAAAGCAAATCATTTGATAAAGTCTAGAGGAGAGTATTTTACTGATGGAGCAAAGCTTGCAGTATCAGATATGGTAAAAGATGCTGTTTTGGCCCTTGAGGGAAAAGATCAACTACCTTTTGTACGAAACCGTGAATTTTACGTACCTAGAGAAGAGGAAGCCATATTATTTGCTACAAAACGTTTTACAATGGCACCAACATATAATGTAGATGACAAAGTATTTTATAATTATGGGTTAGAATCATCATTAGAATGGTTTGAAAAACAAGATATTTTTTATGATGGAAAAGAAAAGCTTATAGAAAAAGCTGACTTTGTTACTCTAAAAGCTCAAGAATTATTAAACGATTCTATTTGTGGAAAGGTCGTAGGAAATTATAATTTTGCTGCTGGTGAAAAACTTAAGTGTTCAATAGAAGCGGTCAAAGTAGCAAAAGATGATATGAATATAGATAATAACTGCGATGTTTTAGCATTAGCTATTGTAGATTGTTTTAATAAAATAAGAGATTATCGTTATTCTAGAATTTTAAGAACTGATATAGATCCTTCTTCTACTTTATTTTTGACAAGAGAAGATTTAGAAAAGGTAAAGGGAAATGCTGTGAGCGATCCATTGATCAAACCGCAATATGATGAAATTAAAAGAATTGCTAGTTGCTACAGTTTAGAGTATATTCAAAAATCAGAATTACTTATGGATGAGAAGGTGGATTACAACCAAATAAACAAAGAATTTTATGCTTGGAGTTCTACAGACAAAATTGTCAATTTTACAGCTCCTGATAAAGCTGTAAAAGCTAGTTTTTCGTTTATCCTCCCAAGCGAGGAAAATGAGGAGCAAGGACTAGGACATGTGTGGATTGATAACTTAGAAATTTTATCAGCTACTGGTGGAAGCATAGAAATTATGAATACTGGTTTTGATGAAGGCGAAAGTACACCACTTCATTGGAAAGCAAAAGTACTCACTGGGAAACCTATTATGAAGTGGGAAGGGATTTATCCATACTGTGGTGGAGGTGACAGAATTACCACAACTGCAGCAAATACATCTTCAGAAGATGCCTTTAATTATGAGAAAGGCATCTCAAAACATTCCATATATATTTGTAACCCTACGAGAAAGGATGAGGGTGCTTGGACTTATGATAAGGATATTTTAGTTCAAGGTGGCACTGGATATACATTAACTTTTCTTGCAAAGATAGATGGAAAACTTAAAAAAGGATTAAAAACAATAATTACTTATAAGGACGAACTGGATAATGTAGTTGATGTTTATGAATATTATTTTAGTAGAAAATCTACACTTAAAAATTCTTGCTATGAATTAACTATGCAGTGTGATGCAATTGAATATGCGTTTACGAGTGATGTTTCATATGCGCTAAAGGCGAAAAAAGAAATTTTGTTTACGCTTAATGATTTTTGCCAAGGTACAGAGCATTGGTTAGTAACTAACCTAAGACCGGAAGGGAGTGACTTCTATGGAGCGGTACAAGGAGGAAGGTTACTTTGTAGTATAGCAAGTACTTATTCTCTAATTAAAGAAGCAAATGTTTTTACAATAGAAGAAAAGGAACATTTTTATGCTATGGTAGAATATATGCTAAGATATATGTTGGATTTAAGAGATAGAACAGAATTATCACCTAGAGCAGCTCAATATGGGAGTGGTAATTGGCAAACAGATATGTGTGCAGGTGTTGGTTTTATGATGGCTGTACTTACGGACTTCCCTAATAGAAAAACATGGTTTTACAATGCAAACGCTGTTTTAAAGGCTCAATTAGATTTGAATGTTAATCCTGACAGTTCTTGGCCAGAATCTATTAGATATCATCATGCGGCACTTGAGCGTTTTGCAGGATACGCAAAAGTTATAGAAAACGTGATGGGAGATAACTGGTTTGAAACAACTTCTATTTCAAGAATGTTTGGTTATAGCCTAAACCTTCAGACTCCAGCATATGAATTTTTTGATAATCATATAGGAACACCACCCTTTGGAGATCATGCATTAGGTGGAGGCTCAGAGTTTGGAAGCTACGGAACTTATCTAGGAGATATTGCTAAAGTTGATAAAAATTTAGCAGATAAAATGTATCACACCTGGAGTTTGGCTGGCAAACCTTTTAAAAAATTCTGGGGCGAAGGCATTGCCATTGACAATATCTTTGGTGTTGGTAATTCTTATGTTCCCTCTAGTAAATTATATTTAGAATCAACGAAGGATTTTGTAAATGCAGGGATTTACTTGTTCAGAAAAAACTTTGGGCTGATAAATCAAAGCTATTTTGCTATTATGTCGAGTCCAAAGAAGATTGGTCATGGACATTTAGATCAAGGTTCTTTCATGATTTATAAAAATTCTATTCCAATTGTTATGGACTCTGGTATAGAAGGTTATTTTGATAGTAGTACAAGTTGGCATATTAGTTCATATTCTCACGCTTGTCTGCAATTTGCAACTAAAAAGACAAACATTGAAAGTACTGGAAATGGGGTCATTAATTTATCAGGTGGCACTTATAGTTTGAGGCGTGGCTGGGTAGATGTACCTAAAACAAGTAAGGTGATTGAATGTAAACTTGGATCTGAAATGGATACTATTACTATTGAAATTAAAAATCCAGAAGGCAAAGGCAAACATGTAAGGCAAGTATGTTATTTAAAACAGCCTGATCTTTACATTATTCGTGATACAGTAGAAGATTTTGAAGGTGAGATATTATTTAATTTACCTGTAGCATCTAAGAATTCTACTATAAATAGTAACCGAATACATTCAGAAGGGATTTATGGCATTGATTTAGAAACTGTATTTTTAAGTAAAGTTAATGATATTAGGTTAGAAAAAGGACGTTCCACAGAATTCTTTGAAAGTGAAAATATAAATATGATGGATTATATAAGAGCAACAGCAGATTCAAAGGCTGGATTTCTAACGCTTATATATCCTAAGGTCAAAGGTCAGAAGAAACTTGATATTACTAAGCAAGGCAGTGGAAATATAATCATTGAAGGGGAAGACAAAAAAGTGGAATTAGTTATTAATAAGGAAAAATTTAGTGTTAGTTATTTGAATAAGTCTTTAAAATTATAAAATATAGATATCAGTTTTTATATAAAAGGGGGAAAATTATAAATGTTAACAGGAGAAAATAAAAAATGGCTTGAAGAAACCTTGAAAAAGGTAGAGGGAAAACTTTCAAAAACCACAAGACAAATAGGTGATACTATTCCTTTTACAACTACTAATGGAATTTTTGATGATAAATTTACTGCGGATTCAAGCAATTGTAATGGGATGTATTGGTGGACCAATGGATTTTATCCTGGAATATTGTGGTTGATGTATTTGGAAACTAAAGACGAATTTTATAAAACAACAGCAGAAGCTATTGAAAAGAAGTTAGATAGTGCTCTTTTAGGATTTGAAGGTCTACATCATGATGTAGGTTTTATGTGGGAGACTTCAGCAATAGCCGATTACAAGATAACAGGTAATAATAAATCCAAAAATCGTGGAATGCTTGCAGCAAGTATATTAGCTTCAAGATTTAACCTAAAAGGCAATTATATAAGAGCTTGGAATGACAACTGCATAGGGTGGGCCATTATTGATTGTATGCTAAATATTCCTATACTTTATTGGGCAAGTGAGCAGTCGGGAGATGATAGGTTTGCAGCTATTGCAAGAACTCATGCTGATAAAGTTGCAAAACATTTTATTCGTGAGGATGGATCGGTTAAACATATTGTAGTATTTGATGAAAACACTGGGGAAGAAATAGAGAGCCTTGGTGGACAAGGATTTGAAGTAGGATCATCATGGTCAAGAGGACAATCTTGGGCATTATATGGTTTCATGTTAAGTTACATTCATACAAAAGATGAAAAATATCTAAATGTTGCAAAAAGGGTAGCACATTACTTTATTTCTTGCATTCAAGATGACTTTATACCAGACTGTGATTTTAGAGCGCCAAAAACACCAGTGGTTAAGGATACATCTGCAGGAGCAATAGCTGCTTGTGGTTTAATTGAAATATCTAAATATGTAGGCGAACATGAAAAAGCTTTATATTTAGATAACGCAGTAAAAATATTAAAGGCATTAACAATAAAATGTACTGATTTTACAATGGATAGTCAGGAAATACTTAGGATGGGTACAGGTTCATATCATGAAGAACATTCAAGACATATGGCTCTTATATATGGTGATTATTACTACTTTGAAGCATTATTGAAACTTAAAAAAAATGAAATTCTTTTCTGGGGTTAAGTATCTCCTTTCGGAGCTGTAATATTAACAACCTCAGACAGTAAGTTATATAAGAAATGAAATGATGTATAAAGGACGTGCTTTAGATGAAGATAAGTGTAATACAGTGTAATCAGAAGGTTTTGTATGATGTTAATAAACCAGGTGAATTTAACTTGGAGACCTGCAAAAAGCTTTCAGAGGAAGTATTAGAGCAGAACTTTAAGTTAATAGAGGATGCAGCAAAAGAAGGCGTTGATTTGATTGTTACAATGGAGGCTATTAATGTTTCCATATTCCCAAATGACCTTAGATATAATTTCGCAGATAGTGTTGAAAGTATTGATGGAGATTTGTTTAAAAGATTTCAAAAACTCTCTAAGCAATATGGAGTTTATATAGTTGGGGGTCTTTATAATAAAAGAAATGGCAAGGTATATAATTCAGGGATTCTATTTGGCCCAACAGGAAATATAGATGGAATTTATGATAAAGTGCATTTAGCAGGTGGAGAAAAAGTTGGATTAACAGCTGGTGATACATACCCGGTTTTTAAAACAAAATTCGGAAATATTGGGATACTTGTTTGTTGGGATATGCAATTTCCAGAGGCAGCAAGGGAGATAGTACTTGGAGGTGCTGATTTAATTGTTTGCCCTACATGGGGATGGGAAAATATTTATGGATTATCAAGAGCTTATGAAAATGACGTTTATATTGCGGTAGCAATGGGTATTCCTCCTAGTGGACTTATTGAGGGAATCCGTAGTCCTAGTTGCATTGTAAGCGGTGATGGAAATATAATTTCTAGTGGTTCGCGAACAGATGCTGGTTTTGTTATGGCAAACGTTGATATACGTAGGCGGACGATGGAATTAGATGGTCAAAGTCAAAGAGAAATAAGGATGAAAGACCGTAGACCTGACACTTATATTTTGAGTAAATAATCATATAAGAGCATTAATTAGTTAATTGATTAATGCTCTTATAAATTTATGAATGAGGAGAATAGAAGAATGATAGATATGAAAACAAATGAACCTTATATAAATGTGTGGTTTGGAAATTTCTATAAACCAGCTTATGACGATGAAAATTTCGTAGAAGAAGCTATAAAACTTATAAAGGAATTAGGATTTAACAGTATACTTCTAGATGCAAAAGCTCAGGAGGATTTCCATGACAGATACAATGGACTCGCTCCAAGTCAATATGTGAAAATGATGGAGTTCATGATGAAGTGCATAAAGGAAAATGGGATGAGTCATGAATTCTTAGCTTTGTACTTAAATGGAGATAATTTATATCCTAATATTAGATTTAGTCCGCCAATCCATGGAGATTCAGTTAAAAATGTAGATGGAACAGACGCCAATTGGTACCGTTATTGGTCTCCAAAAGCACATGAAGCTATGATGGATCATGTTACAGGACTTTTAAAAATTTACGAAGACAATGCTACAATTATAGAGGTGGAAGGTCAGAAGAAAAAGCCGATTTGTAGTATGTGGGATCCTATTGTTGCACCTAGTTTTGATGAAGAGGGTATAGAAAGATATTTAGCTTGGCTATCTGAAACATATGAAAACGATATATCATTATTTAATAAAAGATATGGAACTGGGTTTAGAAGTTTCAGTGATTTAACGCCAAGTGACTATTGGTTTGAAAACAAATTTACAAATAAAGAGATGTTTACCCAAGCTGATGTAGCATTATTAGCTCCAAAAGTCATTATGTGGTCAGACAACATGAAATGGAGAAAAGAAGAACTAGTCAATTATTTTGCTATTATGCAAAAGAAATTTAAAAAACTAGATGAGAGTTTGTACTTGTGTCCAGATTTGGCTCAATGGAGTTATTTTTTAAACATTGATGGATCTATGCTTTCAAGTGTAGGGCTTAGTGAATTATGGGATACAGCTATGAGAGGCATCGACATCTATTCATTATCACCTTATGTAGATAGTACACACTTTATAACTGTACCAGTAACACCTTATGGGGATGCAGACCCCTACATTGTATCAAGCCAACATAGTATGATTCGTGCCATGAATGAAGGTAGAGAATTTATAGGAGGGGTTTATTTTGGACGGTTCCTATACAATGATATATATGAAACTCTATCTCCTTGTGAAATTGTTGCTACAATAGTTGCCAGTGGAGCGAAAGGGTATACATCTTATGGCATGTGTGGTCTTGATGATGGTGGAGTTCTTCATCGAATGGGTGAGGCTTTCAATAATTCTTTAGGTACAGCTAACAAATGGGCTAAAAAAGTAATACCAATTATAAAAGGTAAAAGGAAAAAAGAGGTAGCTATTTTATTTCCGTCAGCTATGGCTGCTTTTGAACCAATGACAATAGAGGGAAATAAAGAACTTAGAATTGATTTATTGGGTTTTTATAAATCTTGTTGTGATGGCGGATATTCTGCTGACATTATAGATTTAAATATGATTGAGGATCACTTAGAGGAATATAAGGTATTAATATTAACTGCCAATGATTGCTACTTATTAGAACGTAATTTATTCGCAGAAAGGATTATTCGTGAATGGGTCATTAGTGGTGGGGTATTGGTGCATGGACCTAATGATAAACTAGTAGAAAATTCATTGTTTATTAGTGGAATTTCACACGAAAAAGATTGTATTTATTATAAGGAAGGTGGACTTCCTCAAGGAAACTGCTACGAAAGTTTTAAGGGAGAAGAGATTATTGCAACCTATCTAAAAGATAATGAGGGATGTGTTGTAGGTAATCGTATAGGTAAAGGATTTGTGTATTCATTTGGATTTTATTACGGCTATTCATATAGTGCAAAAATTGCACCACATGTAGCCATAGAGCAAAAGAATAATGAGTTTTATCCAATTCCTATGATGAAAAGTGATATGTTTCGAGACATTATGGGTAGATACATACAAACTAGCAGAATTAATGGTAAAAATTTGGAAACAGCAGTATTTGATAACGGTATTGTAATAATAAATCACTCTTCGTGCCCTATAGTACTAGAGGGATTGGATGGCGATAAACACTTTCAATATCATGTAAATGAAGATTTGTTATTGCCTAGAACTGCAGTATTTATAGAAAAGAAGGAAATGTTTATGAATAACAACAAGTTACACATTATGAGTATTGGGTCTATAAATCACCAAATTGAAAACAATTAAATAGAAGTTAATATATTATCGTTAATAAATAAAATATTAAATGAATTAGTGAAAAATAAGAAGGAAAGTAAATCTTCCTTCTTATTTTTATGATATAAATTTTAGAATATATTATATAGTAAATTACATATTTAAACATGTAATCGGATACTTTTCTGATAATTATATTTAGATTACTGGTTATTATAATAATTTGTTGAAAATCAAAGTCTTTTTTCATTGAATAGTGGATTGTTTTATTGATATATTGAGTATTCAAATAGAGTTTATGAGGTTAAACTAAGGTTGTCTTAAGTCAAGAAAATAAAAGCATGGGAGTGATTTAGATATGAAACTTAAAACGATTACGGACAAACAGTATTCAATAAAAACATCAAGTAAACATACCAAAAATACTTTTAAAAGTTTTACTAAAGAAATTAATAAAAACAAGGGTTTATATTCAATGGCTATACCAGGTATA
>Ga0209123_1003826_pt1 | contig 10849 bp, 9 predicted proteins | sample BarGraIncu00431A_FD_184500 | JGI IMG/M metagenome (GOLD analysis project Ga0209123, IMG submission 184500) | Arctic peat soil microbial communities from Barrow, Alaska, USA - Barrow Graham LP Incubations 004-31A (SPAdes) (version 2) | ecosystem: Environmental > Terrestrial > Soil > Wetlands >...
TTAAAGTAAGCCTTGGGAAACTTGCAAAGTGGGCAAAAGTCAGGTGCTTCTTTTCCTATATGAATATACCCACAATTCATACATTGCCATTTTACATCAACATCCCTTTTGAACATCATACCTGCCTTAAGATTGTCATATATTTTCATAAATCTCATTTCATGACCTTCTTCTACTTCTTGTAATTCTTTATAGAAATCTGCAATTTCTATAAAACCTTCGAGTCTTGCTTCTTTTTCAAATTGTTTATATAACTTTGTACTTTCAAAAGCTTCACCTTGCGCTGAATCTTTTAAATTATCTGCTGTAGTTTTATTCATTTTAAGAAACCTGTTAAAAACTTCTCTTGCATGAGCCTTTTCATTGTTTGCGGTAGCTTCGAAAATAGAAGCCACGTATTCATAACCTTCTTTTTCTGCTTTATCAGCATAAAATGTGTATTTATTTCTAGCTCTAGATTCACCAGCAAAAGTGCTGAGAAGGTTTTTTTCAGTATTACTACCCTGTAATTGCATTTTGATTCCTCCATTAAGTAATTTATCTTCTTTACCATTTTATTCATTATACTTTTAAAGGTTCCAGAAAAAGAATTACATCTACTAATTCGGAAGTTATATATATATGAATGGCAAGATGGCTAACTCTATAAATACATAATGTGATAAATTTCTATAACAAGAATATCATAATTAAAAATTTGTTATGTTAAAAGCAAGTTAAAATCTGATTAAATATATAGTTATGTCATTGTTATTATGTTTCTTTTTTAATATGATTAAGATAAAATCCATCTTAGTACTTTATTGTTTTGATTGCATGTCTTATTATTTTGTGTTAAATTGTCGAATATGAGTATCAATACATTTTAAAGGTACAAAATGCATAAAAAGGAGAAACCATTATGGATAAAAAACGAAGGTTTATTGTGGTGGAAGGAATAGTTCAAGGTGTAGGCTTCCGCCCGTTTGTATATAATCTAGCAAAAACTATTGGGTTAAAAGGATGGGTGAATAATAATTCGGAGGGAGTTCATATAGATGTTGAGGGAACTCTGAAAGATATAGATAAATTTGTGAAATGTCTTGAAAATAATCCTCCACCGCTTGCGAAAATAGAAAAAATAACTATAAAAAATGATAAAGTATTAAATTATTGTAATTTTGAAATTAGAGAAAGTGAATTGAACTTAGATAAAATCACTTTTATATCGCCGGATATAGCTACTTGTAGTGATTGCACGGAAGATATACTTAATTTAAATAATAGGAGGTCGGGTTACTCTTTTACTAATTGTACAAATTGTGGCCCTAGGTTTTCTATAATTAAAGAATTACCTTATGATAGAGATAAAACTACAATGAGCGAATTTAAAATGTGTAATGAATGTAATAGTGAATATTTAGATCCTACAAATAGAAGATTTCATGCACAACCCAATGCCTGCGAAAAATGTGGTCCAGGGCTTTGGATAGAGGATTCTAAAGGTAACAGATTAGATATCGAGGACCCTATAAGCTTTGCTCAAAGCAAGCTTTGTGAAGGGAAAATATTTGCTGTAAAAGGGTTAGGGGGGTTTCACCTAGCATGTGATGGACTTAATGAAACATCCGTGAGTATGTTAAGAGATAGAAAAAAAAGACTATTTAAGCCACTAGCAGTTATGATAAAAGATATAGAAACTGTTAATAAGTATTGCAAAGTAAACCAGTTAGAAGAAAAAATACTAACTGGAATAAAAAAACCAATTGTCATTTTAAATCAAAAAGAAGAATGTGATTTACCTCAAAATATCGCACCTAATCAAAAGACAATTGGAGTAATGCTCCCATATACACCTGTACATATCTTATTATTTTCGCAAAAACTTAAGGTGCTTATTATGACTAGTGCAAATATTAATGGTCTGCCTATAGAGTATAAAGACGCTTCAGCAAGGTCAGGACTTTCGGGTGTTGTGGATTATTTTCTCATGCATAACCGTGAAATACATGTACCGGTTGATGATTCAGTATTAAAGGTTGTAGATGAAAAACAGGCAATTATAAGAAGGGCAAGGGGATATGTACCTGAACCTTTTAAAGCAAAAAACATGAGAAATATTTTAGCTTGTGGTCCCAATATGAAAAATACCTTTTGCATTGCTAAAGAAGGTTTTTTGTTTCTAAGTCAATTCAATGGAGATCTGGAAAATTTAGAAACTTATGAACATTATAAAAAAAATGTGGATCATTTTAAAAAAATATTTTCTTTTTCTCCTGAGTTTATAGCACATGATATGCATCCAGGGTATATGTCAACTAAGTATGCAATGAAATACGATTTGCCAAGGATTGCAGTGCAACATCATCATGCGCACATAGCTTGCAACATGTTTGAAAATAATTTAGAGCAAAAGGTTATTGGAGTTTGTTTTGATGGAACTGGTTATGGAACTGACGGTAAAATATGGGGTGGAGAATTTTTGATTTGCGACCGCCTCCAATTTACAAGGGTCGCTCATCTTGATTATATAAAAATGCCTGGAGGAGAAAAAGCTATTAAAGAACCCTGGAGAATGGCAGTTTCTTATCTATATAAGTCTTTAAGCAAGCAAAAAAGAGAAAAAGAAGTTATGGATATAATTTTTAAGTTATATGGGAATAAGGCTATCACTTTAATTAATATCTTGAATTCAAATATTAATTGCAGTGAGACCTCAAGTATGGGTAGACTATTTGATGCGATGGCAAATATAATTGGAATTACGGATGTTGTTACCTACGAGGGGCAGGCTTCAATAGAGCTTGAAGCTCTATCCGATATGGATGTCGAAGGATCATATACTTATAAAGTAACAAAGCAAGATATACTTATTATAGAGCCCTATGAAATGATAATTGAGGCATTAAATGATAAAATTAATGGCGTATCAGCTAAAATTATTGCATCTAAATTTCAAAATACTATTGTTAATTTAACTGAAAGCACATGTTTGCGTATTAGAGAAGACTCAGGGATAAATGAAGTAGCGCTTAGTGGAGGGGTGTTTCAAAATACATTTTTACTTAAGAAAATATGTTTTAGCCTCAAAGGTCATAATTTTAAAGTATATACTCACAAGGAACTACCTTCTAACGATGGAGGGTTAGCCATTGGGCAGATAATTATAGCTAATGAGATAATAAAAGCCAATGCAATAATTGATAATAATTTATGAAATTTTGATTGGATTGTGTAAATTAAAAAACAGTATTTATAATAAAAAGACAGCAGTTCAAAAAAACTGCTGTCTTTTTATTATGTGGAAAAATACTCTAAAAGCTCCATTATAAAAATTTAATGGTATATTTAATAAAACTTAACAAAACTTAATAAAATTTAACGACAAAGTCATATCTACTACATATTTTGTAGGTATATTATTGTTAAAGGAAAACCGTCGACAGTTTTTTAAAAATTTGAAGGAGGATATTTATGAAAATAAGTAGAAGAGATTTTTTAAAGTGGTCTGTTGCGGCAGCTGTTGCTTTAAATGTAGATTTTGATCTTGCAAATGTAAATACTGTTCTTGCTGCGGAAACAGATCCGCCAATAATTTGGATTCAAGGTGCAGGTTGCTCAGGATGTACAATATCCACTTTAAACGTAACTAATCCAGCTACTATCGATGATGTACTCTTAAATAAAATAAGTATGAAATATAACAGCACAATTATGACTGCTTCAGGTGATCTCGCAATGCAAACCCTTGACCAAAGTGCAACTTTGTATAAGGGTCAATTTATACTAGTTATAGAGGGCGCAGTACCTACTGGTGCAAGCGGAAATTATTGTATAATTGGAGAAGTTAATGGTGTTCCATTAACAATGCAACAAGCTGTTTTAAAATATGGTCAAATGGCAAAATATGTGGTGGCCGCAGGAACTTGTGCTTCCTTTGGTGGAGTTCCGGCCTCAGGTGCAAACAGTACAGGATGCCAAAGTGTTAAAACCATATTAACTGGGAAAACAACTAACCCTATAGTGAATTTATCAGGTTGTCCTGTTCATCCTACTGTTTTAATTCAATCTCTTTTGGATTTAATTTTAGTTGGAACTCCAGCAGTAGATACTTACAATAGACCAACTAAATATTACTCAACTATTCATAGTACGTGTCCAAGAAGAGGAACTCAAACTGGTGTCTCAATCGGCTCAGCAGCAGGATGCTTCCGATCTGTTGGATGCAAAGGACCTTCTACTCAAAATGTATGTCCATCAATGAAATGGAATAATGGACAAGCTTGGTGTATAGGAGTTAATTATCCTTGTATAGGATGCTCAAATCCTACCTTTCCAACGAGTCCATTATTATAAGCCTATTGCAACATTAATTTATTTAAGAAAGGAATGGTAATAGATGAGTACTATAGTATTAGATCCAATAACAAGACTTGAAGGACATTTAAAGGTTTCGGTAACTCTTGACGCAAACAATATTGTAACAGCGGCTCAAGCTACGGGTAATTTATTTAGAGACTTTGAAAATATGCTTATAGGCAGAGTACCAAAGGATGCAGCATTCTTAACACAAAGAATTTGTGGAGTGTGCCCAGTATCTCATGCCATTGCATCTTCAAAAGCGGTTGAAGCTGCTTCAGGGTTTACTCCAAATTTGCAAGCACTTCTTTTAAGAAATCTTATACAAGGAGCTAATTTTATATCTAGTAACATATTACATTTTTATCAACTAGCATTAATGGATTACGTTAAGGGACCGCAAATGAATCCATGGACTCCTGGTTATTCGCAAGATTTTAAATTTAATGCTACTGATAGCCAAACTTTAATAAATAATTATGTTACGGCTTTATCAATAAGGCGAAAAGCATCTGAAATGGGAGCAATTTTTGGTGGTAAGCTGCCACATGTGGGCAATGTAGTTCCTGGTGGTGTAACTGCTCTTCCAACTTCAACAGACATAACAAATTTTAGAAATTATTTAAATACAATAACAACATTTATTACAAATACATATAAGGCTGATGTTAATCTATTAGCATCAACATATAGTGGCTACTACGCCATAGGCGCGGGATACGGTAATTTAATAGCCTATGGAGTCTTTGATACAAATACAACTGGAACTAAGTTATTTCCTGCTGGAACAGTAACAAATGGCGTAGTTTCAAACTTTGCTGCTGCTAATATAAAAGAATACGTAGGGCATTCCTGGTATACATCACCATCTGGTGTTAACCCAGCAAGTGAAACAACAACTCCAAGTTACGGAAAAACAGGAGCTTATACATGGCTTAAGGCACCAAGATACAATGGTACCCCTTATGAAGCCGGAAGCCTTGCAAGAACTTGGATTAGTGGAGATTATAAAAATGGAGTTTCTGTAATGGATAGACACATGGCTAGATATACTGAAACAGCTAAAATAGCTGTTAATATGCAGACTTGGCTCAATCAAATAGTAGCTGGCGCAAGTGCATTCACAAATCTTGGAGCGCAAGCTTCAGGAACAGGAATAGGATTAACAGAGGCACCAAGAGGAGCTCTTGGACACTGGGTTTCTGTTGCGACTTCAAAAATATCTAAATACCAAATAGTAACTCCAACTTGTTGGAATGCTTCACCAATGGATGATGCAGGAAATGTGGGACCTATTGAGAAGGCTTTAATTGGGACTCATATTGTAGATACTACGCAACCGGTTGAACTTTTAAGAATAGTACATTCCTTTGACCCATGTACAGGATGCTCTGTTCATGTAATGTCACCAGAAGGAATTGAAATGTCTAACTTTGTTGTGCAACCTGTTATATAAAATGTAGTTAGATAAAAAGGCAGCAGTTTATAAAAAAACTGCTATCTTTTTATTATATGGCAAACATAATTCGAGAATTATGTTGGAAAAATTTCGCAATATATTGAATTAAACTTAACAAATCTTAATAAAAGTTAACATGAAAGTCATACCTGCGACATATTTCGCGTGTATATTATTGTTAAAGGAAAACTGTCGGCAGTTTTTTTAAAATTTAAGGAGGATATTTATGAAAATAAGTAGAAGAGATTTTTTAAAGTGGTCTGTTGCAGCAGCGGTTGCTTTAAATGTAGAATTTGATCTTACAAATGTAAATACTGTTCTTGCGGCAGAAACTGATCCACCAATAATTTGGATTCAAGGTGCAGGGTGCTCTGGATGTACAATTTCCACTTTAAATGTAACTAATCCAGCAACTATTGATAATGTACTTTTAAATAAAATAAGTATGAAATATAATAGCACACTAATGACAGCTTCAGGTGATCTTGCAATGAAAACATTAGATGAATGTGCAACTCAATATAAAGGTCAATTTATACTTGTTATAGAGGGCGCTGTGCCTACTGGTGCAAGCGGCAACTATTGTATAATTGGTGAGGTTAATGGAGTCCCATTAACAATGCAACAAGCTGTTTTGAAATATGGTCCAATGGCTAAATATGTAGTGGCTGCAGGAACTTGTGCTTCTTTTGGAGGAGTTTCAGCTACGGCTGGAAGTGGAACAGGTTGTTCAAGTGTTAAAACTATTTTAACTGGAAAAACAACAAATCCTGTAGTAAATCTACCAGGTTGTCCTGTTCATCCTACTGTCTTAGTTCAATCTCTTTTAGATCTAATTTTAGTTGGCAAGCCAGTAGTAGATACAAATAATAGGCCAACTAAATATTATGCTAAATCTGTACATAGTGTCTGCCCACGAAGAGAAAATGGAGAGGCAAGGCAAATAGGAGCAACAACTGGATGTTTCGAAGAATTCGGATGCATGGGACCAGGTTGTCAAAATATATGTCCATCAATGAAATGGAATAATGGACAAGCTTGGTGTATAGGTGTTAATTATCCTTGTATAGGATGTGCAAATCCTACATTCCCAACTAATCCATTATTAAGCAGAAGAGATTAATTAGAAAAGGGAGGATAACATATGAGTACTATAGTATTAGATCCAATAACAAGATTAGAAGGCCATTTAAAAATTTCAGTAACTCTAGATGCAACAAATAATGTAACTGCGGCGCAGGCAACTGGCAATCTTTATAGAGGTTTTGAAAATATGTTAGTTGGAAGAGTACCTAGTGATGCAGCTTTCTTAACGCAGAGAATTTGTGGAGTGTGCCCAGTTTCTCATGCAATAGCCTCCTCAAAGGCTACAGAGCAAGCGTCAAAATTCACTCCATCACTTCAAGGATTACTATTAAGAGATCTTATCCAAGGAGCTAACTTTATATCAAGTAACATTTTACACTTTTATCAACTTGCATTGCTTGATTATGTACAAGGACCTCAAATGCATCCATGGACTCCTGGATATTCACAGGATTTCAGATTTAGTGCTGCTGATAGCACAACGCTTATGGCGAATTATGTAACGGCTTTATCTATAAGGAGACAAGCTCAAGAAATGGGAGCAATTTTTGGTGGTAAGCTTCCTCATGTTGGGAATATAGTACCAGGTGGAGTTACGGCAAGTCCTTCAGCTGCTAACATAACTAGCTTTAAAAATTACTTGAATACCATTACTGCATTTATACAAGGTGCATATAAAACAGATGTAAATAAATTAGCAACCGCTTATAGCGATTATTATAAAATTGGGAAAGGTTATGGCAACCTAATATCCTATGGAGTATTTGATACAAATATTACTGGGACTAAGCTATTCCCTGCTGGAACAGTAACAGGTGCTGTAGTTTCTAGTTTTGCTGCTACCAATATAAAAGAATACGTAGGACATTCCTGGTATTCATCACCATCTGGAGCCAACCCAGCAAGTGAGACGACAACCCCTAGTTACGGGAAGTCAGGAGCTTATACATGGCTTAAGGCACCAAGATACAATGGTACCCCTTATGAAGCAGGAAGCCTTGCTAGAACTTGGATAAGTGGAGATTATAGAAAAGGAGTTTCTGTAATGGATAGACACTTAGCTAGATATACAGAGACAAGTAAGATTGCTACTAGTATGTCAACTTGGCTTAGTCAAGTTAAGGTTGGAGTATCTGGATATACTAAGATTGCAGCGCCAACTACAGGAACAGGAATTGGTTTAACAGAAGCACCAAGAGGAGCTCTCGGACATTGGGTTTCTGTTGCAAGTTCAAAAATATCTAAATATCAAATAGTAACCCCAACTTGTTGGAATGCATCGCCAATGGATGATGCAGGACAGGTTGGACCAATTGAAAAGGCTTTAATCGGAACTCATGTTGTGAATACAGCACAACCAGTGGAGCTTTTAAGAATAGTACATTCATTTGACCCATGTACAGGATGTTCTGTTCATGTAATGTCCCCAGAAGGAATTGAAATGTCAAACTTTATAGTACAACCAATTTGAGTTTAATTATGAAAGATACAGTCATCATCGGGATAGGTAATATTTTACTCCAAGATGATGGTGTGGGAGTACATGTTATAAAACAATTGGAAAATGAAAAGCTTCCATCTACTATTGAATTAGTAGATGGAGGTACTTCCACATTGGATACTCTTGGTTTCTTTCTTGATTATAAAAAAGTTATAGTAGTAGATTGTCTAAGGGCGGGTTTAAAACCAGGTACAATATACAAGATAAAACCAGAAGATATTAAAAATTATCAAAAAGAAAATCTTTCCATACATGATGTTCAAATACTGGATGTTGCAAGAATGGCAAATATGATGAATAAATATCCTGAAGTGATTATATTTGGAATAGAGCCAGAAAAAATATCCTTAGATTTAGAAATGACAGAAATAATGGTTTCTAAGATTCCAGAGATAATTCGCAATATAAAAAAAGAATTAGAAGTTAATTAGGAGATAAATATGCATGAAGTTTCTATAATTCAAAATGTAGTTGAAATAGTAACAGAAAAAGCAATTGAAAATAAATTCACTAAGGTTACCAAAGTATCGTTAAGAATAGGAGAATTATCTGGTGTTATGCCAGAATCCTTAAATTTTGCTTTCAAAAGCTGCATAATGGATACACTGCTTGAAGGCTCAACTTTAGAAATAGAAAAAGTAAAGGCAATAGGGGAATGTATTGATTGCAAACAAGAATTCCCCATTGATCATTTTAATAAACTATGTCCATGTTGTAACAAATTTTGTTCTAGTATTATTAGTGGATATGAGCTTTATGTAAATACAATAGAAGGAGATTAAAATATGAGTGAAATAAAGGTAGTTACGAACATTCTTCAAACAAATGATGAGATAACTTCTAAAAATAAAAAATTACTAGATGAAAAAGGTATTTATGTAATAAATCTAATGAGTTCACCTGGTTCAGGTAAGACTTCACTACTTGAGCGAATAATAGCTAAACTTAAAAATGATATAAATATTGCCGTAATTGAAGGAGATATTTATACTACAAAAGATGCGCAGAGGATAGAGGCACAAGGCGTTCCAGTAATTCAAATCAACACTGGAGGAGCGTGCCACCTTGACGCAGAAATGATAAAAGGTGCATTAAATTCATTAACACTTGATAAGGTTGATTTGCTAGTAATCGAAAATGTAGGTAATTTAGTTTGCCCTGCAGAATTTGAAATTGGTGAGGATATAAAGATTTCTGTTTTGTCGACCACTGAAGGGAATGACAAACCACTTAAATATCCACTGATGTTTGAAAAAAGTGGTGCGATTATTTTAAACAAACTAGACTTAATAGAATTTACTGATTTTGACAAAGAAGAGTTCTACAGAGATATAAAATCTTTAAATGCTAATGCAGATACATTTGAAACATCTTGTGTTAAAGATCAAGGAATAGAGGAAATATGTTCATGGTTAAGAAGTAAAATAGAAAATAAAAAATCGAGTGTTAAATAAGAGGAGGAATTTTATTATGCCAAGAATAGGTTTTCCAGAGCTTGCAATAATATTGGTTATTGCACTTATAATTTTCGGACCAGGTAAGTTACCGTCACTAGGTAAGTCAATTGGTGAAACAATAAAGGAGTTTAAAAAGGCATCATCAGAGCTCATGAATGAAAACAAAACAGAAGATAAAGCAGATACTAAAGCCGATACTAAAGCCGATACACAAGGGGAAACAAAAGCAGAAGTTAAAGTAGAAGAAACTAAAAAAGAAGAAGTAAAATAATTTTTAGGGAGTAAAACTATGATAAAGAGTGAACTAATTGTTCAGGCTGCACATTGGCTTGAGAAATTCAGAAAAACTATCCTTTGGATAATTTTAATTATTATTGCAGCAGCCTCCCTTGTATATTTAGAATCTAATTTGTTAATAGGTGTACTTGCAAAACCTCTTAATGGAATACAATTACATTTTATGACTCCTGCAGAAGGATTAATGGCAAAGATAAGGGTTTCTGTCTTAGGGGGGCTAGTAATAGCCTCACCTGTGATTATTTTTTTAATCATAAAAGCAACTGGGTCTATACTAACAAAGAAAATCAAGAAACTTTTGATATTTGTTATTATACCTTTGTCTTTTATTCTCTTCGCTTTTGGAATGTATTTCGGATATACACTGGTTTTGCCTACTACTATAAAATTTCTTATGGATACTAGTGATGGGTTTATGAAACCTATACTATCTGCAAATGAATACTTTTCATTCATAGGGTCATTACTCTTTTGTATAGGGGCAATATTTGAACTTCCATTAATATTGATAGCTTTATCAAGAATTGGAATTATTAATTCCAAAATGCTAAAAAAGGCAAGGAAGATGACAATTATGATATCCGTTGTAGCTGCAGCTTTAATAACACCAAGTTCAGATGCTTTTACTTTAATAATTGTAACTTTGCCAATTTTGGTTCTTTATGAAATAAGTATTTGGACTATAGTCTTACTTGAGAAAAAGGATAAACG
>Ga0209123_1003827_pt1 | contig 10848 bp, 9 predicted proteins | sample BarGraIncu00431A_FD_184500 | JGI IMG/M metagenome (GOLD analysis project Ga0209123, IMG submission 184500) | Arctic peat soil microbial communities from Barrow, Alaska, USA - Barrow Graham LP Incubations 004-31A (SPAdes) (version 2) | ecosystem: Environmental > Terrestrial > Soil > Wetlands >...
TTACTATTGCTATTATATAAAAACACCGTAAGCTACACCTTAATGCCATATTTCTTTAGCTTATTATATAAGGAACTTCGATCAATACGTAATAATTTTGCTACTGCTGATTTATTTCCTTTTGCTTCAATTAATGTTTTATATATCATTTCCTTTTCAGCCATGGCAGTAACTTCATTCAAAGGATTTTCCTTATCCCCTGAGATTTCAGATGTATTCTCATTTTTATAAATACGTGACAAAAAAACTTTGAAATATTCTAATTTTAATGGACCAGATCCAGCTATTATACATGCGCATTCTAATATATGCTCTAATTCACGTACATTGCCTATCCACTTATATTCATAGAAAAGAGCTAAGACATCTTCATTTATATCAGTAATCCCTAACCCATAAGAAGTATTTATCTTATCTATAAAATATTTACTTAGTGGTAAGATATCCTCTAGCCTATCTTTTAGTGCAGGCATTTTTAACTCCACTATATTGATCCTATAGAGTAAATCCCTGCGAAATAATCCCAATTCCACTTGTTCCTCAATATTTTGATTTGTACTACAAATTACTCGAACATCTAACTTAATTGTTTTTAATCCTCCAATATGGTCTAATTCTCTTTCTTGTAACACCCTTAAGATTTTAGATTGTAAAGAAAGGGGCATTTCTCCAATCTCATCAAGAAGAATAGTCCCATGATTTGCCAATTCAAATTTCCCGATTTTACCGTTTTTAGCTGCACCTGAAAATGACCCTGGTTCATATCCAAAAAGTTCCGATTCCAATAATTCATTAGGAATTGCGGCACAATTGACTTTAATGAATTTTTTATCCTTACGTCCACTAAGCTGATGTATAGCATTTGCGAATACTTCTTTTCCGGTTCCGGTTTCTCCAGTAATCAAAAAAGTTAAATCTGTAGAAGCAAATTGCTGTATGGTAGCTTTTATATCATTGATGGGTTTTGAATTACCTATGACACTATCCAGGGAAAATTGATTGTTTAAGGACAATTCAGAGATCTTTTTCCTATAGGAGTTATTTTCCTCATTTAATTGTTTGATTTTGGAATTTAGCAAAGCAAGATCATTTAAGTGTACAAAAACACCTGTGCTAATAACCCCATAAAATTTTCCCTTATGAAAAATGGGAATACGATTACAAACAGTTGCTTCTCCATTTTTAAGTTTGAACATATAACCAATTTCCTTTTTTTTAGATTTAATGACACGAGGAATTTCAGAGTTTTCAATGATTTCTTGAACTGGGTGACCATATAAAAGATCAGTAGTTAATCCTAATAATTCTTCATAATCTTTACTTACATAAGTTATTATACCTTTATCATCTGTAATAATTGTAAATTCCATGGATTCAACAGCATAATTCAATAATTTCATATAGTCATTATGGTTGTTTTTCATTACCAAACCTCCTGTGTAATTTAAAAAAAATTTTACCTATTAGATTACTTAGTTTATACTATTATATCAAAATGAAGTAGATAATAAAAACATATGGTATCGGTTACATCAAAGTTAATCATACTGCTATAACGAAAGTTATGCAATGCATATAGGCTTATTACCATAACTTGGATACAAATAGATAATAAACTCATATTTAGTTGTTACAAAAGGCAAAGAATTGAGTGCACATTAATTCTTTGCCTTATTTTATTTATATAATATTATAACATTAGAATATTAATTTGAAAAATAATGATGCAACTACACCACCACATATTGGCGCAACTACGGGGATCCATGCATACCACCAATCAGAGCCTTCTTTATTTTTGATTGGTATTAAAAAATGTACTATTCTTGGTCCCAGATCTCTTGCAGGGTTAATTGCGAAACCCGTTGTTCCACCATATGCTAAACCTATTGTTAAGATTATTAAACCAACGATAATTGGTGAAAGTCCATTAACTGGCTTTGAATTAGCAAATCCTAAAACTGCAAATACCAAAACAAAAGTACCAATAAACTCCTGTAAAAAGTTACTAAAAGTATCTCTTATAGCAGGTCCTGTACAGAAAACAGCTCTTATTAAATCTCTATCTTCTGTTGCATTAAAATGCGGTTTGAAATTAATATATACTAAAATACCACCTACAAATCCACCTAACATCTGAGCAGCAACATATCCTATTACTTCATTCCAGGGAAATAGTCCAATTGCTGCAAACCCTATTGTTACTGCTGGATTAAAATGTCCGCCTGATATTGGTCCAAAAATAAATACTGGAATAGCAACTGCCATTGCCCATCCAATTACTATTGCAAGCCACCCTGCACCATTAGATTTAGTTTTACTCAGCACCATGTTTGCGGTTACTGAATCTCCCAAAAAAACTAACAATGCCGTTCCTAAAAATTTTGCTAAATAATGTGACATGATATGCCTCCTAAAATAGATTATTGAACACTTCTTTTTTGATACGTAATAACTTTGCTCATTAATAACATTCCTGTCTCCTCATCTGCTTTTTAACTAGCAAATACCATGCCAATTTCTATGAAGATGGAATATCATCACTTTTAATAAAAACGATTACAGAAGTGTAGCTATTTTAATCATATTGTGTTGTGGATATGATTAAAATAACTACAGTTTAAAACATACATTCATTTTGTGGTCACATATTTATTGAATTTGTGAGTTTTCTTAACTATAAAGCTAAGGTTTTAAGCTGGAATAAGTTTTCTGAAAGAGTATCATTATAAGCACAAAAAGCTCAGTACTTATACTACATTATAATTAACCCTCAATGTTCCACATAATTCATAATTGGCATGACTATTGCTGAGAAAGAATATATAGAGTTTTAAAATTATAGGAGGAGATATTAATGAGAATAGCAATTTATGGTTGCGGATCTATGGGAACAGTATTAGGAGCCTTTTTAACTAAGAATGGTCAAAAGGTTGAATTAATTGATAGCTATAATGATCATGTAAAAGCTCTAAACGAAAAGGGAGCACATGTAATCGGTTGCTCTGACTTTACAGTTAAGGTTAAAGCAATTACACCTGAGCAAATGGAAGGAAAATATGATCTTGTATTTTTGTTTATAAAACAAACTGCAAATGCTCAAGCACTTCCACACCTTAAGAAATACCTTAATGATGACAGTGTAGTCTGCACATTACAAAATGGTGTTCCAGAATACAGCGTATCAGAAGCTTTAGGAGGAAACAGAACTGTAGGTGGAACTGTACTTTGGGGAGCAACATTCATATCTCCTGGCATTTCTGAGGTGACACAAGATGTTACTTCAGGGGATAACTTATTTGATATTGGTGAAATCGATGGCAAAATTACTGACAGGATTAAAAAGGTAGCTGCAGTTCTTGAACATATGGGACCTACCCAAATTGTCGAAAATCTAATGGGTGCACGTTGGTCAAAATTGATTTTTAACAGTTGTATGAGTGGAATGTCAGCAGCCACAGGTTCTGTATTTGGTGATGTACTTGATAATCCAAAGGCTTGCGCTTGCTTAAGCTTTATAGCAAAAGAAATTGTAGATATTTGTAAAGTAGCTGGAATTAATTTTCAGCCTACTTATGGTATAGATATGAGAGATTATGGAAAAGGGGATACCCATGAAAGTTTTGTATTATCCCAAAAGCGTTTTAACGAATTTTATGATCCTAAAAGGACAGCAAAAGCAAGCATGCTCCAAGATTTAGAAAAAAACCAAAAGACAGAAGTTGACATGCTTAATGGGTTTGTTGTTGAACAGGGTAAGAAATATGGAATTCCTACACCATTCAATGATGTTGCCGTTAAAGTTATTAAGGGAATAGAGAATAAAAAACTTCCATTGAGTATGGATAATCTTAAATTCTTTGATATACCTAAGGAATACTTAAAATAAATTATAATCTTTAATTATTATTTTAAAAGGAGGAATTTATAATGAGTGATTTAAACAAAAAAAGGGTAATAACTGTAGCAATAGTGGGATCATGGCCAACAAGGAAGGATAATCCCAATATATCGATTATGCCACAGGAAATTGCGGATGATGTTTATGAATGCTGGAAGGCAGGTGCTGCCATCGCCCATATCCATGTTCGTAACGATGATGGGTCAGCAACTTCAGACTTTACTAAATATAAAGAAACAATTGATTTAATCCGAGCAAAAAAGGACTGTGATATCTGCCTTAATATTACTAGTTCAGGAAGTGTTGGTTTTGGGGATGATGAGAGAATCTATCCGCTTAAGCATCTTTTGCCAGAACTTGCTTCTTATGATTGTGGATCATTAAACTGGCAGAACAAAATGATTTTTGAAAATCATCCAAGATTTTTGGAAAAGTTAGGTTTAGCACTTAAAGAATCAAATATTAAACCGGAAATTGAAATTTTTGATGCAGGTATGGTATATAATGCGATTCATTATATAAAAACAGGTGTTTTAAAAGCACCTTGTCATTTTCAAATCGTTCTTGGCGCAGCTGGTGGAATGACAAACACTATTGATAACCTAGTATACTTAAGAAATCTTCTTCCAGAAGGTTCAACATGGGCTGCATGTGGAATAGGTAAAGGTCATATGCCTATGATGCTGGCAACAATTGCAATGGGTGGAAATCTTCGTGTAGGTATGGAAGATAATGTAATGTATTACAAAGGCGTTCTTGCAAAGTCAAATTCACAATTTGTTGCCCGTGCAAAGAGGCTACTTGAAGAAGCTGCATCTCCAGATGATGCTCGTCAAATTTATGGACTTACAAGAAAAGTCTTTTAACAATGTGTTTGAATCAAGTATATGTAGAGAATAAAGCAATGTATTAGTATAAGATGAGCCTGAAATATGGCTCTTTTCTCTATTCTTTTTATACAATTTGATCTATATATTATGTTCAATATGTTATAAATTTAGAACTTTATCATAAAAGGAGAGATGATATATAATGGGAAAAGTTAGTGGACGATACGCGGTAGTAACCGGTTCAGCTCAAGGCATAGGTGCTGCAATAGCCAAGCGCTTATATGAAGATGGAGCTGATGGCGTAGCAATACTTGATATGAACCTTGAACTGGCCCAAAAGACTGCAGCTTCAATTGATGCAACAGGAACTCGCGTTATAGCAATAAGGTGTAATGTTGGATCTAAAGAGGATGTTGAAAGTGCATTTAAGGATGTATATGATAAATTTAAGAAAATTGATATTCTTGTAAATAATGCAGGTATTATCCGTGATTCTATGTTTCATAAAATGTCATATGAGCAGTGGGATACTGTTATTAATGTTAATCTTGACGGGATGTTTTACTGCTGCAAACAGGTTGCTTCAAAGATGCGTGAACAGAGATATGGGAAAATAGTAAATGTATCTTCAATATCTGCGTTTGGAAATGCAGGGCAGTGTAACTACGCTGCATCAAAAGCTGGCATAATTGGTTTCTCTAAGTCCCTTGCTAAAGAACTTGGCAGGAACAATTGTACTGTAAATGTAATTGTTCCTGGATATATTGACACAGATATGTTCACTTCAATACCTGAAAAAATTAAATCAGAATACATTAAAGCTATTCCAATGCAACGGTTAGGTTCTCCGGATGAATTAGCGGCTGCTACATCATTTTTCTGTTGTGATGATTCTAGCTTTGTTACCGGCACTAGTATTGTATGTTGCGGAGGAGCATTGACATAAATGAAAATATTATTGAAACATATTTTGGATAAAATAATTTGATTAAGGAGATAAGATTATGAGAGAAGCTGTTGTTGTTAATGTTGTTCGTACCCCTGTAGGAAAGATGGGCCAATCACTCGCTAAAATAAAAGCTGCAAAGCTAGGTGCGCTTGCAATAAATGAAGCAGTAAAACGTTCTAAGATAGCACCTGAAGAAATTGATGAGGTTATGTTTTGTAACTTATTTAACGTAGATGCAGGAAATATGGCCAGGCTTGCATGGTTAGAAGCAGGACTTCCCGTTTCTGTTCCTGCAATATCCCTTGATAGACAGTGTTCAAGTTCGCTGAATGCAATGGCATATGCATCTATTCTTATTAATTCTGGCAATGCTGATGTCGTGTTAACAGGTGGTGTTGAAAGTTATTCACAATCACCGCTTATGATTGCAAGACCAGAAAAAGCATGTCCTAATGAACTTAAGTTTATAATTAAGGCTTGTTCAACTGAAGAAATTGGAAATCCCCCTATGATTGTTACAGCAGAAAATATTGCAATGAAATATAAATTAACCCGTGAGGAATGTGATGAGTTTGCGCTAAGAAGTCATGTTCTCGCAAGCGAATCGTGGAGAGAAGGTAAGTTTAAGGAACAAGTATTCTCAGTTACTATACCACAAAAAAGAGGGAATGCTATAGTAGTTGATATGGATGATTGTGTTCGCTCAGATTGTTCTATGCAAGGACTTGCTAAATTAAGACCAATTGTAAAACCTGATGGTGTTGTGACAGCGGGAAACAGTTCACCCATGAACGATGGTGCATCAGCATCAAACCTAATGGAAAAACAAAAAGCTCTGTCATTAGGTTTGAAGCCGCTAGTTAAAATTAAAGCATTTGCTTCAGCAGGGTGTGATCCTAATTTAATGGGTTTAGGTCCTGTTTACTCAACACGTAAACTTCTTAATAAAACAGGACTTAAGATTAATGATATTGACCTGATCGAAATAAATGAAGCATTTGCATCTCAAACCTTGGCCTGCGTAAAGGAGTTGGGTATAGATATAACCCGTCTCAATGTAAATGGTGGATCAATTTCTATAGGACATCCTAATGCTGCAAGTGGTTGTATAGTTGGTGGTCGTCTTATATACGAGATGATTGCAAGAGGTTCTAAATATGGATTAGTAACATTTTGTTGTGGTGGTGGCCAGGGTTTCTCTGTTTTATTTGAATCTGTTAAATAATATTTATCTAAAATGAAAACAAATTTCTAAAAATGTTGCAATGAACCTTATCAGTTTGTATACTGTTTTAAAGGACTTGTTTCTATGATGGCAGTCGAGAAAGGATTTTTGCATAGTTGATTTATAAAATACTGGTGTTATTATAATAAGAACTATCTTACTTATATTTTAAATTTGTATATTTCTATATGAAAAATTTATATTGAAAGGATTATAGAAAATGAACATAAAAAATGTTTCAGTTCTAGGTACAGGAACTATGGGCCATGGAATAGCACTTCTATCTGCAAGAGCAGGGTTAAATGTAGTTATTTATGGTAGATCCGATGAAAGCTTAGAAAGAGGATTTAATAGTATAAAATCTAGTTTGAATTGCTTAAAAGTTGAAGAGAAATTAGAAGATATCAAATGCAAAGAAATTTTGGGAAGAATAAGAGGAGTTAAAACTATTGAAGAAGCTGCAAAAGATGCTGAGCTTATAATAGAATCCTTAGCTGAAGATTTAGAACTTAAACAGAAAATTTTTAAACAGCTAGATGAAATATGCCCCCAAAATGTGATTTTGGCTTCAAATACTTCAGGACTTAGCCCAACTGCAATTGCTAAAGGTACAAAATACCCAGAGAGAGTAGTAATTGCTCATTTTTGGAATCCACCACAGCTAATTCCTTTGGTAGAAGTAGTACCTAATGAAAATACTTCACAAAAAACAATGGAAATAACAATGGAATGGGTTGAATTTATAGGTAAGAAAGCTGTCCGAATGGAAAGCGAATGTTTAGGATTTATAGGAAATCGGCTACAACTTGCACTTCTTAGAGAGGCATTATATATAGTTGAAAAGGGATGGGCAAAGCCTGAAGAAGTTGATAAGGCTATTGAGTATGGACATGGGAGAAGATTGCCTGTTACAGGACCTATATGTAGTGCAGATTTAGGGGGGGTGGATATATTCCATAATATATCCACATATTTATTTAAAGATTTATGTAATTATACAGAACCGTCTAAGCTTATGCAGAAAAAAGTTGAAACTGGTAAGTTAGGAAGTAAGAGTGGACAGGGTTTTTATAATTGGTCTTCTGAAGAGTTGGAGAATAAACAAAAAGAACGTGCAGATATACTATTTTATTTTTTACAAAGGGATTCAGAATGATGAAAAAGTAAAGAAGGAGAATATCCAGGTGATGGATGTTCTCCTTCTTTCGTTATTATTGAAGAATAGAAAGTAGCCTAGTGTAACAGTTGGAAACGACCCTCGCTTAGAAGTAATCTATTCTTATGAGAATTTATAAGAGGAGGCTTCGGGCGCAATCGTGGGCCAAGTGGAGCATATGAGTTTTTCGCAAAAGAGTATTATTGCTATAAATTTAAATTTGCCATTACATTATATTTATCATACAATTTCTGCAATTCACTAATTTCATGATTTAATAAGTTAACATTTTCTTCAGATGAAGCAACCTTTAAAAATTCTGTATCGGCTATAATTTTCATTAGCAAAGCTTTTGCAATAACATTCATTTCTTCCTTACTAATATCTACAAGCATTATTAATCTCCCAAATAATTTTTATTATTATATTATATGTTCTTATTTTTAATAGTAGAATTAATAAAGGTGAATAAAATAACATTATTTAATCATTTTTAAGAAATCTTTTTTTAAAAAATTCTCCATATCATCCGAAGCACATTCAAAATAATCAGGATATTCTTCAATTAATGTTTTTTCTTCTTTATTTTGCTGAGTAATGTGTAGTTCTATTAATATTTTAAGATCTTGAACATTTTCATCCAGTATCAATTTTAAGAACTTCTCGTGCTGCTCAATTACATAGTTAACTACTAATACATCCGACAAGGCCATAAATCGAACTCGACGATAATGGCCAGACATATTTTCGAGTGTTTCCCAACAAAGCATTTTATTGGATGATCTAAAGAAGACTTTATGGAACTGATCATCATATTCTAAAAATAATTCCATATCTTTTTTTGTAATACATTCTTTTTGCTTTTCCAAATTGTTTTTTAGCTCATTCAAATCTAAATCTGAGTGGTTTTTTAAAAATAATAATATCACCTTTTCTTCCACACACAGGCGTAGAAATCGTTCTTCCTCAACTCTGTTTAAATTTATCTTTGAAATAATAGTCCCTTTTTTGGGCATTGTTGTAATAAGACCTTCTTTTTGTAATTTAATAAGTGAATCTCGTACTGGAGAACGACTAACTCCCAACTGTTCTGCAATCTCTTTTGTATTAATAGATTCCCCAGGTTTTAAATTTAAGTACATAATATTCTTTCGTAAACTATAATAAACACTGTCACCAATTGTAACAGCACGCTTTTCTTCATAATACATAATATACCTCCAAAATAATTGTTATATGTTAATCTAATATTATACCACATAATTTGAGATCCTTATAATATTTTTATATCTATTTCGAATGTATTAGAAATTTATAAAGTATTAGTTATTGTAAAACGCATTATCATTTAGACAATGATTTATTAGAAAAGCTACTAGGAAATTTATTGATAAAGATTCATCAAGAGGTTATTAAAAGGTATATTGACATAAATACATAATCATGGTAACATACTAACATGCTAGTATGTTACGAAAAAGAATTTAGTTTTGAGGAGTTAAATTAAGCAATTTTTTATTGTCCAAGATGTAATGGTTTACTTAAATTGCAATAGTTCTTGTAAAATACAAATATTAGGGGGATCAATATGAATCTAGAACTGCAAACTCAAGTTGACACTAAAATGGAAAGAAGAAAGAATCTAATTTTGTTGTTATTATTTCTAGCAGGTGTGGTGAATTATCTAGATCGTTCAGCGCTTTCTATATCGGCACCGTTCATTCAGAAAGATTTAGCTTTATCATCAATAGAAATGGGGGCTATTTTTAGCTGCTTTTCTATAGGGTATGCGTTATTTAACATAATCGGAGGAATTGCATCTGATAAATTTGGTGCAAAAAAAACATTATTAGTAGCCATGATTGTGTGGTCATCATTTAGTGGATCTATTTTCTTTGCAGTAGGATTTCTTAGCTTAATAATCATAAGAATTTTATTTGGAATGGCAGAAGGTCCATTATCAACAACGACTAATAAAATGATAAATACTTGGTTTCCACCAAACAAGAGGGCTAGTACAATGGGAATTGCTAGTAGTGGAACCCCACTTGGTGGCGCAATTTCTGGACCTATTATAGGATTTATCTGTATCAAATATGGTTGGAGAATTTCTTTTATAGTTATCATGTGTATTGGTTTTATTTGGGCTATTGCTTGGTGGAAAATTGCTAAGGAGAAATCAGATAATGCATATCAGGAGGTGGAGAGTCAGGAAGAGGTTTCAAAAAATATGCAAACGAAGCAAGAAAAACCTATTAATAAGATAAAAACTTCTTTTTACTTAAAACAGAAAACGATTATATTTACTGCTATTGCATTCTTTTCCTATAACTATATTTTATTTTTCTTCTTAACTTGGTATCCGAGTTACTTAATTAAAGAGAGAGGATTATCTATAGAAACAATGAGTATTGTTAATATTGTCCCATGGACGCTGGGTTTTATAGGATTAGCAATCGGAGGAATTTTTTCAGATAAATTAGTTGAAAAATTCAAAAATAGACATGTTCTATTCTCTAGAAAAATTATTGTAGTTAGTTGTCTGTTTATTGCAGCGATTTCTATTATTTTAGCGGGAGTAATGAAAAATACAGTAGGATCTATTTCAATGTTAGCAATTGCCGTATTTTTTATGTATTTGACAGGTGCTATCTATTGGGGAATTGTAGATGATGTAGTAGATTCTCACAATGTTGGTTCAGTAGGTGGATTTATGCATGCAATTGGTAATTGTGCAGGTATTTTGGGACCCTTAGTAACTGGATTTATAGTGCAATTAACAGGAGG
>Ga0209123_1003829_pt1 | contig 10844 bp, 13 predicted proteins | sample BarGraIncu00431A_FD_184500 | JGI IMG/M metagenome (GOLD analysis project Ga0209123, IMG submission 184500) | Arctic peat soil microbial communities from Barrow, Alaska, USA - Barrow Graham LP Incubations 004-31A (SPAdes) (version 2) | ecosystem: Environmental > Terrestrial > Soil > Wetlands >...
ACAACAACAGGATCAACAGCGTCAACAGCAGGATCAGCAACGTCAACAACAACAGGATCAACAGCGTCAACAACAGGATCAGCAACGTCAACAACAGGATCAGCAACGTCAACAACAGGATCAGCAACGTCAACAACAGGATCAACAGCGTCAACGGCAGGAGCAACAACAGCAACAACAGGAGCAACAGCAACAGCAACAGCAGGAACAGCATCGTCGTGGTCGGCAGGATAATGAACTGCAATATCGGCATCGCCTAGAAAATGAACGGCATGAGCAAGAAGCCCAACGTCGGGATAATGAACAGTGGCAAGATTGGAATGACCGCCTGTGGTTAGAGGATCAGCAGCATGACCAGTTGATGAATCAGATTGCGATTGATGTATTAGCTCTATTTCTAAATTAATTAAAACGTAAAAATAATGGAATACCCCCTGCAATCCATCATGGATATTGTTACGAGGTCAGAACTTTCTTTATAGGCAATTGGTCTTTTGCTGCCTTCATATAAAGATAATCAAAAGCAAGAGAGTTAGAGTAAAGTAATCCATGTAGTACTACTTGGATTACTTAATTCTTTATTAGGAGGGAATGGTATGTCGTTGGTATGGCAAAAGGTATTATTGTATAAAAAGTCGATTATTATAGCGGTGGTTGTTATTGCCATTATTACAGGCGGTATCTATTTATATAAAGTTAAAACAGCAGTCCCAGTCATAGTGGGGTCGACGGTCACAGTGGAGCGCGGTGATGTCATTGCCGTGGTTTCAGCCACAGGTACCATCTCCCCTGTCAATATGGTTGATATAAGTTCGAAGATTTCTGGCATAATCGAAGAAATGAAAGTTCAGGAAAATGATCATGTGACGTTAGGGCAAGTACTAGTGGTGCTTGATGATACCCATTTGCAGGCGCTTCTCGCTCAGGCTCAAGCTCGTTTATCCAACGCAGCTAGTATTAATGATCGCACCCAACGTTTGAATGACATGGGCGCCGTATCAAATCAGGCTTTTGATACGAGCCGCAGTGATTATGGAGTGGCGCAAGCGTCTTATGACGATGCGGTATCTCAGTTGGATGAAACCGTAATCCGTTCGCCAATCAACGGACAGGTAATTGGCAAGCCAACACCGGCTGGCCAGTCGGTATCTGCTGGTGCATCCTCACCAATGGTTATGCTAACAGTAGCTGATATGTCACTCATGCAAATCCAAACCCAAGTGGATGAATCGGACATTGGCAAAATTATAGTGGGACAAAAGGTGACATTTACGGTGGATGCCTATCCGGCGAAAACCTTTAGTGGGGTTGTTTCTAATGTCTCACAGAAAGCCACTGTCGTATCCAATGTAGTTTATTATAATGTGTTAGTGGATGTGGACGCTGCTGAGAATCTGTTAAAACCTTCAATGACGGCGAGGGTTTCCATTAATGTAGCTGAAAGTAAAAATACCTTGTCGGTGCCGCTGGCGGCTGTAAAAGCTAATAATGGTCAGCAATATGTAACGGTGGTCAAGAACGGTCAGAGCCAGAACACACTTGTTACAACGGGCATAACTGGTGACAACAAAATTGAGATAGTAAGTGGTTTGACAGACGGCGATCAGGTTATAGCATCTGCTGCTAAAACGCAAACAACAAGTGGTGGTAGAGGTGGTGGCGGTATGATCCCTGGTATGGGGCGTTAAATCGGGGCGTATGGTAAATGGATTGTCTAAGTTAGGGATGGACTAATTGAATGGGATAAATGGAAAGTGAGGTGAGTTTTATGTTTGCTGAAAGCATTATCATTGCCTTAGATGGACTTAGGGCTAATAAGCTAAGGGCGATGCTCACCATGCTAGGAATTATTATCGGCGTAGGGGCAGTTATTGCCATGGTGTCCATCGGTATGGGCGTCCAAGATAAGGTGCAAACTTCTATCGCTGGGCTTGGCAGTAACCTACTTGTTGTAACTCCCGGGGCCGCTAAAACTGGGGGTTCTCGTCAAGCTGCTGGATCGAGTATAACATTGAATGAAAAAGACGCCTTGGCCATTGCCCAAGAAGTGCTTAATGTGAATCTGGTAGCACCGGCTGTAAGTCGTCAATATCAGGTAGTATTCGGTAATCAAAACTGGACGACAAATGTGCAGGGAACAACGCCTGATATCATGGGGGTACGCAATTACAATCTAGAAGATGGTGTTTTTTTTACCACGCAGGATGTTGAAACTCGGGCGAGGGTAGCAGTCCTGGGTAAGACAGTGGCGGATAGCCTGTTTAATGGCGGATCCCCGGTTGGACAAACCATTCGCATTAACAATGCACCCTTTCAGGTCATTGGCGTGCTAGAGGCCAAGGGGGAGTCGGCTGGAGGTAACCAGGATGATACGGTGATCATCCCATTGAAGACCGCCCAAGAACGTCTGATGGGCATAAACTACGTTCAGAATATTAATATTCAGGCCACTGGCACTGATGTAATTAATCAGGCCCAGGAGGATGTTACAGCTCTACTACGGACTCGTCATAAATTGATAGGTGCCACGCCCGATGACTTTACGGTACGTAATATGGTGGCGGTAATGGCTACGGCTGATGAAACGACGAGTATGATTACCGCATTATTAGGCGTTGTTGCCGGGTTGTCGCTTTTGGTTGGCGGGATCGGTATTATGAATATTATGCTGGTATCGGTAACTGAGCGAACCCGGGAGATTGGCATCAGGAAAGCACTAGGGGCGAGGTATAACAATATTTTATTACAATTTCTGATTGAAGCAGTGGTTATCAGTGTGACTGGTGGATTACTGGGAATCGCCTTAGGAATAGGTGCATCCTATGCGGTCTCAGCGATTGCCGGATGGAAGACGATCATTTCGTCCCTAGCGATTGTTGCAGCCTTCGGATTTTCTGTAATGATTGGTTTATTTTTTGGCATATATCCTGCCCGTAAAGCCGCATTGCTAGATCCAATTGATGCATTAAGATATGAATAAGTAATCTTTAAATAAGGAGGTGATACGATGATGACTGAATATTTGGTATCTACTATATTTTATTGTTTATTGATAGTAGGATTCTTATTTTATTCATATCGTATTAACAAATTATTAGATGAATAGTCGATAGGTATTCTTTCTGTGGGGTAATTTAAAAAAAACATAATAAGGTTACCGTGCATATACTACATAGCAGAGGTATCATTCTACTCCCGTAATAAACATTGATGTGGGAGGTATAGGCATGGAGTGGATAACGTTGATGATGGATCATTCTGCAGTTACGATTGCTTTTTTAGTATTATGTTTGTTGTTCCTTAATTTTGGGACGATATTATGGATGGCAATAATTAGTTTTATATTGTTTGTTTTAGCTAAATTTATATGAATTTTCGATTCCTAGTTAGAACAACTAAGGCTTGGCATACTCCAAGTCTTTTTTTACACTATAAAAAGGACGCGCTAGCGATTTTCTGATTTCATCCGGTATGGGATGAAATCAGTTAACGGTAAAGAACTGGTCTAAAGAAGATAATTGGAGGAATTTGAAATAGTTTGTCAAAATGAGAAAGGGATATGATTTGTAAAAAAGATAGTTGTAAAAAAATAATGGGCTGATTTCTTTGGAGAGTTGAGCCTTATAATAGCATGGAGAATGACGGAAAGATGTTTGAGGAAAAACATGAGAGTATCCATATTCAGTCACAGGAAAGCCTGAAAAGAGTTGAAACTCCAGTAGGTTATGTCAAAATTAGTGTGGGTTTTGAAGGAGGACATTAGGTGGACAATACGTTGGTGAAACCGTTTATTGATGCTGTAATATCAGTACTGCCGATGCTGGGTTTTACCGATATTAAGCGCGGTACTGTATCGATAAAAGAAAAGTTGCTGACAACAAAAGATGTTACCGTACTGATCGGTTTATCGCAAGATATTCGTGGCAATGTAGCATATGGCTTATCAGAGGAATGTGCCAAAAATATTGCATCAACCATGATGTGTGGTATGCCAGTACCACAGTTTGATGAGATGGCGCAAAGTGCAATCAGCGAATTGGTGAATATGATTACCGCTAATGCGGCGACAAATTTAGCGAGTTTAGGTAAAGCAGTCAATATCTCTCCTCCGACGTTAGTGACGGGCGAAAATATTACAGTCAGGATTAGCCAAGTACAAACCTTGGCTATCGAATTTATAACGACTGCTGGAGTTATTGAATTGAATGTGGGTTTAGAGTATTAAATGGGGTGTACTAAAAAAGTGATTCACTATATATAATGCATTAAGTAATCTGCATTTGTCATTGAGAGGCAGGTCTTTATCTTGCGTTAAATAGTAGAACAAGAGGGTATATCATGGGTTGTAACTCATAATATACCCTCTTGTTTTTCGTGAAATCAGCAAGTGAAATGTGGAAGCTTTATAAATACAATAAAGTTGTCGTATTTAAGCGAATTTTATCATATTTAAATAAAATTTGTCACACTTTTGTCACATTTGCATGGTATAATAAAATATAGGTTATCACCGATCTATTATACATAGTGATAATTAGTGTACAAAAGGTCTTTTACTAGACCCAATTAAATATTTTAGGAGGATTTATCATGAAAAAAATCGCACTTACTATGGTTTCTCTTTTAGCTCTCAGTGTTGGCACCTGTTTTGCCACACCTATTAATAATTTGTCACAAGGACAAACTGCTATCGGTGTAATGGATAGCTCGCTTTATCTCGAACACATGCTGTCTGACAAGATTACACTCGGGTTTCAAGAGGATGACATTTACGGACAGGTAGGTATCAATAAAAATTTTAGAGCTATCGTTGGTAGCAGAGATTATAACGGTTCGAAGTTCTACGTGGGGGCAGCTGTGAATACTCCGTTGACTCCTTCCATGGATGGTTACGCTTCCATGATTGGCAATGGAGATTTTAAAGAAGCACAAGTTGGGGTTAACTACAACCTAACCCACAATTTTGACGTCAATTTGAACTACCGTTCATTTATGCCTGAATATGGTAGCAATAGTGACCGTACATCATTGGGCGCAGCTTTTAAATTCTAAGCATAACGTCAGAATAATAAAAATATAAAAGATCGCTACTCATTAAGCTATTCTAGCCAGCTGAGTAGCGATCTCTTTGTTGTAATAGGTAAAGAAACCATATTTTTATCACAAAGATACAAGGAGCTATGTGGACACAAAGATCGCAAAGAGATATTATAAAAGTAATTACCTTCTACACTTCTGTGGTTAATTGCTCTTATCGTTACGAGCAACTTTTAACCGCAGAGGCGCAGAGAAAGATTTTAAAGAATACGTTATGCTTTATAATTTTTTTGATGAAATGGAGATGAAAGTGTGAATAAAAAAGCTGTGGAATGGCTGTATGAACAGTTGCCAGAATTGGTGGACAAAGGAATTATTCCGACGGCCAGCGTAGATTTAATACGAGACCATTACGGAGCGGTAGACAAGAAAAATGGTGGCAAAACAATACTAACAATGTTTGCCATTATTGGTGTAATATTGGTAGGGATGGGGATTATTCTGATTCTGGCTCATAACTGGGAACAATTGAGTAGGATGACACGGACGCTGATTGCAGTCGGTCTGCTGCTAGTGGCACAAATTTTGGTGGGGGCTACCATTTGGTTTAAGAAAGATAGTAATGTATGGGCTGAAAGTTCATCCACCTTTCTAATGGTTACCATCGGAGCTTCGATTGCTTTAATCGGACAAACTTACCATATCGCCGATGATTTTAGTAGTTTTATGCTCACTTGGATGTTATTATCCATTCCATTGGTGTATTTGATGGGCGTTACTACCCCTGCCCTACTGTACTTGATAGGGGTAACAATATGGGCAATTAATGGAGAATTCCCTGGTATAGGAAAACAGCTAATATGGGCCTTATTGGCTTTAATTGGACCTTATTACTATTCTAAATTAGTGAAAAAAAATCTTTATGCCAACCCCACAGTGCTTGTTTCATGGGTCCTTATCCTGTGTTTCTATATTTCTTTTGGGACGGCTTTTCGAGGAGCTTTAGGGCATCTATATATGTTGATATATGCTGCCTTATTTGCATTAACCTATTTTGTGGGGATACTTTGGTTCGACGGCCCTGTCAAGGTTTGGCAAAGACCTTTTACAGCAGTGGGACTTACGGGGTGTATTGGTCTATCGTTTTTGCTAACGTTTAAGGACGTATGGCAATCAATCGGGCGGGACTTTTACTTTATAGGGAGGTCGGAGTATCTCTTGGCATTTTCACTGTTAGTTTTAGTCGTTATTCTTGGGCTTCGATTGATGAATAAAAAAATAGATAGGCATTTGTTATTTGGCGGAGTTCCCGTAGTCGCTGGGGTTGGATTTTTGCTGCTGTATTTCGATGTTAGTGGCATTAATGCGACCGTGTTATGTAATGCTTATATGCTGCTCTTGAGTGTAATGATCATCCTTAGGGGGGCACGAAAAGGGGAAATTGGAACCCTTAATATAGGTATGTTAATGGTAGCCGCCTTGATTATAATGCGTTTTTTCGATGTTGATTTTAGCTTTGTTGCTCGTGGTCTCGTATTTGTTCTATTGGGTTTTAGCTTTTTGGCAGCCAACTGGGTTATGGTGCGTCGCAAGAAAGAGGTGATAAAATGAAAAATAATAAACTGTTATGTAAGCTTTTTTTCATTCTCGCGCTCATCCAATTGGCCGTGCCCTTATACATGGTATGGCATTGGGAGGATATTTTACAGAATGGCAAACAGTATACTTGGATCACAGCTCCCGTCGATCCTTATGATGCCTTCAGAGGACGTTATATAGACCTTCGATTCAAAGACATGAAAGGGCCTATACTGAGTAAGGCACAGTTTAATTCTGGCCAAACAGCTTATGCTATGATAACAGAAGATCAAAAGGGTTATGCGTTCATTAGTAGTATCAGTGATTCACGCCCCGAGGGAGAGGTCAATTCCTATATAAAGATCAAAGTATCTTATATCCAGGATGATAACATAGCACATTTTGTGCTCCCCTTTAAACGTTATTATATGCAGGAAGGTCTGGCGCCTAGGGCTGAACAGGCTTACAGAAGCAATGCAGGCACAGAAGCCATGGTCTCTGTGCGAGTTAAGAATGGCTATGGGGTGGTGGAAGAATTATACATAGGTGATAAAACCATCTATGAGTATTTACGGAAAGGGGAATAAAAGAAGAAAAATAAATGTATTTTATTAAATAAATTGAAAAAATGTTCCTTTAAGAATCTATTTCGACAGATTATGCATAAAAGTATGATTATAATGATAAATGTAAGAAAAAGATGAAATTTTTCGTATATGGCTAATCAAGGTGACAAAGGGTAGGGCTTGTTAGTTATTTTTTGTTTAGGTGTAATAATGTAGAGTTTTCATAATATATATTAGACAAGCATATTTAAATTGGGGGAATAGGCATGTTTTATGATTGGAGTTTTTGGGGATCAGTCATTGCCTTAGCTATCATCGCACTGTTCATTCAATCTCTTCGAAAACCACAGCGTATGTTTAATAAGAAAATTGCACACGTACATATACGCACCGTAAAAAGATTTTAAGGATCATTTTAGATGTGGCCGCCAGACCTTTGAGTTTGGCGGTTTTTTTGCTCTCGTAGACCCCCATATCGCCAATGCAGCATACTTTGATATGAAAATGGTATTAGACGCCTATTTTCATATCAAAGTATAAGCTTATTGGTAGTCGACGCTAATTTCGTGTCATGTTTATTATCTAATGTTTAATGGATAATCAGATAGATATCTTGTTAAAATAAGTGCAAGAGATTATAGGCATGCGCATAATGATGATGAAGCACCTAGTAGCAAAGTTTGTTGCAGCGAGTCGCCAACCCCTAAAGAAATCTATATGAATAAGGAGAGGGAAATGCGAACGAAGTTCATCTTGACGATGGCAGGGTTAATCATTCTATTTGGGATAGTTAACTATTATATTGGCTTGCGACTGTGGCAGTCAATTGGGGTGGTCGTGGTGCCAGCACTGCTTAGTTACTACTGGATTATTTTCTCCCTATTGGCAGGTAGCTATTTTATCGGCAGGCTTGGTGGCATCTATTTTCCCGGCGACTTCAGTGATCGGATGATCTGGGGTGGCTCATATTGGTTGGGACTCGCGTTTTATTTGTGTTTATTTTGGTTAGCCTATGACGTGGTAGCAATCGTCAGCCCCCTTATTAGCTTCTTGCCCCGTGGGATCAGTTCCTATTCAATAGGAACGGGTGTATCGATACTGGCTGCCGCCGCCCTAGTAGTAGCCTATGGCACTCGGAACGCCTGTACTCCGAGAATTCAAAGATATGATGTAATAATTAATAAACAGATGAGTGAGTGTACACAACTACACGTTGTACTTATTTCGGATCTTCATCTAGGACTGTTAGTTGGTAGAGAACGGTTACTACGAGCCGTTCAAATCATTAATGAATTAGACCCAGATTTGGTCTTAATGCCAGGGGATATCATTGATGAAAATATAGGAGCTTTTGTGGAAAACGAAATGCCCGAAATCTTACGTGGTATTCGGTCCCGTTTAGGCATTTATGGGATACTCGGCAGTCATGAATATATTTATGGACATTCGGAAAAAGCGCTAGCATGTTTAAAAAGAGCAGGGATTAGTATACTTCGAGATGAGTATATTAAACTTGCCAATGATGTATACATAGTTGGACGTGACGATTTGTTTCGCGAACAATTAGTTGGAACTCCACGCCGAGAACTTGGAACAATTCTACAGGACTGTAATCGACAGTTTCCAATTATTCTAATGGATCATCAACCAGTGGCCTTGGATGAAGCTGCATTGCTGGGTGTAGACCTGCAGTTATCTGGCCACACCCATCATGGGCAAATATTTCCGCTGAACTTGCTTATTCAGAATTTTTTTGAAATTGATTGGGGGTACTTAAAAAAGGCGAGTTATCAGATCATCGTTTCATCAGGATATGGTACATGGGGGCCGCCAATTCGAGTGGGAACTATTTCTGAGATCGTGGACATTAGGATTTCATTTATTCACCCCGACGAGAGAGATGAATAGTATAAAAAACACTGCCATATTATAGATAGATATGACAGTGCTTTTTACTCTATCAGCAAGTATAGGTTTTACAAACCGCAGAGGGTTTATAATAAATAATAATCTGTTCTCCGCGTTCTCTGCGCCTCTGTGGTTTTTAAATTTCGTCTTTATGTTTATTCCCCCAAGATGTATACTTGTTGATAATTTTATTCTGATATATAATCAGAAGGGGATAATTTACATAGTAAATAGTGTTAAAGAAAGGTAGATTAAACATGCAAAAAATCAATTGGGGTATTCTTTCCACAGGTACAATCGCCAAAAAATTTGCAACAACGATTGCCCAGTTGTCTGATTGTGGAAATATTGTAGCGGCGGCCTCCCGGAATTCAGAAACTGCAAATCAATTTGCTCAAGAATATCAGATCCCAAAAGCATATAGTAGTTATACTGAATTGGTGCGTGATCCAGATGTTGATGTTATATATGTTGCCACTCCGCATTCTTTTCATTATGAGAACGCGAAACTATGTTTAGAAAATGGTAAGAATGTTTTATGTGAAAAATCATTTACGACCAATGCATCCCAAGCTAAAGAACTTATACAGCTTGCGAAAGAGAATAAACTTTTCATAATGGAGGCCTTTTGGACAAAATTTCTACCCGCTTATCAACTACTTAAAGAAACCATGGATAAAGGTGTCATTGGTGAAGTTACACATTTTAGAGCACAATATGGTTTTGCTCCAACAGGCGCAAGGTATATAAGAAAATTTGATCCCGCCCTTGCTGGTGGAGCTCTGTTAGATATTGGAGTATATGCCATCGGTGTAGCTGCTATGATTTTAGGTTACAATCCTAAGAATATATACTCAAGTGGAATTATTGGCGAATACGGCACAGATACATTTAACAGTATTATGCTTGAGTATGAAAATGGTATAACAGCTCATTTGATTACAACAATCGGTTCTATTCTTGGTCAACAAGCTGTTATTTTTGGCACTAAGGGTCACATTATATTGCCAGATTTTAGCGCATTACAAGAATTTCAGGTTGTGCTGGACGGTGGCACTTTATACACCATAAAATCACCTTTTCTTATTAACGGGTTTGAATATCAAATTCGAGAAACGGAAAGATGTTTAAGAACCAAGAAAATGGAAAGTGATATTATGACCCATCAAAATACGATACATGTAATGAGCCTGATGGATAAAGCACGTTCAGATTGGGGTCTGACATTTCCCTGTGAGTGAAAAGATCGTGAAAGAGGATTTTTCCTAGAGCTCATTGCTCATTTTACTGGACTGTTACCGAAAGGTCAGCGGCTCTATCGGTCTGATCCGTGTTGGGGATAATTTGGAGTACACCTTTGCCTGATTTTATTGCTGTGAATACAACTCGATTGCCGCCCCCATCACCAGTTTCTTGTTTCATAACAGTACCAAAAAAATATTCGCCGGACGATACAAAACGCGTGTTAGTGGTAAGACCTGGTGCAGGCTCGAGGATTAGTTTTTGCCCTACTTTTAGTACAAGGTTGTTGGCGGATAGCTGTACTTTATCCGTACCACTTCCATTATAACTATAGGTGACCTTAAGATCCGCGCCATCAGTTAATGATTTAGCGGGAGTGCTTGGAGAGGTTTGAGGGTCCACCGGCGTCACGTTTGTGCATCCGCTGAGCAAGAGTATCGTTGATAATAAGACTATAACCAAAAAACCAATCCATTTTAAGTGACTTAGCCTGTTCATAGCAATCTACCTCCA
>Ga0209123_1003830_pt1 | contig 10842 bp, 9 predicted proteins | sample BarGraIncu00431A_FD_184500 | JGI IMG/M metagenome (GOLD analysis project Ga0209123, IMG submission 184500) | Arctic peat soil microbial communities from Barrow, Alaska, USA - Barrow Graham LP Incubations 004-31A (SPAdes) (version 2) | ecosystem: Environmental > Terrestrial > Soil > Wetlands >...
ATTCTGTTGCTTTTGCGCATGATGCAAAGGCGGCCCGCTTAACGTTTTGTGGCTCGCCGATAAATGTCACCACTGTACGATTATGACTAGCATCTGATTGTACATTTAAAAGGGTAACCCCTTCAATTTTCTTGACTTCAGCGGTAATCGCGTCAATAACCTCTTGATTACAGCCCTCACTGAAATTTGGTACACATTCTACAATTTTTGACATTTAAATATTCTCCTTCTTTTGTAATTTTTCTTCAAACCCAACGCTCAAAGGCTGCGTTAAAACGCCTCTATATTATTCATTACTTAGCAAAATAGTTAATAAACCATACTATATTCGGAATAGCAAAAATATCGACCAGCACTGCACCGCACAGTGGAACAATGATAAAGGCCTTGGTCGAAACAACACCGTAACGTCTGCAGACAGCATCCATGTTGGCAACAGCATTTGCCGCAACCCCCAAATTATGTCCAATCATGCCAGCACACATAACCGCAGAATCATAATTGCGTCCTAACAATCGGAACAATGGGTAAATACAGAAAGCTACCACAAAAATTGTCTGAACCAGTAAAATCGCGAGTAATGGTAAAGCCAAACTATATAACTCCCAAATTTTCAGAGACATAATGGCCATCGTTAAAAATAAACCTAAGGAAACATCGGAAATTAGTTCTATGGATTTATAACTTAACTTAACAAAAGGCACTACATCATGAATATTGCGGAAGACAATAGCCATAAACATACCTCCCACGTAGCTGGGCAGATCAAAACCCGTCAGAGCCTTAATCTTGGCAGCCGCTAAAGCACCTAAGGTCATCATCACCAGAATTAATGTTAACATACTCATTACATTGCCGCTGGTTACAGAATCGTCCTGTCGCTCAGCTTTTAAAGATGCCTGCATGGCTTCCAAATCTTTATCTTCACCAGTAACGATTTCCAGCTTGTTACGATCAATCAACCACTTGGCTAACGGACCACCGATAAAACCAGAAACAATAATACCATACGTAGCAGAAGCAATTCCTACTACTGTCGCTCCCTCTACTCCCAGCTTTTCGGCCATAGGTCCGAAAGCTGCTGCATTTCCCGGACCACCTACCAAAGACACGGCTCCGGCCATAACCCCTAAAACAGGATGGATACCCGTTGCCATTGCCATGGCAACGCCGATTACGTTTTGTAACACCGCAATAAGTCCACAGGCGACAACTAGATAGATCGCAAATAGTCTACCACCCTTCATAAGCAGGCTTAGGCTCCCGCCCATACCGATAGCGGTAAAAAATAGTAGCTGAAACGGTGTTTGTAGCATATTATCCACTTTGAAATTTAGCACAGCGGTTTCCCGGCAAAACAATGCCAGCAAAGCAAAACCAAATCCACCAATCACCGCGGCTGGAATGCAGTATTTTGCTAATGCGGGAAACATCTTTCTCAGCCAATTCCCAAGCAGTAGCAATACGGCCGCAATCGTAGTGGTTGCCAAAAAGTCAAGCTTTAATAGTGGCACGTTATTGAGCATTTCAAAATTCATTGCCATATCCCCCTAGTTTTTTTTTGCATTTACAAGTGTATAGATATGCAAAAACCATGCCAGGCCATAAACCCGCCGTGTATAGAGGATCTACGTCGAAATTGCTAATAGAGTTACTGCAAAATTTACATTATTGCAAATTTTGCAGTAACTTTATTACTTCTTACTAACAGAGCATCCTACTCAGCAGTCCTCTTCATATTCTTTAATCTTATACCATAGTTTCCGTTCACTAATTTGCAGAATTCTGGCTGCTGCTGATTTATCACCTTTCATATATTTCAAGGTCTTGATGATGACTTTTCTCTCTATATTTTTCAAATCTTCACCTACATAAATAGGAATCAGCATACTTTGTCCATCCTGGGTATCACGTTTGGCATGCAAGATTTCTTCTGGCAAATCATCAACCGTCAATTCAGAGCCTTCAGAAAACACAATCGCCCGTTCAATAATATTCTCTAACTCCCGCACGTTGCCTCTGCATTCATAGGTACATAGTGTCGCTATGGCTTTATTTTCGATTCCAGTCACACTTTTCCCCATCCGATTGTTATATTTATCAATAAAATATTGTACCAAGACAGGTATATCCTCTTTGCGTTCCCGTAAAGCAGGGACATGAATAGCAATCACATTCAGCCGAAAAAATAAATCTTCCCTAAAACGACCAGCAATCACTTCTTTTTTCAAATCTCGGTTCGTCGCGCAGATAATCCTGACATCCACTTTTCTACGAGTTACAGATCCCAGGGGTGTTATTTCTTTTTCCTGCACTACCCGCAGCAACTTGGATTGCAGTTTTAAATCCATTTCACCAATTTCATCCAAAAACATCGTGCCCTTGTGGGCCATTTCAAAAATTCCTTTTTTCTTCTGAACTGCGCCGGTAAATGCACCTTTTTCAAAACCGAATAGTTCGCTTTCCAAAAGATCAGAAGGTATTGCTGCACAATTGATGACCTCAAAAGGTTCATCCTTGCGTTTACCACTATAATGAATGGCTTTGGCCACCAATTCTTTACCAGTACCACTTTCCCCCATTATTAACACATGGGACCCGATATCTTTAACTTTGTCAATTTGCTGAAATATCGTGCGCATGGCTGGAGATTGTCCAATAATGCCTGCAACTTCATAGACTTGCGTCAATTTGTCATTTAAATACCGCACCTTGGATTTAAGTGTGCTATATTCCGTTGCCTTGGACAGTAACATCAACAATTCTCCCATGTTAATGGGTTTGGTAATATAATAAAATGCTCCGGCTTTCATGGCATCAACCGATGATTGAATACTGCCATAAGCCGTCATGATGACCACGGCAATACGTTCATCTAACTGTTTGATTTTATGCAAAACTTGAACACCATCACTAGAACCTAGCTTCAAATCCAAAAGGACGACATCGATTTCACCATTTGCAATAATATCAATAGCATCCGCTTCATTGTGCGCCGTATAGACTTCATAATCATCTTCCAGGGCAAATTGCAACGATGCACAAATAGCTGGTTCATCATCAATAACAATAAGTTTATACATGATCAATGACCTCACTCGGTAAGCAAGGAAACCGCATTGTTAATTTTGTTCCACAATTTTCTCCACTATCTACCAAAATATCACCGCCATTTTCTTTTACTAACTGATAACTAACAAACAGTCCCAATCCTGTACCATTATTCTTGGTAGTAAAAAATGGTTCAAATACCCGATTGACATCCGTTGCAGCAATTCCGGCCCCATTATCAGCGACAACCAGTACCACTTCATTTTTGTCTTTACAGGACGTTATATGCAAGCAGGCATCTTCTCTATTTCCAACGGCCTCAATAGCATTCAGGATAACATTAATTATCACCTGTTTGATTTGCTGTTTATCAACAAAAATAGTGATATCCCCTTCGATGGCAATCTCAAGGGCAATCCTATTCTTCATAATACGCTCCGAAAATAACACCAGAGTGCTTTCAACCAGTTCTTTTACAAAAATCTTTTCCCCGCAGGACTTCCGAGGGTGGGAGTAATCGAGTAAATCGTTAATAATATGATTCAATCGTTCAATTTCCCGCGGCACATGCAAGCTAATTTTTTCCCTAAAATCCGGATTATCAAATTTAAGGGGGATGAGTTCGGTAAATGTCTTAATTGAAGTGAGTGGATTACGTATCTCATGGGCAACACAAGCCACCAAATTACCCAATGCTTCCATTTTATCTTTTTTAAGCAGTTCAAGATGGGCTTTCTCAATTTCATAAGTGCGTTTTTTCACTTCATTTTTGAGCACATAGTTCAACCGAGAAAAGATAACAAGGACTAACCCTAATAGCCCCACACAGGACAACGCGACCATTAAGTATCGTTTATAATAACCGACAGGATAATTCAGTTCTTCACCAAACCATTTGGCATAAATTTTTTCATACGTCTTATTTTGTTTAATACTCCTGATACCTTGATTAAAAATAGCCAGCAGTTCCCTATTGCCTTTCTTTACAACGATACCATACGGCTCCGGGTCAATAGGCGCTCCAACAGCTTTAACCTCACCCAACAGATCTTGTTTTTGCAATATATATTGGCAAGTCAGCCGATTTCCCACTACTGCATTAACTTTTCCCTCTACTAATAACTGTAAGGCCTCGGCCTGATTTTTGGTTGTTACCAATTCTAATCGCGGAATGTTGTTTAATTTTTGATAAGCGATGTCACCAAATTGAACTGCGACCTTATGACCGCTCAAATCACTAAGTTCACTAATAACATGGGTATCTTTCAATACGAATATGGTCTGAGAACTAATGAGATATTCGTCGGAAAAATCATATTTTTGCGCCCGATTATCATCATATTTCATGCCTTCAATGGCATCTACATCGCCTTTATCAAGAGCCTCTAGCGCGTCACTCCACGTCATGGGCTTAAACTCAATTTCATATCCAGTTTGTAGCGCAATGGCTTTTACGATATCCACATTAAAGCCTCGATAGACTTTGTTACCATCAACTTCATCCACAAATTCATATGGCGGAAAATGAGCATCTCCAGCAATGATAATCGTCCTTTTTTCGAGAAAACCATTCCCGCTTATCAAAGACTGTAACGACAAACAGCAAACAATCACTAAAATAATCATTCTGCCCATAATGCGATCCTCCAGTCTATTGCCGTCTGTCCCGTCTAGATTATTCATACAAACGCCGCGCCTATTAGCGCGGCTATCCGTTTTATGATTTTCTAATAAAATGCGCCATTTCAAAAGGGATTTCCAATGACAACTCCACAAACCCAGCATACTCACCGGCTTGATACCAGGCTGATTGGTAAACTATTTTTTTGACGCCATTTTTTTCAATTGTGTAACTGTTATCCGTTCTATTCTTAAGCATTTCAGCCACTTTCGTCCGCGCAGGTTCTGGGTGAACGTCCAGCATATTTTTGCCAATCAATGCATGTCCACCATATTTTTCAAATGTTTTACAAGCCTTCTCATTCATCTCCAAAATGATCCCTTCGGTATCGGTCACCGTAATGGCTCCGGGGAACTCTTTTATCCACGCTCCAGCTAACATCTAAATCACTCCTCATTTGTACTCGTATAATGTTTAATGATTATATTCTATATTTTCCCTGGACATTCCTGCACGTAGTTAAAAAAACTACCCCGCTTGACGCCTGATAATGCATGTAACGCTTGCATTAAGGAACTTTTTAGCGCATGCGCATCAACGGCAAATTCAGTGGTGTTCCCTAGAATATAAAAAGGTATTTTCTAACATTTGAAGAAGTATTGAAGAGATTGATCTATACTTTTCAAAAGAAAAACTGTGGGAAAAGAGGAAAGCATTTATGATATCTGGCCAATCACTTTGGGATCTGTTTCAAAAAAGAACTTTGTCACGACGCCAGTTTATTAAAACTTGTGTCGTGTTGACTGGTATATTGGGCTTGTCACCAATGGCAGTGCCGGAAGTGATTGCGCTAGCTGAAAAAAAACCATTGGTTCCCGTAATTTGGTTACATGGACATGAGTGCACTGGTTGTTCCGAATCTTTTCTCCGTTCGAAGAATCCCCTGGCTGCCGATACCATTTTGACGACCATTAGCCTTGAGTATAATACACTATTATCTGCTGCACCTGGGTTATCTCTCGAGCATCACCTTGAAAAGATCATACAAGATTTTGCTGGAAAATATCTAGTCGTTGCTGAAGGCAGCGTTCCCTTGAGCGAAGGGGGATGCTCTTGTATGATTGGTGGAGTTCCTTATGTTGATATACTAAAAACGGTAGCCAAGCAGGCCGCTGCGGTCCTTGCAATCGGTTCTTGTGCCTCCTGGGGAGGCATTCAGGCAGCCCGTCCTAACCCTACCCGCTCCGTAGCCATTGATCAGATCATAACCAACAAACCTGTCATTAAAATTCCTGGCTGTCCTCCTATTCCAGAAATCCTCACGAGTGTTATTATGAACTATACATTATTTGGTAAGTTGCCCCCCATTGATCACCAGGGACGCCCTACACAATTCTTTGGTAACACAATTCATGATACTTGCTATCGCAAGCCGTTTTTTGAAGCCGAGCAATTTGTGGAGAATTATGGTGACAACGGTTCGAAGGCCGGGTGGTGTTTGTATAAGATGGGTTGTCGTGGCCCAGAGACTTTTAATTCCTGTGCCAGCATGGGCTGGTGGCAAGGGTTATCGTATCCCATTCGAGCTGGATCACCTTGTATTAGCTGTAGTACTAGCGGGTTTTGGGATAATGATCCCTTGACAAGACCACTAGAGGATGGTGGGGTTTAATGAAAAAGAATAGTCGGCGGACGGATTAATTTCTCGGTATACAAAAAAATCCACGGGAGGAGATTTGTTATGTTTGGTATCAATAAAACATCATTAGGCATATTTCTAGTTTGTATTTCCCTGATGGCTACGCAGGTTGCCATCGCGGCCACACAGGGGATTATGAGTATTACTTTTGACATTGAAAGAATCGGCGGAATTGCCAATAATCAATACGCAGTCTGGCTTGAAGACAGCAGCGGTCATTACATCAAAACACTTTCAGTCACGCGTTTTGCAGCTAACGGCGGCTTTAATAAGAGACCCGATACTCTTCCACTTTGGGTAAAGGTTTCTGACTGGGCCAATAACGTGCAGACTGATGTTGACGCTGTTAGTACGGCAACTCCGGGAACAGGAATTGTAACCCTACAGTGGGACGGAAAAGACAGTCAAGGTCAAGTCGTTCCAGCCGGAGAATATATCTATAAAATTGAAGGCAATATCTCTGGACCCAAACGTATTCTATGGACGGGAAGGATTATTATTGGTCAAGGACCGAATTCATCCATCGCTAGCGCTGAGTACATACCTGATAAAGAAACTGCCACACAAAAAGGTTTGTTTATCACTAATATAAAAGTTAGTTATCGATAACTTCAAAGGGACTATCGTAGCCCTATCAATACTTTGTCTAAAACAGGTTTCCATAAGGGATCCTGGTAGGTATTCCATTGTCCATCTGTAGAATACTCATGGGTTTCAGTTAGTTTTCCTTTTTGATCATATCGATCTTCGTGTACTATCATCCAATTTTTTGTCTCTTGATTCATATAGACCCCATTGAGGCTGTAGTTATGTAATGATTTATCTAACAGTTTGGCTTTAAATGTTTTAATAGCAATGCCATTTAGTGTAGCAGATGTAATCGAATCAGTATCTAAATAAAGTGCTGTATGCTTGGTTTCATTCATTAGAGTCCATTTTGATTCCGCAGCATAACATAAGCTTCCTACAATGACAGATAAAAGCACAACAAAAATCATTATTTTTTTCATATATTTACACCTCCATTTTTTTACATTATAGCTTTTATGGAGATTAATTGCAATTAGAGTATTCTATAAATAAGCAGGTGATAAGGAGGCGGCAATGTGAAAAGTTAATCCATTGCTAATATGAAATATGAGGTTAGTTTTATTAATGTTTTAAAAAAATATGATGGGGTGAAAGGTATGAGTATAAAAAAGATCATTAGTTGCTTTGCGTTGTTAAGTTGTATATTAATGATGACATCGATAATGAACACCGCGAACGCACAGGATTTAACCACAATAAAGCTTAGTTCTCCTGAAACAGATAAAGGTAGGCCATTAATGCAAGTGCTAAACGAAAGAAAATCAGCCAGAGAGTATGGGGATAAGCTACTTACATTACAGGATTTGTCAAATCTTTTATGGGCTGCTTATGGAATAACGAGAGAAGATGGACGCCGCACTGCACCTTCGGCTAAAAATGTGCAAGAATTTGATATTTATATTATTATAAAGGAAGGAATTTATAGATATGAACCGATAAGTAATGAGCTACTTCCTGTCGTTGAGGGTGATTACCGAAAAAATGCGGGAGTGCAAGCTTATGTAGCTACTGCGCCGGTAAACTTGATTTATGTTGCAGACCTAGGGAAGATTAATTGGACAACGGATGAAAACGCTAAAATGTCAATAGCTAACCTGGATATGGGATTTATTGCTGAAAATGTCGCTTTATTTTGTACTTCTGAAGGATTGATATCAGTACCACGTCTTGGTATCGATAAAGATACACTTGCGAAAATTTTGAAATTGCGTCCTGAACAGAAGATTATATTAGGAACAACGGTTGGGTATCCTAAATGAAATAAAAGAGGCACCTTGGCATTAAAAATAGTTCCCTTTATTAAAAAAAATTCGTCAGCCCGGCAACTTAGCCGGGCTATTTTAGTATTTCTAATCCTTTGCAGGTATTGCAATAATATCTCAAGATGCCTTATGTTACAATCATATACTTCCCTGTCCCCCTCGTTAAAATGACGGACCTGTAGTATAGAGGCATATGTAGTGATCCTTTTGATTGGTCTCTGCTTTGGTGGGTTTACCATCAATTACCTGCTTTATCAGACTAATAATATCGTTGCCTACGTCTTTTGCCTCTTTACCTTCCAGAATAACGCCTGCGTCAACGTCCATGTCATCACTCATCCTATTGAATAAATCGCTATTACTTGCGATTTTCGCCACAGGTACAATAGGAAATCCTACCGGATTTCCCCGTCCCGTGGTAAATAATATAATCTGGGCACCAGAAGCCGCTAAACCACTCATACCTTCCGTGTCATAACCTGGCCCATCCATAATAACCAGTCCTTTCTTGGTGGGCCGGGTGCTATAAGAAAAAACTTCTACAATTGGCGTAGTACCAGACTTTACAATGCATCCCAGGCTTTTTTCTAAAATGGAGCTTAAACCACCATCCATGTTACCGGGAGCAATTACAACCTTGGCCAATGGCCCCAGTAGTTTTTCAGTCAGTTTTTCTTGATTGTCGATTATCTTGACAATTTCCCGGCTTACGTCAGGGCAACAACCACGTTCTTGCAAAATATGGGTAGTACCGATCATTTCTGTAGTTTCAGTAAGAATGGCTGTGCCACCGTTATTGACTAGCCAGTCTACAGCAAAACCTACGCTTGGATTGGCAGTAACCCCCGAGAAGGCATCTGAACCGCCACATTCTAATCCTATCGTCAGCTTATCTAATGTGAAGGGAGTGCGTTGAATTTTCTTGGTTTCTTCCAGCATACGGTTGACAATTTTTATGCCTTCATGAGCAGTTTTCAGCGAACCGCCTTCTTGCTGCACTGATAGAAATTCCACAAGTTTACCCGTTTCGGCAATTGCCATCGCCAATTTTTCACCGTTGAGGACTTCACAGCCCAGTCCGATGACTAATACCGCCGCTACATTGGGGTTTTTTCCTATATTGATTAATGTTTTGTAGTGAATATCTATATCAGGAGAAAATCTACCACAGCCATGGCCATGGCAGAGTGCTTTGACTTCCGGCACAGCATCAACAATGCGCCCAACCACGCCGTTAACGCATGAAACTGAAGGAATGACAACAACATAGTTCCTAATACCCACTGAGCCATCAGGGCGGTAGTATCCTAAATACTCACTCATAACGTGCCCCTTTTTTCGTCTGTTCTACGGCTCGCCCTCTATTGTCAACTTGATGAATCATTAATAATTTTCTGCTTATCATTTCTAACATTCTCCCTCTCGTCTAGATATCTACAGTACACTCCCATTGAGATTACAACCGGAGTGCTCTGCTTTGACTAAGCCACTTTAAAATAGTAATTTTTTTACAATTTTGTTCTTCGATTGAGATTAGTCAATATCTTTTTCTGCACACAAGGAAATTATTCCTTCTTAATTAACGTATTATAAAGTCATCACGCAAGTGGTATATTTTTCTTGTTACGCTCGAAGATAAAAAAATGTATTATATAGCTACATGATGGCAATATGCGGCTTTATTATTGCTGGAATTATATTATTTTCATAATAGAGAGGTTTGTGAATGAACAAAAAAATAGTTGTGTTATTTGCCTTTTCTGCACTATCGGTTACTGTTACGGCACTAGCTGCTCCAGGTCCTCTTACCCTTACAGCCAGATCTGCCATAGTAATCGAGGCGTCAACTGGCGAAATTTTGTATGAGAAAAACGCAGAAGAAAGGCGATATCCTGCAAGTACCACAAAGATGATGACGATCATAACTGCATTAGAATCCGGAAAAATTAACGATACTGTTACCGTCAGCCTTAACGCAGCAAATACAGAAGGCTCCTCCATGGATGTAATTGTTGGCGAACGATTAAAAATGTTGGATATGTTGTATGGTGTCGCCTTGGTATCAGGAAATGATGCTACTGTTGCTATTGCTGAACATATATCTGGATCGGTGGGTAATTTTGCCAAATTAATGACCGCTAAGGCCCATCGTATCGGCGCATTCAATACTAATTTTACTAATTCGTCAGGCTTGCCTGATGCAAATCATTATTCTACAGCACACGATTTGGCCCGCATTGCTGCCTATGGATATAAAAACCCTAAATTTGCCGAGATTGTCGGGACTTTGCGGAAAAACATACCTCGTTATAATCATCAAAATGAAATCTTTTATAACGAGAATAAGTTGTTACGCATCTATAATGGTGCTAATGGTGTTAAGACAGGTTATACAAACGACGCTGGTCGATGTCTTGTTTCAGCTGCTAAACGTGGGGATATCCAATTGATTACCGTTGTCCTCGATGCCGATAACATGTGGGAAGATTCTATAACATTACTCGATTACGGTTTCAGCCAACTACAAGAAACTGAAATGGTACACGCTGGAGATTTAGTCGACACTGTTCAAATCACTAACGGCGGAGCCGACGTTACGCCTGTTATGATAAGGGACA
>Ga0209123_1003832_pt1 | contig 10838 bp, 5 predicted proteins | sample BarGraIncu00431A_FD_184500 | JGI IMG/M metagenome (GOLD analysis project Ga0209123, IMG submission 184500) | Arctic peat soil microbial communities from Barrow, Alaska, USA - Barrow Graham LP Incubations 004-31A (SPAdes) (version 2) | ecosystem: Environmental > Terrestrial > Soil > Wetlands >...
AAACCCGATAATACTTTCCGCGAAGGTACTTACGTGTTTTATCGCAAGGGTGTGTATTACTTTATGTGGTCTGAAGATGATACCCGCAGCGAGAATTATCGGGTACGTTATGCTACTTCAACCTCACCACTAGGTGCATTTACCATTTCTAAGGATAATCTGGTGATTGCCAAAGACCCTAAAGCCGGTATTTACGGCACAGGACATAACTCAGTACTTCAGATTCCCGGAAAAGACGAATGGTATCTTGTTTACCACCGCTTCAATTACCCGAAAGGAATCACACAAGGTGATGCTGCCGGATATAACCGCGAAGTATGTATCGACAAAATGGAGTTTAATACCGACGGAAGCATCAAACAGGTTATTCCAACACACAAGGGGATAGATCCTGTAAAGTTATAAGGCTTTTATGAATATCTCTTTTGATCTATCGATTGCTTTAAAAATAGTTCGGCAACGAGCGACCTTGTCTGGCGAACCGAAAAACAAGTGAAGTTGGCGGTTATAAATCGTCCTGTTTGAGTCCGACGTATTTCCCCCGCTGGCGCAGATTTGACTACGTCGATTTTCAATTCTTGGTAAACCAAGCGGCAAAGCCGAGCGGCAATCTGTGCCAATACAAAGCAATGATAAAAGTCTGTAATAACGCAAGTTGAACGAGACAAGGATTGCAAATCCACGCCAGCGGAGGAACGCTCCCGCAAATGGAACGTTCCGTGAAACGGATACCGCCAATGGTACACCCCGTGTAAAGGTGGATACGCATAGTCTCAGTCGTTAACACCAATTTTAGAAAAAAGAAACAGAGCATAGATACAACAAGCAATTCATAGATTTAAATAATGATTTTAACCCGACATATTTCAATAAAAATACCATTTTTAGTTCTATTCTTTAGTTTAGGAATAATATCACAGGTTACTTCGCAGACACAACTGAAAGGAAAGATTATAGAAAAGAATTCAAAACTTCCAATTCCATTTGCATCTGTGGTTTATCAAAAACAATCGCTTCAAAAGGTCGTAATATCTGATGTACATGGAAAATTTGAAATCAATGAAACGAATATAAATAATATTGCTGTTTCTTGCGTAGGATACAAACCAGAAGAGATTCAGGTTTCCGGAGTTAACCGAACCAATATTATTGTCGAATTAGAACCATCTACCAATGAACTCGACGAAGTAATTGTTACGCCTGCGAATAATCCGGCAATAAGGATTATAAAGAATGTGCTCGAAAATAAGAAAAAAAACAATTTTGACAACTATGAGAAATACAGTTATCAATGTTACTTTAAGACAATTATGGATGTCAGGCTTTCGGATGATGCAACGTACCAGGATAGTCTGAAAATAAATAAAAATCAGCGGTTGAAAAATCGCGCTCCATTTATTTCGGAATGTGTAATTTCGTGTTTGAAATCAAATAAAAGAGTTGAGAATAAAATTATAGCACAAAGAACATCAGGTATTGATGACCCATTGCTTGTTCAAAGTTTTGCATCAATGTTTCATAATTCAGTTTCGTTTTATAATAACAGTATCTCACTATTTGAATTGCCTTTAAGCAGCGATAAATCCATTGATGAATATGTTGGTCCTTTGTCGGATGACTGTTTGAGTTGCAATAACTTTGAACTCGTAGATAGTTACACAACTACTTCAGATTCCATTTTTGTTATTAATTTTCGTCCGAAAAAAGGCAAGAACTTCAATGGCTTAAAAGGAACGTTATTTATTAATTCAAACGGTTTTGCAATTCAAAACATTGTAGTGGAGCCTTCTGAAAAGGGATTAATCGGTTTTAAATTTCGACAGGATTACGAATACATTGATAATAAATGGTTTCCAACAAAGCTGGATGAAGAAATTGGTTGGGTTTCCAAAAAAGTAAATCAAAAAACAAACGCTTATCCTGTTTATCTGATTACAAGTAAAATAGATAGCATTAATTACAACCCGAATACATTCAAACGAAACATACATCTTGAAAAAGTATATCTCGATGAATCTTCATTAAAAAAGAGTGACTTGATTTTAAATTCAATTCGTCCGGATTCTCTTTCTACCAGAGAGAAAAACACCTATATTTTTGTAGATAGCATTGGCAAAAAACGCAATTTCAATTATTGGGCAAAGCTTCTTCCAAAATTGATGGTTGGTAAGATTCCAGCGAAATGGGTTGATATAGATTTAAACAGCATTTATAATTATAATGGCTACGAAGGATCACGTTTAGGAATCGGTTTATTTACGAATGAAAAGTTATCCGGAATTGTATCATTAGGAGGGTTTGTGGGATATGGTTTTAAAGACGAAAAATTGAAATACGGTGGTCAGTTGGTTTTTGATTTAAATAAATATAATGAACTGCAATTGAAACTATCCTATCAGAATAATTTAAAAGAAGTTGGCTCTGAAATAATTAATGATTATTCAACAGTATCATTGAGCGAATACCTTAGAAGCTATATGGGTTCACGGTTTGACAATTGTATTCAGAAGAAAGTAGAATTTGGTTTTAGAACATTCCGATTTCTAAAAGTCACAACATCATTAAGTCTGAATGAATTCAGTCCAACTTATACCTATTCATTTAAAGGTTCGAATCTAACGCATTATCAGGCTGATGAATTTCAGGTTTCAGCAAAATATGCATACAAAGAAGAATTAGAATCTTTTGGCAACCAGCGTATTGTAAACTATGCAGGAAACCCGATAATCAATCTCACGTACAAAAGAGGGATAAACGTTTTTAATAAAAATAGTTACCAGTATAATCGCATTGAAGCTTCGATTGATTTTACAGCTTATACAGGAAGAATTGGTCAATCTAATTTCAGGCTGGCATCCGGATTTATTGATAGTAGTTTACCTTATGGTTTGCTTTTTACCGGTGAAGGTAGCAAAAGCTCAGAGGTACCTTTGTTGATAAACAATAGCTTTCAAACTATGTTGCCTTATGAGTTTCTTTCAGACAAGTATATTCATCTTTTCTATTCTCATAATTTTGGGTCATTACTAATAAATACGAAAAAATTCAAACCGCAATTTATACTTGTTCAAAATTCAGGGTGGGGTACACTTAATAATACATCCTATCAAGGAATTGACTTTAAAACAAAAGATAAGATTTACCTTGAGTCAGGTTTGATAATCAAAAATATAATAAAGCTAAACTATATAAATATGTTTTATTTAAATGTTGGAATTGGTGTTTTTTATCGGTATGGTTATTATGGTTCAACCAATTTTGCAGACAACTTTGCTTTAAAGTTATCCATGTCGATTTCATTAAAGTAAGACGAAAAAAACAAATAAACTGGTGCTAATACTTAGAAGGCTTCCTGCGATCTGGAAGACCCAGCAAGGAAGCGTAGGTTGAACCGTATTCCCGCTTGCATTAGGGTTATTCAACGAGCGTGGAGAAGAAAAATGTTTCCTATGGGAAAAGCGGCACTTTTTTATACTTTATCAGCGAAAGTGACGTGAGTATGGTTGGATTGTTGGCACAAATAAAGGATAAATTTACGGAAAATTCAAAAATACAGTACTAATCAAAGCCCTTCCCGAAGGGAATTTAGTTCAACACACCACGCTCGGTCGTAAGGCGTAAGCGTGGAGCATAAAGGTTACGTTACCGCGAATTAGCGTGAGTTGATGAAATATTTAAAAATAAAACATTAATTTCAAACCTTATTGTATCTTTGCAAGTGCCTGATAAATCTGTAATTTTGTCGTTGCATTATAGAAAGTTTTGTTACGCTTTATGCTTTTGTAAATGAGACAATAATGGATTATGCTTTAAATCACAATATACTATTTTTTAATCAACATGAAAAAACCAACATTTTTATTCGTTGCAATGCTACTACTGGCGGCATTCAATTTTGTTTCGGGCCAGGAGTTGAAAATCAATGATCTTGAGTATTTCGAGACACAAGGCGTTAATGTCCTCGTGTACAGTAACCTTTTTAATGGAGGCTTTAATGATGAAAAGAACGCCGGTATCGAATTGATTCATCACGGCGTCCGGACAGCACAAGGTGGAGCTATAAGGCTTTCCAGCACTCCGGAGCAGTGGGATCTTGTTCCTGCCATCTCAAACCGAAAGGTTGACCGTGCGTCGCAAACCATTGAGGCTTCGTTAAGATATGGAGAATATGATTTTAATTCGCGGGTGGTTGTCACGGCTAAGGGTAAAGGTGTTGAGATAGCTGTTTACCTTGATAAACCTGTTCCCAAGTCGCTTGAAGGGAAAGCCGGATTTAATCTTGAATTTCTACCCTCACAATATTGGGGAAAAGTTTATATGATGGATGGGCGTCTGAATCGATTCCCACGCTATGCGGTAAGTAGTACCACTACGAAGCCTAACAGTGAAAAAATTAAACAATTTAAGGGGTATCTAACTGCCGACGACAGGGGTACAGGCAAATTTGTCGATCCGCTTCCGCTCGAAACCGGTCATACTATTCTTCTTGCACCTGATGCACCTGAACGTTTAGTGAAAATCAGCTCGCCTGATGTTGACCTTATGCTCTTAGATGGACGTATGCTGGCTCAAAACGGTTGGTTTGTAGTTCGCAGTTTACTTCCTGCAGGAAAAACAGGCAAGGTGTTGACCTGGACCGTTGAACCCAATGCCATTAAAGATTGGATCAGAGAGCCCAATATCGGTTTCTCACAAGTGGGCTACCTCCCTTCGCAACCCAAAGTCTCTGTGATTGAACTCGACAAGAAAGACAAACCTATTGCAACCGCATCACTCTATAAAGTAGGCGACGATGGCAATGCTACCAAAGCATTCAGCGGCAATATTATACACTGGGGCGACTATTATAAATATCACTACGTGAAGTTCGATTTTTCTTCAGTGAAAACCCCGGGTATATATTATATTCAGTATGGAAACTTTAAAACCAATAACTTCTTAATAGATAATAGCGTTTACAATTGGATTACTGATGCTACCAGTGATGTATGGATACCCATACACATGGATCACATGTATGTAAAGGAGGGTTACAGGGTGTGGCACGGTGAGCCTTTTAAGGACGGTTATCTCCAGGCACCGCCAAATACCGATCATTTCGACCTTCATAGTCAGGGACCGACAACCGATACTAAGTATAAAGCGCTGGAATTGATCCCCGGATTAAATGTAGGCGGTTACTTCGATGCCGGAGATTTTGATATTGAGACAGGATCAAATATTAGTGTGGTGCAGAACTTTGTACAAATATGGGAATATTTCAAACCTTTGCGCGATGAGACTTTTGTTGATGAGAAGCATCGTTATGTTGATCTGCACCGCCCCGATGGGATACCGGACATATTACAGTTTATAGAGCATGGAACATTGAACCTGATCGCTCAGGCAGAGATTATCGGCCATATGTCACAAGCTCTCTCTAACTCTGTTCTGGATAATTACCATCACCTTGGTGACGCCGCCTCATTAACAGACGGTCTTCCTTATAATCCTAACCTTGGTCCGTACGAAATAGCTGCTGATGGCAAATCGAGCGGAGTGAAGGATGGTATGTGGGCATTTACGAGCCGCAATCCAAGCCTTGATCTTAGGGCAGCAACAATGTTTGCCGCAGCAAGCCGGGCGTTGAAGGGATATAACGACGATCTTTCGGCAAGAACGTTGATACAATCAAAAAGACTACTGAAAGAGGCAACGGAATTACTTGCCAAGCAGCCACAGGATCGTGCAGGCAGGGGAGGAGGAGCAGATATTGGCACCAATCTTCAACTGTACATCTCTACGGGGGAAAAACAATATATCGATAAATTTCAGGAACTTTTATGGCCGGCACTTAATCGTAGCGTCAGCACTAACCTTTTGACGGCATTAGATGCAATCCCCCACCTGGATGCATCCTACAAAGAAAAACTCCGTCCGTATGTTGTAAAATACAAAGAATACATCGACGGACTTGAAAAGGATAATCCATACGGAGTTCCAATCGGTCTGGGTAACTGGGCAGGAAGCGGTGCTGTGGTGAGTTTTGGCACCACCAATTGTTTTGCCAGCAAATATTTCCCTGATATTATTGACGTCAACAATGCCTACAAAACCACCAACTATTTGTTTGGCTGCCATCATTACCACAATTATTCGTTAGTGGCAACTGTAGGTGCAACTCGTCCGAAAGCAGTGTTTTATGGTAACAACCGGGCTGATTTCTCAGCTATTCCGGGCAATGTTGCTCCGGGTGTATTATTCAGAAAGCCTGATCATTTTGAGAACTACGATGACTGGCCATTTTTGTGGGGAGAAAACGAGGGTACGATTGGAGGAAATACAGGTTATCTGATTTTTGGATCAGCTTTTAAGAATCTAGTAAAATAAGCGGATGTTTTTTTGAGTTGTGTCAAGCAATGAAAACTATTTTATAAACAACAGTAACTATGAATAGGACAAAAGCCAATTCATAGTTACTTATTTCAAATATTGAGATGATATAACTTAGATATTAAATTTGCCTTGATTTGAAGTGGATAATATACTCTTTTAAAATCCATATATTCAATTTTATCTAACCAAATCATCTAAATCAGTGTTAATAGTTACGACTGTGAATGCTTCAGCAAACCGATAAAAGCTTTTTAATATGTTCGTAATAAAGGCTCGGAAAAACGAATAATAAACCGATTGTTGGTTAAAATAGTACAAGTCAAATTAATAGAAGAAATTAGAAATGAAGAAAACAAAAATCATTATAGCAATTGATTTGTTTATCGTTACTTCCATAGTCGTGATTTCGGTTCAATCGGAGAATAAAAATGAAAAAATCGGAAGTAATTATAAAAACATAAGCTACATTGGACTAAATGAATTTGTAAATATGGATTTAGGTCTAATTGGGTTCTTCCCGACAGAACAAAATTGGAAACAAATTAGCAAAAACATTGAATCTGTCCCATTAGATTCATTAAGATATATTGATTCATTGGATATCCATAATTTAGCTGATACATTGTATGTCAAGATATATACTCAGAATTATGCTTATCAAAGTAGTAACACATATAAAATATCAAAGAACACAAATAGATCATCAGACACTTTAAAGATATTCAATTTTATTGTTGATTTAAAAATGAAAGATATTATTGCTGATGCAGAAAACTTTCGGATACAAGATTTTACGGTTGATTATATAATAAAACAAAATGTAGACAAAATCAACAAAAGGATTATAATAAAGAAAAACTTCCGTTGACGATCTACGGAAAAGATTACGTATTAGAGTTATCCTTTTTTGTTTGTGCTATATTTTTTCAATTCTTTATGCTCAGAAAAGGGGCGTTAGCCCTGATATCTTCGTAGAAGCTTCTTACGCTTTCAAAACAGAAAATTATATTAGTTTTACGTCTTATTTATAAATATATTGATCTATGAAAAGGTTAAATCTAATGCTTATTATCCTGTTTATTTTAGCAGGACTCGTAAAAACTCAACCGGTTGCATCACAAACCCATTACAAGTCAGTACAAGAAACCGTCGAATTCAAATTTACAACATTGAACACTGAGTGGCTTAGTTGTGCAATTAACGGTCCTTCCAACGATGAACTTCAAATAAATAATATTGTCACCGTAATTAAAACGATGAATTCTGATATTATCGCTTTGCAAGAAGTGGGCACAAGTAACACTTACACCACTATTGACACCCTTGTGCGCAGGCTAGGTAATGAATGGGCAGGGAAAATAGTACCTTCTTCGATCGACAATTGCAGTCAGAACCAGGGAATTATTTATAAAAAAGCGAAAGTGCAACTCCTGAATTCTTCTCTGATAACCAATGGAGGCAGTTCGTACGATTGGTCGAGCGGACGATTTCCCGTTTTATATAATGTAAATCTGTTGATTGGCAGTAATGTGGTTCCAATCTCCTTTATAAACATTCATGCCAAAGCGATGAACGATGCTGAGAGTTATACACGTCGCAAGAATGCATCAATTGGGTTAAAAGCGCTGCTCGATGGCAGTACATACAATACAAAAAGAGTTGTTTTGTTGGGTGACTTCAACGACTACTTATCAACAACGCAGTGCAGTACATGCGCGCCCAACGAATCGCCTTACAAAAACTTTGTAAACGATACGCAGAATTATAAGTGTCTGACAACCGATTTGTACGATCCTGTATATTCCAGTCCGGTAATTGACAATATAATTATATCCAACGAATTATTTAATGATTATAAATTAAACTCTACAAACAGGGAAGCACTTGCAACACAGGGCATCTTAAACTATTTAAATACCACTTCCGATCATACTCCGGTAAGCGCAACTTTTAGCATTACAGTAGGAACGCCCGGATGTCAAAATACAATAGTTTCTGAAACATTTACCCAAAGTTTGGGAAATTTTACTCAGTATAGCGTTACCGGTTCACAACTATGGACCTGGAAGCTAAATTACGGCGCATGTGCTTCGGGCTATACAACTATTAATAATCCAAACGAAGACTGGCTTATTTCACCCGCCTTTGACTTATCCGGCAAGGGTTCGGCCAGCATTGCGTTTAGTCATGCGCTGAATTATTGTTCATCCGAAAGCGATAAAATAAATAACCAAACGCTTTGGGTTAGCACTAATTACAACAACGGAACACCTGCAAACGCAACATGGACTCAACTTACAATTCCAAACTTGCCTTCCGGAAATAGCTGGACATATCTTAATTCGGGTACTATAAAACTACCTGATCAACTGATGCAAAACAATGTTCGTTTTGCTTTTAAATATATATCCACCGCTACGGTAGCAGGTACCTGGGAAATCAAAGATCTAACACTGAACGTCGAATGTTTAGCTTCAGATGTCACAACAACAATAAGTCCTCAAAATACGATGTTTGTATCAGACAGGCAACTAAAAATCAGAAATCAGCAATTCGAGTCGGTTGTAGTTTACGATATAACAGGAAGGATTATATTCTCCGTTCCAAAAGATCAGAATATTGAAATTCCTATTAATCAGCCGGGTGTTTACATTGTACATGTAGGCAATGTTGTAAACAAAGTAGTTGTTAAGTAAGTTTATAAATCGTAGTTTACAGTTGATTTAAATGGTGCCAATAAAGATTAAGTCTAGCACCTGAAATAACCTCTACAACTTCACGGCAACTTCGATACGTTTAACTGGAACCAACGTTCACTATCGGTAAGTTACAATTTTGGCAATACAAAACCGAAGAAAACTGATTTGAAGAAAAAAGATAATTCTTCGAAAATAGATATTGAAGATATGGCTCAATAATCGTTTGAATTTGATAACACTGTTTGCCTATTTTAAATTATGGATATAATTTTGGGTGTTAATCACTTAAAGAATATTTAAACGCTGAATTCATGTTTGATAAGAGCTACATTATAGTGGCTGACGAATTATCAGAAAAAGGAACATATAATATTTTATTAAATACACTGACCCCACTTCCCGAAGCTGCATTGGCCTATAAAATGGCAACAGGCTTAAATAAATAAAGAAAAGCTCCCGTCAGATGCGGATTTGTAAATGATACAAATATAGATTTTGAGAAGTAAGAGTTTGTAAGAGCCAAAGTTGATTTACTAAAAAAAAATAAACCCACTCTAGTTGCGAATCGATATTTTGAAGAATCGTTGCCGATGTTTACTGCAATTTTGTTTAGAAACTGAACAAATAAATTGGGGATAAATATTTAAATTCCATTACCAGCGAATAATATTTCTTTGGAATAGATATTGTTTTAATTTTGACTGCAATTTTTCCTGAAATCGCCCGGTGAGACTCCTTCTTTTTCTTTAAAAATCCGATAAAAAGAACTATCACTTTTAAATCCGGAGAATTCTCCGATTTGACTTAATCCTAATGATCGACTATCAGTATCGGTTAATAGTTTTTTTGCGTGTTCTACCCGGTACTTATTGATTAAATCGCTGAAATTAGTCTTCAGCTCTTCATTTACAACCTTTGAAATATAGGTGCGGTTTGTATTTAACTCTCTGGATATATCTGTAATTCTCAAGTCGTTCTTTTTATATATATTATCCTTCTCTAATAGTTTGAGTAATTGATTTAGTAATGTGTGCTTAATCTTTTCATTGTAATAATCATTATTCAGTTCTTGCCCATCATGTTGCGATAATTTATTTTCATCTGAGCTTTGCTCTGTTAAGAAGGTAACTAACGTAAATTCCTGCTTATATCCTAAATAACCGATAATAAAAAGAAGACACCCAAATAACAAAGCAGGTATCAATAATAGCCAGGTGGAATACAAAAAGAAGGACTTCCCTAAAATATTGGCAATAATTGAAGCAATTGATGTGGTTATAAAGATATAGACCAATCGCTTGAAATGTTGAAGCGTTCTACCTTCTGTACTTGAATAGTAATTGTATATTTTTTTGTTGTATTCTATGATATATTTTCGTCCGAAGTAAAGAATTGGAATAATCTGAACAAAAAATAAAATTGCAATCAACCGCTGCTTCAATATTTGAAGTGATAAAACAGGGGTTAATTCTGTTAGTTCGAATTGCAATGGACTGTATAAAATATGTTCTGAAAATACTTTTTCTTCGTGTGCAGACATTTTAAAATATAAAATGAATGAAAACACAGATATAAATAAAGCTGGTAGCAATACCCAAAGATCCTTGACCTCAAGATATGTTTTTCGGGAAATTAATTTAATATAAATGAAATAAATAGGGTAAACCGAAAGAGAGCAGAAAACATATATACTTTCCCAAAAACAATAAAACTGATATTCCCGGTTAAAATAGGCTGCATGTCCTAAATATAACAAAAAAGACA
>Ga0209123_1003833_pt1 | contig 10834 bp, 15 predicted proteins | sample BarGraIncu00431A_FD_184500 | JGI IMG/M metagenome (GOLD analysis project Ga0209123, IMG submission 184500) | Arctic peat soil microbial communities from Barrow, Alaska, USA - Barrow Graham LP Incubations 004-31A (SPAdes) (version 2) | ecosystem: Environmental > Terrestrial > Soil > Wetlands >...
ATCAATCCCGCAATTTCTTCTCTAGTACCTTCATCACCCGTCTTTTCCATCAAGCTCTTTGAATCTAATCCATCTGCATACTCTCCCAAAACCCTCATAATAGTTTTAATAAATGTTCCTTTGCCGTTTGCTCCATTACCATGCAATATATAAAAACACTGTAAATTTGCATCTCCGGTCATAGAATAACCAATAGATTTTTGAATGTAATTAATCAGCTCCTGGTCTTCCATGAATATCTTATTTATAAAGCCTGTCCAATTTGGACACTGCATCTTAGGGTCATATTCGACATTTACAACCTTGGTACAAAAATTTCTTCTATTATGTTTTTCTAGTAGTCCAGTCTTAAGATTCAAAGTGCCATTTTTTATGTTTAGCAGAAAATTATCTTTGTCAGTTTCGGTAATGATAAGACTATTCTGAGTCATAGCTTGATTGACCATGGCTTTAATTTTCCCATCTGATTCACTTCTCAATACATACTTTTTAATAGATTCTTTTAATTTTTCCTTTTTATCTTGTTCATCATAAGGCAATCCTTCCAAAGTTATATCGTCGCCCTCTGTCTGTAGTTTTCTGATTACTTTTCTTGACAATCCTTCAATCTTTCCTACGAAATCAAACTCCCAGTGCTTACTGGACCATAATAGCCAGCTCCGACGAATAGGATTATACCGAATATTTTTTCCGTATATGGCCATTAGTCTTTCAGCATTTCCAACGTCACTAAAATTGAAATTAATGAGGCTCTGATCTGCTGCATCATCATATTCATAAACCGATGTAGAATCTATTACTTCTCTTATTTCTTTTTCACCATTGCCGGCTATAATAAAGTCTGTGATATCTTCTTTATCCAGAATACCTGGAATCTCTGGACGTTTAACATATTCGGCAACCTCATGAAGTTCTCTAGCGATATAATCTGCATGAGTTCGGCCTGGATTGTCATTGTCGTTGAAAATTACAACCTTGGCACCTTTGAACATTTTATTATAAGATTTCCTCCACTTAGGTTTTAACTTACTAGCTGAAGCTCCATCAAAGTTACAAGCACATGGAAATCCCAGTGTAGTAAGATTATCTGCATCCTTTTCCCCCTCTGCAATGTGAACTTCTTCACCTGCAGCTATAGCTTCTAATATTACAGGGAGATTATATAAAACTGGTTCACAACTTTCAAATTCCTTCTCAAGTGGGCTTATTTTCTTTCCTAAATTCTTTGTCCATTCATTACTACCTGGATACGTTTCAAAGTGAATTCCACCCTCTAAACCCCATACAATGGCATCCCCTATCTTTCTCCGTTGTGTGAAATTTTTCTTCTTTGCTTCGGTGGCTTTAAACCTTACTTTTTCAAATAGAACCTCACCATTACTACCTTTATATTGATATATTCTTTCAAATCTATTGTCATAATCACCTACAGGTAATGGATTATCAAATAGATCGCTCATCTTTAGTCCTGCTGCATCAAGAATGTCAGAAATTTCACATCCGGCATGACAACTTATCACTGTTTTATCTTCTGAAATATCATGCCAGAGAGATAAACTAGCTTCTTTATCAGGATGCGCAGGACAAATAGCTATATATCCTTTGCCTTTCTTTTTCACATTTTTAAATTTATTTAAGATAATGCTAAAGTCCATGCGCTACCACCTTTCTATGCTTTTGTTTCTTCTATGAACCCCTTATGAACTAATATATTTCTAATGCCATATTTCAACGTATTATATATCTCACTACCTGCAAATTCTTTGCTTATCGGTCTTATGACTGCATTAAATTCAGCTTCTACCCCCTTAAGTCTTTTATAAAGGGTAGCAGGTTCATAATGAGACCTATAATTTCCTTTTCTTATATTTTCATCGAACCTTTCATCTTCTAGTAATATGAAAAATTTTATATCATATTTGTTTAAGGCTGTAAGTTCTTGTTTCATCCTGTTGTAGTCAGTTCTTAAAACCTTGGTTAGATATTTCTCTCCAAATAAATCAATTATTTCTTTCTTAATTTCATTGATATTAGTCTTATTATCTTTTAGATTCATAGCTAATTCATCGATACAGAACTTCCTCTCAATAACAAGCTCATCTGTAAAGTAAATATCCCTTAGCTGTCCCTCGAAGCTTCCTATGGGTAAATAACAGCCATAATCCCCATAGTCAAGCTTTTGTACCTTATACTTCTTTTTACTCTTATCAAACCACTCAGTAATGTGACTATTTGCTTGTTCTCGAGAATCCACAAGCACAACCATATTTTTTAATAGTTCAGTTATTTCTTTGTCAGTAAATTTATATCTCAAAACTATCTCTCCTATCGCATGTTTGCATTATTTTTAGAAAGGAATATCGCCATCATCCACTGGAGTTATATCACTATCACTCCCAAAGTCATGGTCTCCAGAACTAGATGCATTATTATTCCCACCTTGATTATTGCTTGTACCTGCAGCTTTATCTCCCCATTCGAGGAAATCAACCTCATCAGCTACTACCTCAGTAACATATCTTCTAGTTCCATCTTTAGCCTCATAATTTCTAGTTTGAATATTTCCAGATACACTTAAAAGCTTGCCTTTGCTCATGTAATTTGCAGTAGCTTCAGCCTGTTTACCAAATGTCACCACCGGTATAAAGTCCGCATCCGGTTGTCCTTCTCTTTTAAATCTTCTATTAACGGCTACAGTGAAAGTGGCTACAGCTGTTCCTGTTCCTTGAGCAAACTTTAATTCAGGATCTTTAGTTAATCTACCAACCAAAACGACTTTATTCATATTCCATTTTCCTCCGTTATTTTATTTGTTACAAATTGTTCGAGTATATGCATTATTTGACCTTTACTCAATGTTTTATAAAATTCTGTTCTTTCTTCTTTATCAGAATCTAATAAGTCTTTATGATAAGACTTTTCACCATTGTTAACTTTTATAAAGATACCTCTCATTTCGCCCTTCATTACAGACGCTCAGACATTTGGGCTATTAAATTTGAGATAGCCTTTTTACATTTCACATGCATCTCAGGGTAATCTTTTTTTATTTCATCCATTACTTCCAATTCATTTCTAAAAATATTATTGAGTTCTTCAAAATAAATTTTAAATCTAATAACTGGCTGAGTAGTATTTTGATTGGAGTTGTTCCTATATTCCTCAAGCTCTTTTTGTATATCCTCAGGTACCTTTTCAATTACCACCGGCTCAGCTGTTATCACATCGACAGGTTTTGATTTTAATTGTTCTTCCAACTCATCTACCTTCAATGCTGAACTGTCTAAATCGCTTTGAGCCTCTTTAAGCAATGCCTGTAGAGCGTCTACCTCTTCATCGTTTCCAGATGCTTTTGCCTCTCCAATAAATGTTTGAAGCTTAGCGATTTCTTCACTTGATTTCTTTTTTTCTTCTTTTAGTGAGTCCTTAAGCTTCTTTATATCAGCTTTAGCAGCCTCTTTTGATTCTCTTAGCAGATTATCTGAAATGAATTGTAATCCTTCTGCTTTTTTCATAGCACTTGAATATATCTCTTTTTCATTAATTGCTTTATCTCTTTCTTTAATTGCTTTTTGGAGTTCCCTCGTTGTCATTTCATCTATATTCTTTGGCTGTCCATCTATCTCATGGGGTGTCGAAATAAACTCTTCTCTTTCTTCTTGGGGTATGTCTAAAAGTGCAAATATTTTACTTGAACCCAAATTTTGCAACGCTGCAAAGTTTGGATATTCTTTTGCTACTCTCATAAATCTCGTTGCAGTCGCTTGATGAAAATCAACTTTTTCTTCTAACCATTTACCCCATTGTCCATGAGGCAGCGACTCTTTAACCGTCACTAATCTTTTACCAATTTCGATGATATTTTGAGCTGTTTGTTGTTTTAATATTAGTATTTCGGTGGTCAACGTATCTATGTTTTGAATTTCATTCATAATGTTTCCTCCTCATAATTTAAGCTGGAATTGATATTTTGTTTTGTGTTCTTACTTTTCCCTTTGCCAGTATTTTAGCTTTAAATATTTCCAAAAACTGTTTAACTAATTTATCTGGATTATGGTTGTCATATCCATGGACTTGTTTAATATCATCATTTTCAATTTCGACAGTGTAAAACGGTGTATCTGAATTAGTAATCTTGCGTATTAACAGTAATATTATTTCACCCTTAGAGTACTTAGTCATATATCTCTGATTGTAATTTCCAACACAATGCTTAAGGGCTTTTCCTTCTATAATCAACTCAGTTGTACTTACCGCCGGTCTAATCATTAGTCCATTACTTTTAAAACAATATCTTTCCAATGATTTTAGTCTTTCGTTTATATTGAAATCCATTAGTGCGTCTGCCTCTGACTTTATTCTTACAAGCGTCTCTTGATGAGCTTCATATAATTCATCCGGAAAAAGTATACGGGTATCTTCCAGATTCATTTTTAGCGTTTCACAATCGGACAGATAATCTGACCAGTCTCTTAAAATATTAGATATAGATTCGTTTGAGTCAGGCTGTTTTTCTAAATAATTGGTAGCCTTTTTAAATGTAGTGTATTTAATTGCATTTTCGAATGCACTATAAGTTGTGCCATGCTTTCTGGTCCAATTTAAAATATCTTCTGTAATTACTTGACCTTTCTTCTTCGCTTCTCTATATTCTTTTAGTTCGCTCCCTTTAATATTTACTCTCTGAAGAAATGCAATATCGCCCTTTTCAACTCCCAGAATTTCTTTTATGTTTTTACCTGCTAGTTTCACTTCGTTTGATCTGAGCCCATATATACATAAAGTCTCATTTACTAAGTTAAACATTGAAACCTTTGTAAGGTACTCGATACTTGGGTATTCAGCATATCTATCTAAATAAGCAAGGACGTTAAACGCACCGGCATGTACTGCGTAGATATCTATAGCACTATATTTGAATGGACTTTCTAACAATGACAATTCAAGGCCTTTTGTATATAAAAAATAGTTTCTAATAATTCTAGAGTTTTTAACTCTATGCCAGCTTGAAGGCTCCCAACCTCCAGGCCTATACATGCTTTTCCATTCAAACATAAATACAGTTTTATTTTTAATTACATATCTTGCTTCTTCGTTATATCTAGTTTCCGGATTTTTATAATGATCAGAATACCACCTACATATCGTAAAGCATCTTACGATTATCGCTCCTTCTAATTTGCCTTCGCCTTTTTCAATAATGGCCATTGATGAATCGTCGCTAACATGCTTAGATTTCCCTATAGCCTTAAACATGATTTTGCTTTTGCACCTTGGACATTGACCGTGAAGGTTATGCTTGGCTTCTAACACCTGTACATCCGAGTTACAAACAGTGCAACGTCCATTTACTTTTGTCTTATCGCGCTTATAATAAATATATCTGCTCGAAAGGAGAGGAACTTCATTGATCCATTTATCAATATCCTTTGGTAATTTTTTAATTTGAGCCATAACCGCATCTGTCTGCATTTTAAGTAAATTATGTTTCTTGTTGTTCTTATTAAGCCTTACTTCTTTTTGGAAATCCTCTAGTGCAGATAATGTATCAGGCGCACCATTCTTAAAAAATTCTACACCACAATTTTCAGACTCTTCATCTACCATCATTATTGATTGCCGTTGCCAACCCCAATCAAGCAAACTATCCAACATGCTTGTTGACCATTTATCTTCTTGAATTTTCTCTGTAATAAAATCTCTTCTATTCGCAAATACTCGGAATTTAGGCTTGTTATTCTTAGTACTAAAAAACGTAACGGTTAATATTTCTTCACATATTTCACGTTCATTAGTTACCCTTGCAATTGCAACATAACTAATGCCACTTCTTTTCGTTTTTATAGACTCCGGATATTCCTCAACCGGTATCATACTTAACTTTACCTTTTGCATATCGGCATCTCCTTAAAAATCAAGTTCAACGTTAAAATCAACGTTTGGCTTTTTATTTTGTGCTATAGGAGCTACAGGATCCTCAGTAACTTTAATAGGTAATGGAGAATTAGTAACCGGAGTAAATTTTATATCAAAGTACTTTAATACTATTCCAAACCCTTCTTCATCCGTTAGCATTCCACATCCATTTACTGCTTTGGTTTTTGCAACCTTTCTCATTTCATCAATGCTGCCTTTTATTGTTTTTCCATCTTGGAGAACTTTTTCAGCTCCTCCATTAATTAGTCCCAATCGTCTAATAAGAAAATCTCCAATGGCTATTATATTTGAATTGCTTTTACTCGCTTCCACCTCAGCCTTTATTTTTTCAATCGCTTTTTCTAACATGATTCAACCTCCTAATTATTAATAAATTCCTAACTCGAGTTCATATTCAGATAAACTAATCGGCTTAACAATTTTCTTAATGCTTCTACAATAGTCACATTTACCACAGAAAATTGGTTCTATTAATCCATTTCTAACAGATGTAATGTGTTCCAATCTGCCTTTAATTTCTTCTAATTTATCAGCTATAAAGTTTTTGCCCATATAAATTACTTCATGGTCAGGGACGTCTTGTTTATCCACAACTATTAAGTATGGTTCCAAGTAATCCACAAGGCCTGTGTTTTGTTTTAGAATCTCTGCATAAATTGCTATTTGAGCATAATAATCATACTTATTTATAAAACTTTCATGACCTCTAATTTCTTTATTCCAGTAAGATTCTTGTAAATTCTTAGTTGTTTTTATATCTGCAAAATATCCTTTTTCTAAATTGAGGATATCTACTTGAATTTTAAAATCTACACCTGCTATAGCACCGGTGAATATTTGTTCCTTTTCGCCTTCCCTAATTTGTTCTACTAGTGGGTCATTCCTGAGGACATCAATCATCTTGTCACCTAGCGCATATTTTGCTAGCATCCCACCGCCTTTTTTAAATAACTCTGGATGTTCTGCAATAAACTCAGGTAACTCTGAACTGGACCATGAATGTACATAACTACCTAATAGGAAAGCTGGATTTTCTTTTTCTATCCATATTTCATTTCTTTTAGCTACTTCCTTTGCCTCACAACCTCCATGCATAATATCCCAAGCCTTGAAACTAGAAGACCCCATATATAATGCCTCAGCCTCTTTGCTAAAATAATTTTCTCTAGTTAATATCATTAATTTCACCCTCACTTTGTGGCATATCATAAACAAATACTTTGGATGCGCTACTACCGATATCTATTTCCCTCGTAAATGAAATCATCTTTAATCTTTCAAGGACTATGATTCTATCTTGAATTGCGACTAATACTTTAGCTGCTACTTCATTACTTTTATATACTCCAAGTGGCACTCCACTATGGGCTTCATCACTCGTGATTGCGTAAATGCAGGTACGGTCTAGTTGTATTCTATTGGTATCAATTAGTTCAGTTTTATCTTGACTTTTAATCCACATTATTATCACCCTCACTTGGAAAATCTTCGTAATCTGTTTCAATTATTTCAGGCTCTGATTCAGAGCTAAACGTACTTGGTACATCTTCTTTAATCTTATCTTCCTTAAAGTTTACGTCTCCGCTTTCCTCAAAAGCTTTTGCCTGTTCTATGGATGAGAAATCCTTTTCTATTTTTTTAACTAATCTTCTCAATACTGTTTTTTTATACATTTCTCCGGGGGTTTGGACCCAAGCCTTTGAATATTCGCCTGTCTTATAAGATTTTTGAGAAAAGTTAATCTTTATATTTTCAATTTCCTCAGTGCTCATTGTTTCATATTCCATGCCACCATCTTGATAGAGAACTACAGCAAATGCACCAATCATCTTATTGTTGTTAAAACTTGTAGGTTTGAAATTGATACTCTGCTGCCCTCTTATTATTTCTTCTTCAAATAAATCTCCATCTTTAACTACTTTTGCGTATATATCCTTTATGACTCTTATACTGTGTTTCTTAGCCAGTTTAGTTTCACCCTTATAATCTGTTCGGAACTGTAATTCTCCTTTAACTGGGATTGCATAACATTCCTTTTGGAAGAAATCTAACCCCAGGAATGCACCTTTAAGTAATGTCCTAGCTATACTCATAGGTTGACAAGTTTCTATATTGTAAGTATCTTGCATTACCGTCATACAATTTTGCAGAAACCTAGTTTGATTAAAATCATCAGGCATAGCATCCATTTTGCTTTTTAACAATTTATTTAATTCATTTGCAGTACTTTGAAGTACTAAACTTTTTTTATCTGCCATTTATATTTCCTCGCTTTCATCTTCGGATTTACCGACATTGTCAATTGAAAATTCTTTCTCTTTTACAATTGTTACAAATGCTTGGATATCGTTAGTCTCACAGATATCTAACACTTTCTTTTGCTCGGATTCGTTCAATCTTTCAAACCCATCTAGGCACATTATTTTAAGTTCTCCCATGCGTTGTAATGATATATTAAATGCTACTTCTAGCTTTTCACCATCACTTAAACCATCTAATAAAGTACCATAAATTCTAATCATTCCTTTTTCATCTACACCGATTCCAGCGATAGGAAGTTTGTGAGTTTTTAAGAGGTCCGTAGGCTTATCCCTAGCAGTCTTAATCTGTTTAGTTAATAATGTACTAGAGAGTTTCTTCTCTGCTAACTGACCGTTAATGATACTCTGTAGCCTATCCCATTCCCTAAGATAACCCTTCATTTTTTCTACATTATCAGCCTCGACTTGTAATGGAGCAATATCAATTTCTGTATTATTCTCAAGGTACTTTTTAGCCTTACTGATTTTTTCTTTTGCTGCATCAATTTTTTGTGTGGAGTCTTTTTCTATTGAAGAGAACTCTAATTCTTTTTTTTCATCCAGTCCCAACAATTCAGATTCTTTGACCGATACTTTTTGGTTTTGAAGTTGAATCAAGTCCTTTTGTTCTTCCTTCATTCGTACCGCATTGGACCTCATTTGTTCATTCCTAGTCTCCAATACCAGTTTTAACTCTTGTTTTTTCGCTTCAAACTGCTTTTCAATGTCAAATAATTCTTTATCATACTTAATAGAGCTGCCACTTAAATTGTTTTCTAGATCTAAACTAGATTTGTCTAATTCAGCGTTGGCATTTTTAATTTTATTTTTACTCAAATCAACAATATCTTTAATGTCGGATTCCATTTCTCTATACTTCAAAGTAACTTTTGATTTTTGATTGTCTGAGTCTGAATTAATAGCAGAAACTTTATCATCAAAACCCTTTTGCAATTCGTTTGCCTTGTCTATCCAATTATTAACTTCCTGTGCCTTAGTTATTTTTGCGTAATACTCCTGGATGTTTTTGTCCTTCCATTCATCACCGACATAATTCGTTGGCAATTCTTTTGCTATTACATTACATTGGATTTCTAACACTTGAACTTGTCTATTGATTTCTGTACGTTCGGCAAATGATTTAGTTTCTATATCTTTAAGAATCTGTAATATATGCTTATCATAATTAATTCCTAGAACCTCACTTCCAAACCAGGATGTTATATCTTCCATGGTCCAGTTAACTTGGATCATATTTAGAATGATTTCTGTTTGAGCTTTAATATCCATGGTTACAAAGTCTAAAGGTCTAAATATATCGCCACTAATCAACTTTCTTAATTCTTTTTCAGTAGAATTTATAGCCTTGCCCTCTTGCCTAAGCTTCATATAATCAGCTTTACCACTTCTGATTTTTCTATCTATTTCCAAGCCATTGTCACACTCAATGTACAGGGTAGCTTCTTCCTTGCCATGACTTATGACCTCTGTTCTTCTTCTGTTATTAGAGAATCCTGCCTCTATTGCTTCGAGCACACTTGTTTTCCCACTACCTTTTACACCCTCCAAGATATTTATTCCCTTACTTGGATTCCAGGTTAATTCATCAACACCTACGAAATTACTAATTTTTAATGCTTTGATTTTCATTACTTAACACTCCCTTATTTATCTTCTTTTAAAACTTCAACAATGATTTTTATAGAATCATCAATGTATTCATCCGCAGAATTAGGACCTTCTATTGACCTTAAATTCTGTAATATTTCCTTCAAAGCTTGTCTATATTTTTCTTCCACCTATACAACCTCACTTTCTATTGCTATAATAGGGTTAATGATTATTTATCTTAGGTTGCTTTGCAGAGCAGCCTTTTCTTTGTTGTTTTACTATTTCCTTATCTAATTTTTGAGATAGCTTAATCACTTCTGGAGCTGTCAGATTGAAATTGTTTTTTATTATCAACTTGTCCAATTTTAGTTTTAACGCTTTCATGATTCTTACCTCTTTAATAGCATCTTTAACCGAGAATCCTTTGAAGTGCAATTTAACAATGTCTTCTAAATATTCATTAACAATATTAGTGTTGGAATAACTAATGCCCCTTTCCATGCCTTTTCACCTCTTTTCAAGTCACTTATGAAAAATATTGATAGAATTATTATGCTGTAAATTGTAAAAACTAATTTACCAGTTGGCGTCATGTCACTACACTCCTCTCACAATTTCTTTTGCAATTTTATTTGCCATTACTCTAAATCCGCATCTTCCACAAATATAATTTCTGTTTTTATAATCTCGTTTTACTTTTCTAGCATCTTTTAAACATGATCTTCTTAATACGAGGGTTCCTTTGCACTGTCTACACTTAATTTTGATTATCATTTTATACCTCGTTGAAAATACTAGTATTTTTATTTTCCTTTGTCTTGTAGACCATATTGGATCCCGCACCGTTGAAGCTAAATGTATTGATATAGATATCATATTTCCCAGCAATCTCTTCTACTAATTCTTTCAATGCTTTTAAGTCTTCCTCCATTTTTATTCCCTCCCTACAATTTGTCTGTTATATTTACTTAATAGAAGTATTTCTC
>Ga0209123_1003834_pt1 | contig 10833 bp, 7 predicted proteins | sample BarGraIncu00431A_FD_184500 | JGI IMG/M metagenome (GOLD analysis project Ga0209123, IMG submission 184500) | Arctic peat soil microbial communities from Barrow, Alaska, USA - Barrow Graham LP Incubations 004-31A (SPAdes) (version 2) | ecosystem: Environmental > Terrestrial > Soil > Wetlands >...
ACGAACGAGCGCCCGTCGCCGCCCTGCGGTCCGTAGTCGACCCCGCTCTTCACGACGTTCGGGTCCCCGCCCTGGTCGTCCGGGTCGTGGCAGGAGTCGCAGAGCTTGGTCGCCTGCAACGTCTCGAGGGCCACCGGGTCGACCGTCTGCGTCGAGTAGTCAGTCTGTACATACGCGGACGACCCATCGAACACGTTGTTGTACGCGGTGGGCATGCCTACATCCAGAACGGTGTACGACGCGCTGAACGGACCATCCAGCCATGCCCCGTACTTGGCGAGCTTGGCCGGGGCGCTCGATGTCGGATCATGGCAGACCTCGCACTTGGTGGCCTGCCATGCACTGGCGCCCGGCAGCAGGGTCCACGGACCCACCTGGTCGGTCGTCGACACCATGGACGCCACGCCGAGCGGATACTGGAACGCGGAGTGACACTTCAGACAACTGTCGATGAGCGGCTCCGCGGTGTTGTGGTCCCCGTTCGTGAGAACCTCGGCGGCCGTGGCCGCGTGCAGGTCCGCGGCGCTCGACCACAAGGTGCCCTCCGCGGAGTGGCAGGTGGCGCAAGCGGCACCCGCCCCCGGGTGGGGCACTGCGAACGCGAGCGTCGCAGTGCCAAAAACGAATGACGCCGCGATCAGAACGACGAGTCCCAGCCTTCTGGCCATGTCGCCTTTCCTCCTTCGCAGGGAGCGCCCGGCGGACGCCGACTTCGCATGTCGGCAGCCGAGCCGTGTTGCACGTGCGGTTCTTAATCTTCTTTACGCACGTTATGCCCGTGACGATGGAGACGCAAGCATGCAGCGAGAAGGGTGGGTAGGGCAGGCGCCGAACGGCGGTGACGATCCAGCAATCCCACGATCCGGGGGATGCGGCGCGTTCGCTAGAGGCTCTCTGTGAGGAACCGGTAGCCCACGCCCGGTTCGGTGACGACATGGCACGGAGTGGACGGGTCCGGCTCGATCTTCGAGCGGAGGTTGCTGATGTGAACGCGCAGCACGCGGCTGTCCTCGGTAGTCGCCACTCCCCACACGCCCTTGATCAGCATGCCTGAAGTGACGACCCTATCCGCGTCTGAGGCCAGCCTTGCGAGAATCGTGTATTCGATGCGGGTCAGCTTCACAGGGTCTCCGCCTCGCATCACCTTCCGTTCGGCGAGATCCACCACGAGGTCGCCGGACCGCACCTGGCGCCCGTCCGTCCCCCTCCCCGCTCTGCGTAGGAGCGCCCGTATGTGCGCCAGCAGCTCACCTGCAGAGAACGGCTTTGTCAGATAGTCGTCGGCCCCAAGATCCAGCGCTGCGATCTTGTCGGCTTCATTGTCTCGCACGCTGAGGATCAGGATGGGGGCCCTGAGCCATTCCCGCAGTGTCCGGCAGACCTCCATGCCGGTGATGCCCGGCAGTGTCAGGTCGAGGATCACGAGATCCGGGGCGCTGTCCGCCGCGAGCCGGAGGCCCTCCTCGCCGCTGGCCGCGAGCTCGACCTCGTGCGAGCGTGAAAGGATGGAACGCATCGCACGAAGGATCTGCGGCTCGTCGTCGATGACGAGGATCTTGGGTCTCCGCGCCCTCACCGGTGTCACAGCGTCCACTTCACGACCCCCTCGGCAGTTCGATTACAAAACGCGAGCCGTGCGGCTGCACATCCTCGACACGGATCCGCCCGCCATGGTATCTCACGATCTCCGATGCGATCGTCAGGCCCAACCCCGTGCCGCCATGGGCGAGAGAACCGGCTGACCCCCTCTGGAACTTGTCGAAGATCAACCCCCGCTCCTCCTTGCGGATCCCGGACCCCGAGTCTTCAACGGAGAAACACACGAGTTGCGCGTTCGAGGAACCACTGAGAACGATCGGCGCGTCCGGAGGGGAGTATGCGAGAGCATTCTCGACGAGGTGGTACAGCGCGTGGGTCGTCTGAACGAGGTCGAACCGCGCGATGGGGACTCCGGACGGGAATCGACACAAGACGCGCGGTCGACTTGCAGCCGGTATACGTGAGAGCACCGCGGAACAGACATCGGCAGGATCGTTCCAGTCGAGGTTCGGCTGCCAGCCCGTCGCCTCCAACCGGGAGATATCGAGTAGGTCGCCGATCCGTTCGTCGAGCAAGCGCAGGTCCTCGATCGCAGACGACAGCTCGTTGCGCGTCTCTTCGTCGCCAACGACTCCCTCCTCCAGCAAGCCGGTAACGGTCGCGGTCGCTGCCGCGAGAGGGGTCTTCAAACCGTGAGACACGGATGAGACGAGGTTGGACTTCAGTCTGCTGGTGGCCTCTGCTGCGGCCGCGGCCGATATGGCACTCTCCAGCTTCTCCGCCTCCACATACGCGGTGATCATCTCGGCGGTGATTCCCAGGAAGTCGAGATCGACTGAGCCATACCGACCCTGCTGGGGTTCGGAAACGTAGAGGACCCCGAGCGGGCTGCCAGAGGCCATAAGCGGCACGGCCGCCCCCCTGCTGCCCTCACGCCCCGTGGCGTCGCCCTGTAGTGGGCGACACGGTTCCGCGCCGCTTCCATCGGCGCACTGCCCGAACGCCTGCCGTACCAGTGCCATCGCATCTGGTCGCTCGTCGAACCACTGCGCTTCATCGGGCGCCTGGGCCACGAGCTCACCCTCAGCATCGGCGAGAAACAGGGAGGCTCGGCTCGCCTTCATCAGAACGCGCAGTTCAACCAGGCACTCGTGAAGAGCCGGTGTGCCCTCTGCTGGCACGAGCCGTTCGCTCAACCGGCTCAGCAGCGACATCCTGCGTTGGTTCTCCTCGGCGGCGATCTCGCGTTGACGCAGATGCCCCGATTGCACCCCCTGGACCAACGCAACGCCGAGGAACACGAACAAGTCGATGAACAGGTCCCCGGAGCTTGGCGCGAACGCGCTCTTCGTGACGCCGACCACCACGAACAGCAGGAACATGCCCAGAGCGCACACCACTCCCGCCCTGGTTCCCCGCCATGACGCGACGACGCTCACGAGCAGTATGCCCAGGAGGTCGTAGCGGTCACGGATGAACGACGCGGGATCAGGGACGAAGAGCGTCGAGAGTAGGACAAGCGCCGTCACGCCGATCAGACCGAAGATGAGGAGGTAGTCTGGGCGTTTCGGCCACAACACCCCGCGTTCGCTCTGAGTTCCAGGCACTGTGTTGGTCGCATCTCCGCTCTGGTGATCCTCGTGCGAAGGACCGCACGTGTGAGACAGACGGGAGCGTGACACGACGGCTGGATCTGCGCAACACCGCGGTTGGCCGGGCGCTGGCCGGGCCAGCGCCCGGCCCCGCGCAGCGGGTGAGGATGCTTGCGCTTGGTGCGTAGCATAGTCAAGATGCTGTTAAGTATGTTAAGTCCGGGGTGCGGGGGCTCCCGTGGCCAGAGGGGAGGCGGTCGACTCAGGGTTTGCCGGAACCACTGATCTGACTCGTTTTCATTTCACGAATGGGGGAGAGATGCGAAATCGCCTACTTCTGATCGCCGCCACCACGGCGATCGCCATGGTCGCGCTACCCGCGCTCGCATACGGGGTCTTCGCGACCAACTACGGCGTCAGCTACGACGCGCCGATCACCAACTCCTACGGCCTCACCTTCGCAGGCCAAGGGAAGTGCATCGAGTGCCACGACACGACTGTCTACAAGAACACGGTGCATGGCGACATGTGGTATCCGGGCCTGAGGCCGGCCCTGCCGAGCGGCGTCACGACGCTCGTGGCCCCCTATGCCGTCCCTCCTGTCGCCGGGACGGCACCGAGCGTGTTCAGCAAGGGAGGGTCCTATTCGGCGACCGCCCTGCAATGGCTCAGCTCGGGCGTCTTCGGAGGCGCGCAGGCGGAGTACATGTTCTTCCACCCGTATCAGGTCCCGGGGAAGCCGGCCTCCTACTGGAACTCGGTCGGCGGCCTGACCGCTCAGCTGCAAGTGGGCAAGACCCCACAGCTCAGCAACTACTACTACCAGTTCAACATGCCCCCCAACGCCAACGGCCTCAGTGACAGCGTGAACAAGACCTGCTACCCCTGCCACTTCCTGGGTGGGCAAGAGCCAGTCGCTGACGGCACGATCATCCCGAACGACCACATCACCTCGCAGGGGACGTCCCAGACGGCGTACGGCTGGGCGAGGGTGCCCGGCTCGGACCCGACCACCTACACTTCCTGGATCCCCGGCATCGGCATCGCATGCGAGCAGTGCCACGGCACCGGCGTCGCCGCTGCGTCGTCCGCGGGCGGCCACTGGGACTCGGGCGTCAAGATCGTCGGGTCGAACTCCATCGGCAAGGCGAACTCGATCATCGACTCGCAGGTCTGCGGCCAGTGCCATGGTTCGTCCGTCTCGAGGATCGCCGGTCTGACCGGCGTGGCGCCCCAACTCGGCTACACGCCGGACCAGCGCCTCACCAAGTGGTACGACCCCTACGGCGTGAAGGCGCTCACGAGCCCGAGCGTGAACGCGACCGCCTTCTATGCCACGATCCCGACGGAAGCGCAGTTCACGGCCCATCCGAACTGGTACGCGTTCTTCCCGAACGGTGACGGCTACAACATCGGCGGACACTCCCTGTGGGAGACGTGGTCCACCTCGGCCCACGCCTACCGCGGCCAGTACACGTCCGCGTCTGTGGACGCCATGCCGTTCCAGACCGGTCTGTACGTCAACGGCCAGAGCACGCTGACTGCGAGCGGGCACTACAACGCCAAGACCTCCGACCTCAAGTGCGCCGGCTGCCACACCGGTGAGGGCTACCTCATCCGCAAGGACGCTCCGATCGCGGCCGGTGGCATGAACTTCTACCCGGCCGTCCTCTCGACGTCCACGGTCGGCTTCGCCGGCCAGGAGTGCGTTACCTGCCACCAGGGCCACCCCGGTGTCGATGGAACCACCGGCGGGCAGGAAGTCCTGCGCGAGCCGGCGGCCGGCAATGCCAGCGTCTGCGAAGACTGCCACAACTGGCAGGTCGAGCAGCTCGCCGCCACGCCGTCGCTCATCTCCTTCAGCGCAAGCCACGGCATCCACCCGACTCGCGAGGTCTACCACGGCCGCAATGCCATGTGGGAGACCCCCGCGTATTCGGACTTCATGCCCGGCGTGAAGTGCGAGGAGTGCCACGCGGCCAAGACGAACACCACCGCGAACCGCCCGACGCACAACTTCAAGATCATGCTGCCTGGCGACGCCGCTCGTTGGTCGAAGCTCACGTACCTCAACGGCAGCACGGCCATGCCCGTCCTGGTCGGCCAGGACTCCTGCACCCCCTGCCATGTCTCAGAGTCCCGCACCGACCTGCAAGCTGCGATCGACACGTGGAAGGCTGACGCCGCGGCGCTGAGCGCGCAGCTGACCACCGAGATCACGGCCGCCAAGGCGCGCGCCGAGTTCAGCACGGACCAGGCGACTGCCGGCGGCTACCTGGTGGCGGTGGGCTGGACGAACCAGCTCGCGTACACCAACGAGGGCTCGATGGGCGCGCACAACCCGCCCTACATCCAGGCCGGCCTCAAGAAGGGGATCCAGCTCGCCAAGTCCGTCGGTGGCTCGCTTGTGACCGCCGCTCCGGCGACCGTCGACGCGAACGCCGTGTTCGCAGTCGCCGGCACGCTGAAGAACGGCGATGCCTCCGGCGCTGCTGGCGGTACCGTCCAGCTCTTCGACGGTGCGACCAAGATGGGCGAGGTCGTCTCCGACGCGAACGGCAACTTCGCATTCCAGCTCGCGCAGACCTCTGCCAAGACCTACACGGTCAAGTGGATGCGTTCGAGCCTCGCAGCGACCGTCCTAACCAAGGGCGCCAGCGTGGGAATGACGGCTGCACCGGTCGTGAAGATCGACACTGACCTCTTCATGACCTGCAACAAGACCTCGGACAGGCGCCGCTACGGCTACAGGCTGTCCGGCAGGATCGACCCCGCGATGAGCGGCGTACCGATCGCGCTCTACTACAAGACACCGAGCTCGAGCGTCTTCAAGCTCTACATGGTCTTGACCGCGTCCTCGACCGGTACCTTCACCATGTGGAAGAGCACTACCGGGACCACGTCGCTCGGGACCTGGTCGTGGCGCGCTAGGTACGCTGGTGACGCGACCCACACGTCAGCTACGGCGATCGTGTCGGTCAAGATCATTCGGTAGCCAGACAGTTCGTCACATCACCCCCGTTGATGTGACCGGGAACCCCGACGGACAAGCATCCGTCGGGGTTCTTCGAGCTTCTGCATCGCTCCTAGGCAGCCGGAGAGCGCCGCTGGCGACGCGACCCGACCTTCACGATTGCGGGGTTCGGGCGGCTCTTGCTACCGATTGCCCATAGGACGCGGATACCGGTGCCGCAACCCCTGCCGAGAGGCGGGGGTCAGGACGCCTTCCTCACGAGGCACTTCCAGCCTCGATTGCCACACAGCGGACTCCGTTCTTCCGTATGTCTTCTGTGACCCCCATTTCGCGCTCACTTGGAGGAGCCGAGCGGCGACGTCGGTCGGCGCGGCGCGGGGCAGAGCAACGCGGAACGCGCGGTTATGGGCGCCTTCCAGTACTGAACTGGTCGCCGGGATCACCACTAGATCCAATGGTGACCAGAACGAGAACACCTCCACGTCACCCCACCGGCCACCACCTGCATTCAAATCTCTCAAGAACCGACTGTCGGGACGCATCTGCTTCGTCCCTGCCTTCCAACTGAGGTACGCGGTCAACGTGCCGTGATGTGGGCCCGATACCGAGACGAGGCGTCGCACGGAAGACCGCCCGTCTAGGTTGTGCAGGGCATATCGCACAGCCAGAGCCCCCATGCTGAAGGCCACAACGTCGACCTTCTGCGTTCCCGCCGCCTCCTGGCATGCACGCACACCGTCCATGACCTGTTCGCCCATGGCCTCGAGCGTGATCGAGGCATCGGGCGGAGTGATGTTAATGGCGTGCACGGGGCCGAATCCGCGGGCGTGAAGGACACTCCGCATCTTGTCGAAGCGCGCGCCGGTGTCGTTGATGCCGTGCACGAGCAAGACCGGATGCATCGTCGTCGAATCTCCAGGTGGACGTCCTCGTCCGTCGAACGTCCTTGCCTTCAGCTGCGCCGCGAAGCGGCGTCTGCTGGAGGCCATTGCTAGCCAGCGCGAATTCAGATACTAAGTGCAACACCCCCCCTGCTGAGGGTGGCGCGCTCCATACTGTCGTTTCCTCCCCACCGCCAAGCAAAGGGGAACCGATGTACTCCCAGATCACCCAGGACGAACGATACGCGATTGCGGCGATGAAGACGCACAAGTTCTCGATACGCCGGATCGCCGCCGAGCTGAAGCGCTCTCCCTCCACCATCCCAAGAGAGATCCGTCGCAACCGCAGAGCGGACGGCGGCTACCGCGCGTTCACGGCGGGTGAACACACTCGAGGCCGCCGGGCCGCGGGGTCAGCCTGGCGCTTCTCACGAAACTCTCCCGAAGACGTCTCCGGGCGCCGTCGCACCGGCTACTGCGCGCCCAGCGGAACGTGCGCGCGTGCGCTATCGCAGGCTGACGCGGGGTATGGTCCTCAGAGGAGATCCCGAGATCATTCGTGGGAGATCGAGGTGGGGCGGACCGTCGGGTGGAGGAGTCGAAATGACAGGCGTCTCAGGAGTTGAAACGTGCCCGGCTTGCCGGAGTGGCGCGATCTCTTCCCAGCGGCGAACTCTCGATCCCGTGACCGGCAAGTCCACGACCCCGGCCTTGATGGCGGTGGTCGTGTGGGGCTTGCTGGCCTTCTGCGGAGTCATCATCCTGCTGTTACTTGCGGTCGAAATGATCGGACCGCACCCAAACAATGTCGGGTTCGGATCGCTTGACCTGTTCGTCGTCGGTGGTTGTGCCTTTGTGATCGTCAACTTCTGGGTTCAACTGCGAAGGTTCCGTGGGCGGGGTCCCGGTGCGGGGCGTGTCTATTCGTGCCGGGACTGCGCAAACGAGTGGTTCGTGCCCGACCAGACCACTGCCGGTTCGAGCGGTACCACGAGCGCAACGCCAGCCTCCCCGTTGACCGCGCCACAACAACCAGCTGCCCCGATCGCAGTCCCGCCAGCTGTTTCTGCGCAGGCAGCGGCGCGGGCCCAGGCGGCGCCCGTCGATGTGGCTCCGGGCATCCCGCGAATCATGGAGGCCCTGAAGGACATGCCGCTTCCGGAGCAGGTGAGGGGCTGGAATCAGGTGATCTCAGTTGAGATCAAGGATCGGCCGGAACTTCGATATGCGTGGGTTATCGATGGCGACCGATGGCATGTGACTGAGGGCCAGACGATGCGGTCCACCGTTCGTCTCGTGGCCACGGAGGATGGTCTCATGAGTCGCTTGGCGACCGGCTCCGGCGTGGAAGGCTACTCGCTGGAGTTTCCCTTCGGCTCGTCTGGCACACTCACAGGTCCGCTCAAGTGCTCGCACCTCATAGATGGCATGGCCACGTATCTGCGGGCGTCCCATCAGCCGGCGCTGCAGGAGTGGCAGTCCAAGAAGTACCGTGTCGATGCGATGTCCCAGGAGCAGCTCATCAGCGGCCTGGAGTCGCGCGACCTGCAAGCCCGAAAAGTGGCCGCAGATGCATTGGCCGACCAAGGCTGGGCTCCGCCTCCCGGAAGGGACGCGGAAAGCTACTGGGTGGCGAAGTGGGACTGGACCAGGGCCAGGGCTGCTGCCGAGCCTGCCGTAGCGTCCGTCGATGGGGCCTCGGCCGAGGCCGCTCCGTCCGAGGTGCGCCTCGCCGTCGAGTACCTGGTGGGCCATCTGAGAAGGAAGGACGTCAGCAAGAGTCCAGCCGTGCGTCAGTCGCTCGTGCAGGCTCTTGTTGAGCTTGGCCCGCCTGCCGTAGCGGAGATCTACGCTCAGCTCGGCGCGGGCAAAGTCGGGAACACGACATACGCGCCCGATCTTGTGGCGGCTATCAACCTGATCTGCTCGGGGCCCGGGCCCGTCGAGCCGCGGATCAAGCTGCTCGCCTACGGTGGCGGCGGTATCAAGTACCTCGCCTTCCAGCCCGGGCAGAAGGCCCTGAAGGATGCACTCGTTGCCGCCGGGGCAGACGTGGTCGAGCCTCTCATCGCATCGCTGCACGACGTGAATGCGGGAGTGCGCCAGGGGGTTGCTGAGGTGCTCGGAAGAATAGGAGACCCTCGAGCCCTGGCCCCGCTCGGCGAGCTGGCCAATGACCCAGACCCGGCCGTTCGCAAGGCCGCAGCGCAAGCGCAGACCGTGATCCGGCCGTAGCGCGCCGCATTTGTCCAAGCCGGTGGACGCCAGCAGGCAGTGGCCGGTCGGTCCGATGCTGCTGAGGAGAGCGACGCTGGTGTCAGCGCGCACCCGCCCATCGGCGTCGAGGTCGAGCGGTGTCGCCTGAGTCAGGACGAGCGGCGAGCGCGTGAGTTCGTAGAGCAGGACCACGGACTGCGTTCACCCGGTCGGGACGCGGCTTTGCGCACCGCCTCCTCGAGGTAGGCGCAGTCTGGGTAGGCAGGGACCGGCAGTTAGGTAATGACGAATCGTTCACCGTCGGGAGTCATGATGCCCATCTCAACCAGTGCCTGCATGTCCTGCTCCAGCGACGCGCGATCAGCTTCCGGACACAGGTTCTCGAAGTCAGCGATGGTCATGCTTCTGTGCTCATAGAGGTAGACGAGGGCTTTCGACTTGCGTTCATCCAGGCCGAGCGCTTTGGCAGCACGATCAGCCATGGCAGCCTTGTCCCCTGTCGTCGCCGGGCGGCCGGGACTCCCTGAGGAGCCAACAGAGCGGCGCCGCATCTCAACGATCCCCCACACGACTAGCCCCACGCCGACTACGGCTAGGGCTTCCGAACTGTTCGTGAAGCGAAGAACCATCGCGCCGCTGAGACCACCAACGATGAAGATGACCCCAATGATGATCTTCCACATGAGATTCCCCCTCGGTAGAAGTCACCTATGTATGCCACTCGGAGCGAAACGCGTCAATTGCGGCTTCTGCAGGGGCGCGTGCCCGCTTCACGACGCCTCCCAGTGCGCGCAACGTCTTGCGCCTAGGCACCGCGCCTTCTCTACCTGGCATGTTGCGCCCCCGCGAACGCGTCGGCTTGAAGCGATTGTTGGGCGGCGCGGACGCGACGGCAGTCGCGCCGTTCTCTGGGTGGCATTCGGCCGACGCGATGCGACCGCAGGTCCTTCTGGGCGGGACGCTGATGCAGCGCTTCCTCAGAAGCAGCGGGTCCCGCTTGAGGTCACTGTACCGGGGTAACTTGAGACTTGAGGATCGCGAGTCGCTCGCCGTCTGTGCGGATCGATGCTGCACCGTTCCCGAAGCGTCAGGGCGACCGCGGAGCGGACGGTCGAGTGTGCAGCCATCGCAGGGCGAGATGCTCGGCGGCAACCGCCGGGGCCATGGGAGGAACCGAGATGATCCGGATACGGAAGACACGTACGCTCTACGTCGCGCTCTGCCTGCTCCTGGTGCTCGCGACGGCATTCGCGGCGGGATGCAGCAGCCGGGAGGTCGGGACGTTCACGGGCACCGGGGTCAAGTTCATGCCTGGCGCCACGGGAACGCAGGTCCAATACAACGGCAGCATCGAGGTGCGGCTCGACAGCGGGAAGGAAGTCGCGGCGAAGGCGACCGTGGACCAGTGGAAGTCGCTCAAGGTCGGCGACAAGGTCGAGGTCGAGAAGTCGGGCTCGGGCGACTACACGTTCATCGGACCCGCGAAATAGGGCTGCCTCCAAGCATTTCGCTGCGAGCATGGCTCGCGCTGCTCGCGGCGGAAGCGACGTGTCCTCCCTGACGGCCGAATCCACCGACGAGGCGATGGGCAGATCGTGGTCACTCCAGCGTCTTCTCGTAGCAGACGCAG